>Ga0116163_1000057_pt1 | contig 77814 bp, 73 predicted proteins | sample AD_UKC107_MetaG_FD_89889 | JGI IMG/M metagenome (GOLD analysis project Ga0116163, IMG submission 89889) | Active sludge microbial communities of municipal wastewater-treating anaerobic digesters from Hong Kong - AD_UKC107_MetaG | ecosystem: Engineered > Bioreactor > Anaerobic > Digestate...
CCCCTCAAAGCGGGCCGAGAGGGATTTGAACCCCCGACCTAAAGGTTAAGAGCCTTTCGCTCTGCCTGACTAAGCTACCGGCCCGGACTTTCCATATACGATGCTGGTTAAATACGTTTCGGCCTTGAAGAGAGTTGGCCGCCGCGGGCGGCCCATCTCCCAGAGCCGTTTTTTGGCTCGTCGAACCCTCAGATCGTATTGATGTACCTCTCGACCTCCCAGGGGTGGACCTGGTAGTTGTACATCTGCCACTCCAGAGAACCTAGCCTGCTGAAGTTGGCGTAGACGTGCTCGCCCAGGGCGTCCCTGACGACCCGGTCCTCCTCCAGATAGTCCAGAGCCTCCCGGAGGTTGGAGGGGAGGGTCCTGATCCCGAGCCGATCCCGCTCCTCTTCAGAGAGGTCGTAGATGTTCAAGTCCACGGGGTCGCCGGGGTCGATCTTCCTTTTAACCCCGTCCAGCCCCGCCGCCAGGATCGCGGCGAAGCCCAGGTAGGGGCTGCAGGAGGGGTCCGGCGACCGGAACTCGAGCCTGGTGCTGAGGCCTCTGCCGCTGGGAACCCTGATCAGTGAAGACCTGTTGGGGCCCGACCATCCGATGTAGACGGGAGCCTCAAATCCGGAGACCAGCCGCTTGTAGGAGTTGACCAGGGGGTTGGTGATGGCGGTTATGGCGGGAGCGTGCTCCAGAAGCCCTCCTACGAAGTATCGGGCCAGGTCTGAGAGCTGCATCTTCGCCTCGGGATCGAAGAAGGAGTTCTGGTCACCCTTGAAGAGGGAGATGTTGACGTGCATCCCGGAGCCTGCCGCGCCGAAGATGGGCTTGGGCATGAAGGTGGCGGCAAGCCCGTTCTTCATGGCGATGGTCCTGGTGACGTACTTGAAGGTGACCACGTTGTCTGCGGTCTTCAGGGCCTCGCCGTAGGTGAAGTCGATCTCGTGCTGCCCCTTTGCCACCTCGTGGTGAGAGGCCTCGATGTTGAACCCCATCTCGGTCAGAGCCAGGACGATCTCCCGTCTTATGTCCTCGGCCAGGTCCACGGGGCCGAAGTCGAAGTAGCCGGCGAAGTCGTGGGGCCTGGTGGTGGCCTTTCCGTTCTCCATGTTGAAGAGAAAGAACTCCAGCTCCGGGCCTACGTTCATGGTGTATCCCATCTCTTCGGCCTTGCTCACCGCCCTCTTCAGGACGTACCTCGGGTCGCCCTCGAAGGGCTGGCCGTTGGGCTTGTAGACGTCGCAGATGAGCCTTGCCACGTTCTTGTTCTCTCTCGCCCTCCAGGGGAGGATGGCAAAAGAGGAGATGTCCGGTCGGAGGACCATGTCCGACTCCTGGATCCGCGCGAAGCCCTCGATGGAGGAGCCGTCGAAGGCGGTCCCCGAGTCGAGGGCCTTCCCCAACCTGGTGGCGGGGATGGATACGCTCTTGACGAGCCCCTGGATGTCGGTGAACTGCAACCGGAGGAACTCCACGTTTTTGTCGCGGATCGTCTCTAACAGCTGATCTATTGAGTACATAATTGGTTATACACCCCTTGATGCAGGTCTATTGAGCTGGCGACCCCGCCCGTCCATCGAGGCCGGTTCGAACCAGATGGCGAATTGGCGGCGGCAGATTCTTTAAAGAACCTCCATGAACCGACCTCCTTTAATATAGTCATCGGCCCGAGGGCGGGCTCAATTACCCTTATCTATTGGCTTATCCCACGAAGCTATCGGTAGATCCAATGTCTGGTGCAAAGGTTCTGGTTGTTGATGCCGGCGGCAGGGGGAACGCCATAGCCCACGCCTTCGCCAGGAGCCCCCGGGTGGAGCGGGTGTACGTCGCCCCCGGAAACGCGGGAAGCTCCCTGATGGAGAAGTGCGAGATCGCAGAGAAGAGGGGAAGCCCGATCAAGGAGATCCGCGATCTCTTCTCCTTCGCCGCGAAGGAGGGGGTCGATCTCACCTTCGTCGGCCCCGAGGGATACCTCTCCGACGGGATAGTCAACCTCTTCACCGAGGAGGGGCTGGAGATCGTCGGCCCTCGACGAGAGGCGGCGATCCTCGAAGGGAGCAAGTGCGATACCAAAGACTTTCTCAAATCCATCGGGGTTCCCATCCCCCACCACCAAAACTTCAGCGACCCCGAAGAGGCGAAGGAGTACGCCGCCGCCTTCTATCGGGATAACCCGACCAAGAACCTGGTGGTGAAGGCCGACGGCCTGGCCGCGGGGAAGGGGTCGATCGTCTGCAGCTCCGGGGAGGAGGCGGTCTCCGCCATCGAGAGGATCATGGTGGAGCCGAGGCTCTTCAGCGATGCCGGACGGCGGGTGGACATTGAGGAGAGGCTTTTAGGGAGGGAGCTGATGTTCTTCGCCGTCACCGACGGACGGACGGTCCTCCCCCTGGAGTCGGCGATGGACTACAAGCGGGCCTTCGGACCCGACGAGGAGGTGGCGATCCGGCTCTACAACAGGCTCTCAGGGAACCCCAGCCTGGAGAACAACCCCAACACCGGAGGGATGGGCGGCTACTCCCCCCACCCCTGGCTGGACCAGGATCTGACGGAGAGGATCATGGAGACGATCGCCGTCCCCACCATCAGGGGATTCAAAGAAGCGTTTGGCCTCGAGTACAGGGGGATGATTTACTTCGGCCTGATGATCTGTGAGGAGGAGGGAAAGCGAGTCCCGCGAGTCCTGGAGATCAACGTGCGGCTCGGCGACCCCGAGGCGGAGGTGATCCTTCCGCGCCTGGAGACTGATATGTACCTCCTCTCAAGAGCGATCCTGGAGGGAGAGCTCGACTCCATAGACCTCAAGTGGTCCCCCGACACTTGCGTCGGGGTCTGCGCCATCAGCGGGCGGGTGGTGAAACCTGTGACCAGCGGCGGAGTGGGGGAGGAGAGGCCCGGCTATCCCGGACCCCACTACACCAACATGCCCATCCGGGGGCTGGAGGAGGTCGATCCCGACGTTCTGGTCTATCACAACGGGACCGCCTTCGGGACCGACGCCCAGGGGAACGAGCAGCTCTATACCACCGGGGGTAGGGTCCTCACCGTCGTCGGCCGGGGAGAGAGCCTCGAGGCGGCTAGGGATAAGGCCTATCGGAACATCCGGAAGATCAGATTCAACGGGATCAGGTACCGTCGGGACATCGGTCTATCCCTCTGAGCTTTGCGAAATATTATTAGATTTTGCGAATTGAATAGGAGATGGCGCGATAGAGAAGGTCTCGGGACTTGGGGGCTGATGGAGAGATGGGTGAGATACAAGGTCGAAATGAGGGAGCTTTGCGGAGGACGATCATTTTGGGGCTGGAGGGGACGGCCTGGAACCTCAGCTGTGCCCTGGTGGACGAGGAGGACGTTATCGCCGAGAAGAGCGCCACCTACGTCCCCGCCAAGGGCGGTATCCACCCGCGGGAGGCGGCCCAGCATCACGCAGAGCACATGGCCGAGGTGGTAAAAGCGGTACTGGACGAGGCCCGCAAAGACGATCTCAAGATCGACGCCGTCGCCTTCTCCCAGGGTCCGGGGCTGGGGCCGTGCCTGCGGACGGTGGCGACGGCGGCCCGGGCCCTCTCCCTCCGTTTCGGCGTCCCCCTGGTGGGGGTGAACCACTGTATCGCCCACATCGAGGTGGGGAAGTGGAAGACCGGCGCTGCCGATCCGGTCGTGCTGTACGTCAGCGGTGGAAACAGCCAGGTCCTGGCCCTGAGGCGAGGACGTTACCGCATGTTCGGCGAGACCCTGGACATCTCGGTCGGAAACGCCCTGGACAAGTTCGCCCGGCAGGCGGGCCTCCCCCACCCCGGCGGCCCGAAACTGGAGGAGCTGGCAAAGTCCGCCAAGGAGTACATCCCCCTCCCCTACGTGGTCAAAGGGATGGACTTCTCCTTCTCCGGCCTCTCCACCGCCGCGGCTCAGGCGGCGAAAAAATACGATCTGGCCGACGTCTGCTCCTCCTTCCAGGAGACGGCCTTTGCCATGCTGGTGGAGGTCTCGGAGCGGGCCCTCGCTCACGCCGAGAAGAAGGAGGTCCTCCTGGTGGGGGGGGTCGGGGCCAACTCCCGCCTCCGGGAGATGCTCCAGATCATGTGCGAGGAGAGGGGGGCGCGGTTCTTCGTCCCCGAGAAGAGGTTCATGGGCGACAACGGCACCATGATCGCCCGCACCGGCCTGGTCATGCTGAAGGCCGGGGTGACCACGCCCCTGGCGGAGTCGAGGGTCCGGCCGGGGTATCGGACGGACGAGGTGGTGATCAAGTGGAAGTAGTGAGATGCCAGCGATCAGGAGGATTACCGATCATGGGCGCAAGGGAGCGATGGCCTACTATATTTCGGGCATCCTGCCGCAAACGATGCTCTTCTTTGCAGGCATCCATCCATCCTCACAATTAAGCTTGCGATATGATTTTAATCTCGCTCAGCCTGAACTTCCCTCCCCGCTCATCCCCCAAAAACTCTGCCTCTCCCGCAACTACGTCTCCAGACGAGATATCGGGTAAAGGGTCAAAGGCAAATCCATTCGCCCGCTCGCCAACATGCGCAAAATCAGGTCCGCTAATATTCTTCGACTCGAGTATCTCCAGATCGAAGATCCATTTATCAGGATACTCAGAAGACTGTTCAAGAGACAACACCTTCGCCTTGATCTGGGATCGATTTGGCGCTGCCATAACACCTTTGAACTCGGGCATGATAAATAGACCTCCAATAATCAGCAAAATAGGTGGATTAAGTGGCTCAAAAGCCACTCGAATCCCTCTAACCTTTCTTTTTGCCCTCAGGCTTCTCTTCAGGCATGGGTGTCTTGGCCATCTCCAGCTCGCTCAGCGTTTCGGGTCTTGGAATCGCCCCCATCTCCATAGAGGCCTGCATCGAAGAAGTCGGAATTGGTGCGGCTCCTGCTGCGCGAACTTCAAACTGGCTCATCATCTCCGGAGTGGGCAAACCTTCCATCGTCTCTGCTGCCTTCATCTCTGCCTCGGCCATGGAGGGGACGGGAATTCGAGCCGTCTCTAAAGCTGCTGTTCCCGCCACCGACTGGGTCAGTTCAGGCACAGGCAAATTCGCCAGGCCGAGGGAGCCGGTAACGGCTCCCAGTGACTGCACCTGTTCTGATGCCACTGGTGCAGGCGGAGACTCGGTTCTTTCCGGCGTTGAGATCTTGATCGTCACTTCTGGACCCATAATATAACCTCGTCCGACATCGATCAAAGCAGATACGCCGTGATGATCAGCCCGCTGCCATCGATATCCACATTCACCTGCCGGTTATTCGCTTTGGCGGCGCACATCATGATGAATAGATTTGTGACGCCGTCTGCCGAACCGTCCTTGATACGTTTCCAGCCGAGCCCGCTTATATCCGCCCACGCCCACTGAGTGGTGTGGTGAACGAAGGTCGCATTTACAGTCCGATTGTTGTACCAGGTCATTATTCTCACCTCTCAAACAAGATACCTTTTCCGAATCCCATCGTGCATCGATTAAAGCAGGTATGCCGTGATGATCAGCCCGCTACCATCGATGTCCACGTTCACCTGCCGGTTATTCGCTTTGGCGGCGCACATCATGATGAAGAGGTTTGTGACGCCATCTGCCGAACCATCCTTGATACGTTTCCAGCCGAGCCCGCTTATATCCGCCCACGCCCACTGAGTGGTGTGGTGAACGAAGGTCGCATTTACAGTCCGATTGTTGTACCAGACCATTTTCATATCCCTCCTTTAAGACCAATTTTCGATCCATCTGCCTTCTCAGATGAGATACATAGTATACAGGAATTCGTTGTCTACGTAGACGTGCACCAGCTTGTTGTTTGCGACCGCCTCGCAGCAAGCGTTGAAGATGTTGGTTACGCCGTCAGCAGAACCGTCCTTGATGCGCCTCCAACCGAGGGTGTCGATGTAAGCCCAAGCCCACTGGGTTGTATGGTGAGCAAAGGTTGAGAGTACTTTCTTGTTGTAGTACCAGGCCTTCACCGCTGCCCCTCCAACATTGATATTCGCCTTTATGTCGTCGCCTGACCGCTGGATGCCTGTCACACTCACCTTTGAGTCCGAGCCGCCGTAAGCCTTGCTGCTTGGGGTACTGGTCGCTGTAAATTCTGAGCTGGTTGAGGGGAACATATCTGGGGCATTACCGCTGTTGATGTTCTTATTCAGCTCGAATTTACCGTCAGCCTGCTCCACATCCACTAGGTAGTGGTCCTGGTCGTTGTTGTTGGACTGATTATCGTCAACGTGAAGTATCGACAGCCCCTCACCAGGAAGATCCGTGTCGAATCCGGTCTTGTTACGATTTGAGAGGAGGAAGTACTCCTTGCTGTTGATATCTCCGACGGGAAGCTTGTAGACCTGGGCGTTGGTGGCGTACGGCTTGATGGTGACAGCCTGTTGTGCGTTGAAGATCGTGACCGGGTTGACCCAGCCGAGCTTTACCTTGCACCAGCTGGTTGGATGAGCCGGACTGTTGCCGCCTCCGTTCCAGCTTCCACCCGCCATCAGACACCAGCGGCCAACCCCGGCGGAGTCGTAGTCGTAGTCGTACAAGTCTGGCAGACCGAAAACGTGCCCCAGTTCGTGGCAGAACACGCCGATCCTCCCGTCCTCAGGTTCCATGGAGTAGCTGCTGACCTTCACCCCATCAACGGTCTTCGGGTTTATCCCCCATTTATGCGACCATATGTGATCGACGTTCCCCGTGGTTTCGGCTCCGGGACCTGCGTGCACGATGAAAAGAGCATCGACTACACCATCTCCATCGTTGTCGTAATTGGCGAAGTTCACGTGAGGGGCGGCGAGATCTACCGCATCTTCGACCAGCTTTTGAGCGTTTTTGGGATATGTCCCAAATCCATACTCGCCGTTTGTGTAGTACGTATAAGCCTGAGGTGCCCGATACCAGCCTGCGGTTGGGCCGCCTTCACCGCTCACATCACCGGTTACAGTGAGCTTATTGTAGGATGCCTCCCAGTAGAAGTCTCTCAGGCTTTTTGTCGCCCCTCCGCTTGAGAACAGCATGTCTGCAAAATGTCCCTTGCTCTGGGTGGCGGTATTATTAGAGAAATCTACCAGTAGAACCAGGGCCTTCCTCGTACCAACTACCGGAGCAAGTTTTGCCTCTCTGGCGATGAGGGTATGGGATCGAGTTCTCATGGGACGGGATGTTATCAGCTGAAAACTTCTGAGATCCAGGACGTCAACTGTAGTCGTGGATGGCAAAGCTTCTTTAGCACTGAACATCCTCTTCGTTTTGATAATTTTTTTCTCCAATTCAGGAGATGGCGGCACTATTAGCGGTTTTGAGCCCATTTTCATAAGCCAATCCTCCGTTTTTACCCATTTAGTTCTGAATGTACTCTGCCGGAGTAATTCAACTTTTAGTATCCTACATCTAATCCTACATCTTAATATAGTTTACGACACAAAATGAAGTAAAAAACTTTATTATAATTGATAAATATATCAATATTCTTCGAAATTTTTAGTGGTTATTTTAAAATTTTATTGCTCCTCATCGAATAATTCGGCGAGACCCTGGACATCTCGGTCGGAAACGCCCTGGACAAGTTCGCCCGGCAGGCGGGGCTCCCCCACCCCGGCGGTCCCAAGCTCGAGGCTCTGGCCAGGTCCGCCAAAGAGTACATACCCCTTCCCTACGTGGTCAAGGGTACGGACTTCTCCTTCTCCGGCCTCTCCACCGCTGCGGCTCAGGCGGCGAAAAAATACGATCTGGCCGACGTCTGCTCCTCTCCTTCCAGGAGACGGCCTTTGCCATGCTGGTGGAGGTCTCGGAGCGGGCCCTGGCCCACGCCGAGAGGAAGGAGGTCCTCCTGGTGGGGGGGTCGGGGCCAACTCCCGCCTCCGGGAGATGCTCCAGATCATGTGCGAGGAGAGGGGAGCGCGGTTCTTCGTCCCCGAGAAGAGGCTCATGGGCGACAACGGCACCATGATCGCCCGCACCGGCCTGGTCATGCTGAAGGCCGGGGTGACCACGCCCCTGGCGGAGTCGAGGGTCCGGCCGGGATTCAGGACGGACGAGGTGGAGGTGAGGTGGAAATAAAGGATGAGGGGATGTTCGCCTATGTGAAATAAAATCTAATTGTTAAAATTTTAGCCCATATTCCGCACCTTGAGTTCTGATAATGGTATTTTTACTACTATCGATTTTGTAAAATTAAATTCAATAAGTTTAATTTATCAAGTTATTTTAATTTGTTTATGTTTACATTATGTTGATTACTCATCTCAACGTGACATGATGAGATATTCGCTCAATAGGGAGTCAGCAATAAACGGGTATAATATTAATGTAGATAAATATATCTATTTATAATTATATTGGTGGAATCGCTAGCAAGCAAAATACTCAATTTAGGATAGCGGATGATGTACCTTATCTTATCAGGTACGTCTTGCTGATAGCCGTTATTAGAAGCGCTATGAACAATGTACCGAGAAGTCGCTCGAGGATCACCCAACGAGTGTGCTTTTCGAACTTGTACTCGATGGAGGGGTGAAGAAATGAGAAAAATCCGGATGTGAAAGTGGTCAAGCTAAATAAGATTGTGTCGGTGAAGTAATTGATTCGCTCATTTATTCGCTCATCTTCTCTTAGGATGGTGATAATTTCAACATATGTATGATCTTTTGCTCTTTTATCTTCGGGAGAAATCTTTATATCCTCTCGAATGTACTTCTTAAAGCACTCATCATAAGTGAAAATCATTCCAAATACCAAGACAAAAAAAGCTATCCAACCAAGGGTATAGATCGGCTTAACACCATACCCATAGGAAACCCATTCGATGGTGTCCGTGGCCTTCTCAATAAAAGGTACATCTGTATCTACGCGCCGCTTGTTCCTGTACTCATAGTAGCAGTTGTTCGCGTCTTCGAACCAGCCCAGGTTAACGTAGTTTCTCTCCAGGGCCAGATAGGCATCATAGTCAGAGGCTTTAAATTGCGATTTATTTATTGAGTTCCAGTGCAGGAAAAGGCGAGAGTACCCTGTTCTGTTCAGATTTAGGTCCCTTCCGAAGGCCGCATTTTCGAAGTACGCATTGCCGATGAACTCTGCATCCTCGAAGCTCGCACTTCCATTTAACATGGCAAAATTGAAGCAGGCGCATTTGTTGAACTCAGCATCTCTGAAGTTGGCATCTCCGCCTGAGAACACTGCCTTCAAGAAGCAGGCATCCCCGCCCGAGAACTCCGCTCTGTAAAAGGAGGCATTTTCACCCGAGAACTCTGATTTGTAGAAATTGGCATCTCCGCCCGAGAACACCGCATCTCTAAAGTTGGCATCTTCGGAGAACTTCGCATTCGCGAAGTTGGCATCTCCGCCCGAAAACACCGCGCCCCTGAAGCAGGCATCTCTGGCTGAAAACTCCGCTTCCATGAAGTTGGCATCTCCGGCTGAAAACTCCGCTTCCATGAAGTCGGCATCTGCTGAGAAAACCGAATGATCGAAGCTGGCATCCCTGCATGAGAACACCGCGTGATCGAAGCCCGCATGTTCACACAAGAATATTGCATACCCGAAGGAGGCTTTCTTACCAGAGAACTCCGTATTATGAAAATCGGATTCTCTGCCAAAAAACTTTACACTCCCGAAGTTGGCATCTCCACTCAAGAACTTCGCATCTTGGAAGTCGGCACATCCGCCCGAGAACACCGCATTCTGGAAGTCGGCATCTCCGCCCGAGAACACTGCTCTTTCAAAGAAGGCTTCTCTCTTGAATTTTGTTACCCTGAACTTGGCATCTCCCCCAGAGAATTCTGCTAAGGAGAAGTTGGCATCTCCGCCTGAGAACTCCGCTTGATCGAAGGAAACATTTCCGCCCGAAAACACTGTTTCCCTGAAGTCGGCATCCCCTCCCAAGAACCTTGCATTCCCGAAGTCGGCATTTCCGCCTGAGAAAATCGCTTCGGAGAAGCCGGCAACTCCGCCCGAGAACTTTGAAAACCCGAAATCAGCAGTTCTGCCCGAGAAGTTTGTGTGAGTAAAGTTAACTTGCTCCCGGAAGATAGTGTTGTTAAAGCTCACGTTGCCGCGGATTTCAGAGTTTTTGATGATTATCTTGGATCTTACGACTTTCACTTCCTCGGTCATACCAGCCTGGATTTCATCTTCAGCTCTTTTGATGTGTTCTACGGGCAGGTGAAGCTTGCTCAGGTCCAGGTCGCCCTCGACGATCACATTCTCGCATTCTACAGACTCGCCCCGCTCGATTTTCGCCAAGATATCGCTGGCTTGGACTGCATGATCATCATAAGCCCCCTCGGACGACTCCATTGCCAGCAGAAGCGCCACCAGAACCAATGCCGAGCTCGATTTCGTCGTCGCCTACCTCCTGGCGGATATATTCGACCTACTTTCCAAAAAGGCTAGCTAGCTAAACATATTAACAATAAGATAGTTCCAGGATTATACTCGACGATAAAAAATTTATCGAGCATCGATTACTTCCTCCTGACACGTATAATATCGGACTTGGCTATATGCTCTGGAATACTATCGAAGGTATTATCCCCCAGACCAGAGGCTGTTATTATGGCGCAGACAAATTGCCAAGAACCATAATCCATACCTTCTCTCCCAAAATAGACGTAAGCAAACCATTCCCCTGTGTTCGAATCAAGCACAGCTTCGGGCTGTACCCACCATGTGCCGGAGTCGGCGGGATTTATGAGGACATAAATATGGTAATCTGTATCATCTTGTAAGTTCGTAACACCTTCGACCCAGGTGCGCCACTCTACATCCTCTCCATTCTCAGGGCTTGTGATATTGATGGTAAGGTTCTCTTGAGCCACAGATGGAATGACCGACAACAAGGCGGCAACCATAATCATCATAATTGCGGTGAGCTTCATTTTCTTCCTCCTTCTGAGATCATCCTTCATATACTTCAGTGATGGTTTAAGTTCCTTGCGGTCTGTTCAACATAATTTTCTCCAGCCGCTACAGCATGATCTTATACAATATGAGGAGAAAACATTTGTATTGCGCATTTGTCAATCCTGTTCTATGGATTGAAATTTGCATTAATTCTTCAAGATCAATTGAAAGACCAAACCGCTTAGGTAAAAGATTTTATTATGATCTATGGGTTGAAATGACACCTGCAGACTGGACTGGACTTGGACGATTTCATGGACTACAGCTACTCATTGGTCTCCGCTGGCAGCTAAACCGGTAGAAAAGTCAAACTGGCGAAGCGATACCCTCAGCAAGAGCTGCGAGTTATTCCATTTAACAAAATAGAATTGACTGGCCGGGCGTCCGGCCCCGCCCCGACCTCACCCCTCCCCCGCCTTCCTGTAAAAGACCCTCTTGGCCTTCCCCTCCTGGCGGGGCAGGCCGCCGATGGGGTACACGTCTCCCTTGGGGCTGAAGCCGAGGGCCTCCTTCAGGGCCTTCTCGACGACGTAGCCGGTCACCCCGGCCTCGGCCTCGACGTTGATCCGGACGTCCTTCATCCCGTCGGTCTCCTCGATGATGATCTGGTAGTTGGCGCCGACGCCGGGGATCTGCATCAACGCCTGCTCCACCTGCTTGGGGAAGAAGTTCACCCCCTTTATGATCAGCATGTCGTCGATCCTCCCGGTGATGGGGGCGATCTTGACGTGGGTTCTGCCGCAGTCGCATTCTTCTCGGGATACGATCCGGGTCAGGTCCGCCGTCCTGAACCGGATGACCGGCAGGGCCTCTCGGGTCAGGGCGGTCACCACCAGCTCCCCGGTCTCGCCATCGTCGACGGGCTCGCAGGTCTCCGGGTCGATCACCTCCACGATGTAGTGGTCCTCCCAGACGTGCAGGCCGTCGTGGGCACTGCAATCCATCCCCAGGGTCCCCACTCCGCCCGACTCGGTCATCCCGTAGATGTCGAAGGCCTCGATCCCAAGGCCAGCGGAGATCTTCTTTTTCATGGAGTCGCTGAAGACCTCGGCTCCAAAGATTCCGATCTCCAGGCTCGGGAGGGACTCGTTCATCTCCTCCATCACCTCCATCAACCGGATCCCGTAGCTGACGACGCCGGTGAGGACCCGGGTTTTGAAGTCCCGTGCGAGCCTGATCTGGCGGGCGGTGTTCCCCGGCCCCGCGGGGATAACGAAGAGCCCCGCCGCCCGGGCCCCGTGGTACATCCCAAACCCGCCGTTGAAGAGGCCGAAGAGCGGCGTGATCTGGGCGGCATCTCCGGGGACCGCTCCAGCCATCCGGTAGCAGCGGGCCATGCACTCCCCCCACTGGTCGAGGTCGGCTTGAGTATAGGGCATGACCACCGGCGTCCCCGTCGACCCGCTGGACATGTGCATCTCGACGACCCTCTTCCGATCGACGCAGGATAGGCCCAGGGGGTAGCTCTCCCTCAGGAGGTCTTTATTGGTCAGTGGGAGCCTGGTCACGTCCTCCACGGACTTTATATCCTCGGGGGCGACCCCGTGCTCGTCGAAGAGCCTTCTGTAGATGGCGTTCGACGAGTAGACGTGCTTTGCTATCTCCCTCAGCCGACGGCCCTGAAGCTCTCTGATATCCCCGAGCTCCGCCGTCTCTATCTTCACATTGTGAAAATTGCGATTTTCTCTCATCAGCCCATTCCCCTCATCTGCCCTTTCCCCTCACCTGGTACCTCATCTGATCCCTCATCTTGTCCCTCATCTGATATTTCTCCCCATCTCAAAAGCTCTCAAGTTCAGATCCCTCTGCTTCTCCTTGACCGAGGCCGCGATCGCCGCCTCCCACGCCTCCCTTGGGAGGTCGAGGCCACGCGACAACGCCCCCAGAAGGACGATGTTTGCGGCCCTGATATTCCCCAGCTCCACCGCCCGCTCTCCGGCGTCGAAGTAGACCAGCCGCGGAAAGGCCCTTCTCAGCCGCTCGGCCACGTCCTCCGGGTAAGTCGCCGACCCCGAGGATACCGTCACCGGAATGACGGCAGTGGCGCTGACCACGGCCAGGCCTTCGGGAGCTGCATAGTGGGCGTACCTCAGAGCCTCAATCTCCTCCAGGGCGCCCAGGGCGTCGGCGGTCCCCTCGGGGACGGTGGGGCTGAAGACCTCGGCCCCGTAGCGGACGTGAGCGATCACCGATCCGCCCCTCTGGGCCATCCCGTGGACCTCGTTCGTCTTCACCTCGAACCCGGCCAGCATCGCCGCCTTTGCGGTGATGGTGCTGGCGAGGAGGATCCCCTGACCTCCGACCCCCACAAAGACTACGCCTGTGGTCTTGCCGGTGGACATCATCTCGCCTCCATCGAGGATATGGCGTGGTGAGGGCAGACCTCCTGACAGAGGCCGCAGCCGCCGCAGAGAAATCTGTTGATCCTGGGGACGTCCCCCTCCAGCTCGATGGCTGGACAGCCGAGCTTGAGACACTTATTGCATCCCTTGCAGAGGTCGGTGTCGATCACCCTGACTGGTCCGACCGGCCTCCTCTCCCGCAGCGGGCACGGGGCGAGGGATACGATCAGGGACGGCTCCTCGGCGGCCAGCTCCTCGGCGATCGCCGCCTCCGTCGCCCTGAGGTCGTAGGGGTTGACGGTGGTCACCCGATCTATCCCACAGGCTCTGCCGATCTCCTGGATGGATAGCGCCTTCGTCGCCTCGCCTTGAAGGGTCCTTCCTGTCCCCGGATGGTCCTGGTGGCCGGTCATGGCTGTGGTCCGGTTGTCCAGGACTATGATCGTCGATCTCCCCCGGTTGTAGACGATGTCGATCAGCCCCGTGATCCCCGAGTGGAAGAAGGTGGAGTCGCCGACGACCCCCACCACCGCCCTTCGATCGCCGGCCTTGTCGAAGCCGTGGGCCATGGATACCCCGCCGCCCATGCAGAGGATGATGTCCATCCGGTCCAGGGGTCTGAAGGCGGCAAGGCTGTAGCAGCCGATGTCCCCGGCCACCACGACCTCGTGGCGCCCCAGGGCGTAAAAGACCCCCCGGTGGGGGCAGCCGGGGCAGAGGACCGGCGGCCTCGCCGGAAGCCCCTGGGCGAAGCTCCGGTCCGGGGATGGAGGCTCCCTCCCCTCCATCTTCGCCCTCGAGGCCAGGAGGCGGCCGACGGATAGCTCTCCCACCCCCGAGATGACATCTCGGCCCCGGCAATCGATCGAGAGGGACCTCACGTGCTCCTCGAGAAAGTCGTCCAGCTCCTCGACCACGAGAACCTCATCCACCCCATCGGCGAACTCCCTGATGAGGCGGTCGGGGAAGGGGTAGGAGAATCCCAGCTTCAGGACCGAGGCCTGGGGCCAGACCTCCCGGACGTACTGGTAGGAGATGGAGGAGGTGATGATCCCCAAGGACCTGTCCCGGCGCTCGATCCTGTTGGCCAAAGATCTCTCCGCCTCCTCCGCCAGGGAAGAGAGCCGATCGGCCACCTTCTCCTTCATCATCCTCCCCCAGACCGGTATGGGGACGAACCGGGGCGGGTTCTTCTCCATCCCCATCTCCCGGTCGAGGGCCTCTCTCTTTTCCAGCTCCACCAGGCTTCTTGAGTGGCTCACCCTGGTGGTCGATCGGAGGATCGTCGGAGTCCGGTACTTCTCAGAGACCTCTAGGGCGAGCCCGAAGAAGTCCTTCGCCTCCTGGCTGTCGGCGGGCTCGAATATGGGGATCTTGGCAAAGCGGGCGTACCGGCGGGTGTCCTGCTCGTTCTGGGAGGAGTGCATCCCCGGATCGTCGGCGACGCAGGCGACAAAGCCGCCCTCGACCCCGATGTAGCTCAAGGTCATCAGGGGGTCGGCGGCGACGTTCAGGCCGACGTGCTTCATCGTCACCATGGAGCGGGCTCCGGCGCAGGAGGCGGCCGCCGCCACCTCGAAGGCCACCTTCTCGTTCGGCGACCATTCGGAGTATATCTGGGATCTGTACCGTGCGACGTTCTCGAGAATTTCCGTGGACGGCGTACCCGGATAGCCCGTCGCCACCGTCACCCCGCTCTCATAAGCCCCCCGGGCGATCGCCTCGTTGCCTGACAATAGCTCTCTCAATGCCATCCTCTCCGGTCAAAGAACCTCGATCTTCCGGCCCTTCTAAGAGATCTTTAACAATTGACCCCATCGACGGGTCATTGATTGCGGCTCTTCTCTGTTGTACATCCTCGTACATCCCTGAGCACGCATCGGCGATCGGGCTTTTCGGTTATAACCTTTCTGGTTATCGAATTCTCGTCCATCCACAACAAACTATAATACTTCCCCAGCCCACTCTCCTCGCGATGATATTCCAGATCCTCGACGCCAACTACGTCTACGACGGCGAGGGTTATCCCGCCGTCCAGCTCTTCGGGACCACCCCCGAGGGTAGACCCATCACCGTCCGAGCATCTGGATTTCGACCCTACTTCTACGCTCGGGCTGATGAATCTAGGCTGGAAGAGGCGATCGGCGGCATCAGGGCCATGGGCCTGGAGGCCGAGGTGGTGGAGAGGTTCAGGCCTGTCGGCTACCAAAAACGGCCCCAGAAGATGCTGAAGGTGACGGCCAAAGACCCCAAGTCCGTCAGGGAGTTCAGGGAGGCCGTGCTCAAAGTCCCCGCCGTTCTGGAGGTCTACGAGACCGACGTCCTCTTCAAGAACCGATTTCTCATCGACCTGGACCTGGGCGGGATGAGGTGGGCGAAGGCCGAGGATGCCGCCGCCGGCGGGAGCGTCCCTTACCAGTCCCTCGAGCCTGCCGGAGGAGACGGGGAGAAGACCAGGGCCAACGCCCCCCTCCGTCACCTGGCTTTCGACATCGAGTGCCTTCCCCTCAACGGCGCGATGCCAAATCCGGAGACCTCGCCGGTGATCATGGTCAGCCTCGCCTTCAGCCCGCCCTACAAAGGTCGGGAGGACCTGGTGCTGGTGGGGCGAGAGGTCGACTGCCCGAGGGCGGACGTCCTCTGCTCTCCAGGTGAGAGGGAGATGCTGGCCAATTTCGTCGAGATCCTGAGGGACTACGATCCCGACGTCGTCGCCGGCTACAACTCCAACGAGTTCGACTTTCCTTATCTCGAAGAGAGGATGAAGAGGCTGAACCTGGAGGCCAGGGTGGGGAGGGACAAAAGCCCCTGGAGGGTGAGACGGATCGTCAACCAGACCAGGGTGGAGATCACCGGGAGGATCGTGGTCGACCTCCTCCCCCTGGTCAGGTCGTCGTTCAGCCTCAAGCGCTACACCCTCCGGAACGCGAGCCTGGAGCTTCTGGGAGTAGAGAAGCACGACGTCGAGGCGAAGGAGATGGAGGAGCTCTGGGCCGCCAGGGGCGAGGATTTCGCCAGGCTCGTCAGCTACTCCCGGCGCGACTCCTTTCTCGCCCTCCACCTCCTCCTGGACCTGAAGCTTCTGGACAAGTACATCGCCCTCGCCCAGACCAGCGGCTCGCTCCTCCAGGACGTCGTCGACGGCGGCCAGACCGGGATGGTGGAGAACTTCCTCTTCCGCAAGTTCCGGGAGCGGAGGCGGGTCATACCCCCGAAACCCGACCCCGACCTCTCTATGACCAGGGCGGCCCAGAGCTCCGAGCTGAAGGGGGGCGCGGTCCTGGAGCCGAAGAAGGGGCTGGTGGAGGACGTGGTGATCCTGGACTACCGGTCCCTCTACCCCTCGATAATGATGGCTCACAACCTCTGCTACTCGACGGTTCTCACCGACGAGAGGCCCCCGGCCCGGGATGTGGTGAGGTCCCCCTCTGGGGGCGAGTTCGTCGAGAGCTCGGTCTCGGCCGGGATCGTCCCCGGGGTGTTGAGGGACCTTTTGGCCCAGAGGACCGAGATCAAACGCCGGATGAAGACCGCCGACGACGGTGAGCGGACCCTCCTGGACGCCCAGCAGTACGCCCTCAAGATCCTGCTCAACTCCTTCTACGGCTACTCCGGCTACGCCCGGGCCAGGCTGTACAGCCTCCCTCTGGCCAACGCCGTCACCAGCTTCGGCCGGTCCAACATCCTGAACACCAGGGAGATGGTGGAGGGGATCGGATCGATCTACCTCAGGGACGGGAAAGCCCTCCTCCCGGCCGAGATGGCAGAGGTCGCCGGGGACACCTTTCCGGCCGCGGGAGCAGGCTCCTTCAAGAGGTTCGACCTCGCCGTGGTCTACGGCGACACCGACAGCGTCTTCATAAGGCTCAAGCCCCACGGCGAGCGGGGGGCCAAGCCCACCCTCCAGGAGGCGGAGCTGGTGGGAGGAAAGATCGCAGAGACGGTCACCTCGCGGCTTCCACCGCCGATGGAGCTGGTCTTCGAGGCCTTCGCCCGCCGGGGCCTCTTTTTGGTCAAGAAGAGGTACGCCCTCTGGGTCTTCGAGAAGGTCGGCGGGGAGTGGCGGGATAAAATAAAGGTCCGGGGGATGGAGACGGTAAGAAGGGACTGGTGCGAGCTGACCAGCAAGACCCTCAACCGCTGTCTGGAGCTGGTCCTCCAGGAGGGGAAGGTGGACGAGGCGGTGGACCTGGCGAGGTCAGTGATGGAGCGGCTGATGAGGCTAGACCTGCAGAAGGACGCCGAGATTCTGGACGACCTGATCCTCACCAGGAGGTACACCAAGAGCAGCTCCTCGTACAAGAACAAGCAGCCTCACGTCCAGCTGGCCGAGAAGATGAGGGGGAGGGGCGGCCCCGTCCCCCAGGTGGGCGACCGGGTCCCCTTCGTCATCGTCCGGGGAAAGGGGCTCTTCGTCGACCGGGCCGAGGACCCCTACTACGTCCTGGGAAAGGACCTGAAGATCGACACCGACTATTACATCGAAAAACAGATCCTCCCCCCGCTCCTCCGCCTCCTCTCCCCCTTCGGGGTATCCAGGGAGCAGCTGGTCTGCCGCCCCGAGCAGCAGAGGCTCTTCGACCTGGAGCCCTTAAGGGCGAAGGGCGCCAAACGGCCTCTGTCCTCGGCCGGGGGCGCCGGCGAGGTCTCGGAGCAGAAGTCCCTCTTCGACTTCTGAGCTTCAAGCTCCCTCCTCGCCCCCCCCCCATTTCCTACGCCCGCGTAATCCATCCATCGCTTTACAGTTACAGCCGCCCCTCAGTTACTGGCCCCACCGCGCCCGCCGCGTCCAAGTCTGGAGTCTTACGCCAGTCATTTCCTCACCCTACGACGCCAGGTTCCCATCGGAGGCGGCGACGAGCTGGACCACCGGAGTCCTTTTTCAGCCCTCCCCTCAACCGACGACTCCAGGGTACCCCTCCGCCGTCGCCCTGAGGAGGACGTCGATGATCAGAGCCGCGAAGAGGACCGCTCTGTAGTTCGCCCCCTGGTAGAAGATCCCCTCTCCCCTCTCTGCGGTGGGGTTTTTGATGAAGTCGACGGTCTTTATGATCATCCATGCCCCCGCCGCCAGGGCCGCAGCGAAGTAGATCGGCCCAAGGCCCGTGACCAGGCCCAGGGCCAGGGATAGGGCGACCCCAAGAATCCAGGCGGCGGCGACGAGCTTTGCCGTCCTGGGGATGCCGAAGGTGACGGGGAAGGTCGGTATCCCCTCCCGCCGGTCCCCCTCCAGGTCCCGGGAGGCGTCGCAGTTGGTGAACCCCCAATCGGTGATGCAGATCATGGCTCCCAGGACCAGAGCCCCAGGGTGAAGGCCGGGCCCTGCTTTCAGCAAGCCGGCCGGGGCCATGGCCAGCCAGACCCCCACCGGGACGATCCCGTAGGCGAGACCGACGAAGATCCAGGAGAAAGGGGTCATCCTCTTCGCCACCTTGGAGTAGACGGCCATGAGAAGGGTCGCCGCGATCAGGGCGACCAGGGATTCGGGGTTGAGATAGAGGGCGACCGCGGCCGCGATCCCAAAGAGGAGGGCGGAGTAGGCCAGGGCCGAGGATCTGGTCACCTGTGACGAGGGTAGGGGCCGGTTCGGCATCCCCACCGCGTCGACGTCCAGGTCGCAGCAGTCGTTGTAGACGTAAGAGCTGGTGATGGCGAAGTACGCCCCCAGGGTGGCGATGGCGAAGGGAAAGGCGGGCGGAAGACCCCCGGTGGTGGCGTAAGCCGCGAGGAGGGCCGTCGCACCGGGGAGGGCGATGTCCATCGGCGCCAGGGGCGGGCGGAGGAGCTCCCAGTAGGCAGCCAGCCCGCCGCCATCGCTGACGCTGCCGCCGCGGCCACCGCTGCCGCCTTTCGAACTTGTGCCATCGTCGTTCATGGAGCTTCTCTTGACTTCGTCGCTTCTCTTGCCACCGGCACCTCTCCCGCCTTCGGTGCTTCTCTCGCCACCGGCACTTCCCTCGCCACTGGCGCTTCTCTCGCCACCGGCACTTCCCTCGCCTCTGGCGCTTCTCTTGCCACCGACACTTCTCTTGCCACCAGCGTTTCTCTTGCCTTTCGCACCCTTCGCATCCGGGGAGCCGCTCAAGCCCTCTCCCTCCTCAGTCCAGAAAACCCTCGAAGACGTCCGAATAATCCTGGGGGCGGATCAGCCAGTCCAGCTTCCCCAGCTCCCTCCCGATGGCGTAAATCTCCCGGTTCCGGGATAGGCCCAGGGCCCTGGCCTTCGGAACCTCGATCTCCCGCAGGGGGGCCGCCTCCTCGCATCTCGGGTTCTCGATCCACCCCTCCTCTATCAGGAAGTAGGCCCCGCCTCCCCGCTCTCTTATCGGCCCGTAGTCCGAAGAGAAGCCTCTGGCGACGAAGTTCGCCATCTTCAGCCTCTTGTTGGACTCGTTGATGGTGATGTGGCCGTAGCCTGGAGGGACCACCACCTTGTCGCCGCCCCTGGCTCTCACCACCACCACGTCGCTGAGATCCTCCCGCTGGAGGAGGTAGGTCGCCTCCCCCTCCAGGACCTCGTAGACCTCGGGGTAGGTGATGGTCTCGCCGGGGACCGGCGGGTGGTAGTGGCCGGCGGTCTTGACGTACTCGCGCCCCAGCATCAGGGGCGGGATGACGGTGATGTCGTACCTGATCCCCTGCTCAAGGAAGAGGTCGCGGTCCCTCCTGCTGAGGGAGAGGTCCCTGTACATGTAGTAGAGCTCCAGGTTCTCGGCACCTTCTGCCCACTCCTTGTCGTAGAGGACCTCATCCATGTCGTGGAGCATCCTCACATCGGGCTCCATGGTCTTTCCACCGAATTCGAGCTCGTTCAAGTCTCAACACCCGGAGAGGGATGGAACGGCAAATTTATAACGTTTTTCCGAGAAGTAGACATCATGGAAAATGATGAGAAGCCCCCCGCTTTCTGCGAGGACCTGAGAAAGTTCATCATGACCTTCGTCTCCACCACCGCCGAGGCGATCCAGGCGACCCAGGGAACCGGCGGCCTGATGATCATGAGCGTGGCCATCGGGACCAAGCTCTGGGACGAGATGGAGCAGTTCAGGGAGTGCAATATGCCCGGCTTCGAGACCAGGGCGGATAAGATTCGATGCTTCATGGAGACCCTCAGGGACTCGGGGGCGATCGGAGCGAGCTCCTTCGAGGAGAAAGACGGCCGACTGGTCGTCCGGATCAGAGGCTGCTTCTTTGCTCCCGCCAGCGATCGCCAGATCGAGGCGGGGCTCAGCCACCCCCTATGCCCCATCGGAGGGCTGATCGTGGCCGGCCTCCACAAGACCGCCGCCATCCTCGCCGCCCTGGAGGGTGTGGAGCACGACCCCGAAGCCGAGGTCTCCACCCTCGCCTTCAGGCTCTACTCCTGATGGCCGGGAGTGTCGCGGCAGCGAGATCGAGGATAGGGGTCGATTTTGTGCAACATCGGTGCTATCCCGATGGCCGGGCGCATCGATCGGTCGAGATGGGCGAGTGGCCGTCTCAAGCCGGATCAGAGCTTCGCTCCGATCCGGTCCCAGACCTCCCTGATGGCGTCGCCGACCGGACCCTCGACCTCGACCAGGGTCTTCCCCGAGATCATCGCCTCCACCACCCCCGGGTCGAAGGGGAGCTTTCCGGCGATCTCGACCCCCAGGTCGCGGCACAGCCCCTCGATCTTCCCGGTCACCTCCAGGTTGAGGTCGTACTTGTTGATCGTGACCATCGCCTCCACCCCGAAGTGCCGGGCCACGCCCAGGATCCTCTCCAGGTCGTGGGCCCCGGATATGGTGGGCTCGGTCATCACCAGGGCGATGTCCGTCCCGGTGATGGAGGCGATGACCGGGCAGCCTATCCCCGGAGACCCGTCGATGATGATCAGCTCTTTTTCCTCCCTCTCGGCGACCCTTGCCGATATCTCCCTCACCATGGTCACCAGCTTTCCGCTCGCCTCCTCTCCGGGAAAAAGGTCGGCGTGGACCATCGGCCCAAACCGGGTCTCGGAGATGTAGGCGTGCCCCGAGACTCTGTCGACCATGGCGACCGCCTCCGAGGGGCAGACGATGGTACATACTTTGCATCCCTCACAGCTGGCGGGATCCACCTGATAGTCTGATATGGCATCGAACCTGCAGGCCTTCTCGCATTCGCCGCACTCCGTGCACCTGTCGGGATCGATCAGTGCAGTCTGTAGCCCCAAAAAGTCGAAGGTCTCCTGAACCCGGGGCTTGAGGATCAGGTGGAGGTCGGGGGCGTCTACGTCGCAGTCCGCCACCACCGCCATCCCATGGGCGAGGGCGGCCAGGGAAGCGGCCATGGTGGTCTTGCCCGTGCCCCCCTTGCCGCTGATGACCACGATCTGCTTCATTCTGCCGCCTCCTCGATCCTTCCCAGAAGCTGGACGAACTCGTCCCGCCACTCAACCATGGCCTCGGAGAAGAGGAGCCCACGGGAGTAGAGCTCGGCGATCTCCCTCTTCATGGGGATCTCCAGGAGGATGGGGATCTCCTCCTTCTTGCAGTAGTCGTAGACGCCTCGATCGCCGACGCCTGCACGGTTCACCACCACCCCGCAGGGGATCTCCATCCCTCTCACCACCTGGACGGCGATGGAGAGGTCGTAAAGGCCGAAGGGGGTGGGCTCGGTCACCAATAGGCAGAAGTCGCTTTCCCGGATTGCCTCGATGACGGGACATGCGGTTCCCGGAGGCGAGTCGATCAGGACCAGGTCGCCTTTCGCCTCGGCCTTGACCGACCTTATCAGGGGCGTGGCCATGGGCTCGCCGACGGAGAGCTCCCCCCAGAGAAGCCTCAAATCCCCGGACCTCGCCCTGCAGATCTTCCCGATGGCCCTCGTCCCCTCGGATATCGCTCCCTCGGGGCAGACCAGGCCGCACCCGCCGCAGCCGTGGCAGAGTTCCTTGAAGAGGAGGACCTGCTGAGGGAAGACCGCCAGGGCGTTGTAGGCGCAGAACTCCGAGCATCGGCCGCACCTTTTGCACATTCCCTCGTCTATGACGGGTATCATCACCTCGCAGTCGGTGCAGGCCTCCTCCTCCCGGCGGGGGAAGAAGAGGTATGAGTTCGGCTCCTCCACGTCGCAGTCCACCAGCTCCACCTCGCCGACGGAGGCGGCCAGGTTGGTGGTCACCAGGGTCTTTCCGGTCCCTCCCTTCCCGCTAGCCACGGATATTATCATCTTTCAAAACCTCGTTTTTCCGCTTATAGCCTCGCTTTCGAGCTCATCCATCCCCACCGGTCGGACGATCGGAGGGCACCATCATTTTCGATCCCCGGAGGTTCCGGAGCGAGGGGCCTGGCCGAGAGCCTGATGACCGACCCCCCGTGATTGTGATGGCAAAAGGGCTCCGACTCTCGTTCGAATCCCGAGCCAAAAGTGCCATTTGAGATGATATACTTTAATTCTTCTCCTCAGAGACGAAGCTCAGGCTGATGCCGCTGATGTCGCCGCTGGATGACCGGACCGGCGGCTTTGAGTCAGCCGAAAGGGGCTAGCATGAGGCGTACTGGCCGCCAATGTTGAAGGATACGGTCATGATCTTCATCCAGTCCCTGAAGATATCCACCCTCCAGTTGCCCTGCATCCCCGCAGGAGGGCATCCTCTGATCTGGATGGCACTCCAGACTTTGCCCTCCCAGTCGCCGCTGGTGAAGTCCTTCGGCGGAACCACCGCGAAGGTTCGGGCGTAGAGCCGGCCGTTCGGGCCGTACCATCTCCACTCCATCTCGTGAGGTTCGAGGTCTCTTGCAAACCTAACCCAGGATACTGCCTGATCGTCGGCAGGCGAGAAGGAGTAGGTCCTGTAGACCGGCTCCCAGTTGTGGTTCACGGACTTGGCCATGGTATAATCGCTGAGTGGAACGAAGGGAAACCATATCGCCCCGCCCAGAGAAGCGGTCGACAAAACCGCAAAAAAGGCAAGCATAGCCTTGATCTTCTTCATCTCCGAATTACCCCCTACATTGCCATGATCTATCTATCTACTCTCTTGGTCATGGATATAATAAATAACTATAGTAGGGTCAGAACATTCGAGAGGCCAAAATTCCGGCGATCGACCTGAAGATTATATGACTGCGGCCTTGATCACCCTTCTATTCGCGACCTCTCCGGGGATGTCCACGACTTCGCTCGCGGCGTCGATGACGGCCCCGTCCCCGGTTGCGACCGGAGAGGCGGCGAGCTTGAGCCTTCGGTCCGCGTCCCTCGCGGTCTTCGCGGACCCGGGGAGGTCCAGGTCTGCCATCATCTCCCTGATCCTGGCCGCCAGCTCGCCGCTCCGGCTGATCTGCTGGTCCAGGATGAACTCGGCACGGGCGACGCCGTATTCTTTGAGGATGGAGATGACCTCCTCCAGGGCGATGACGGTCAGGTCGGAGAGTTGAAACCTTCTGAAGACGCCTCTTGTATCCCTCAAGAAGCCGTCGTCGCAGAGGTAGACGGGAACGCCGGATAGGAGGCTCTCCACGGTGATGAGGACGTTGTAGCCGTCGACGGCGATGGTTCTGCCTTCAAGCTCCCCCACCGAAAGTCGCTTTCTTTCTCGCGACGCCGCCAGGTCCGAAGGGACCGCCACCCTGGCCAGGATGAACCGGTCCTCCCGAGGAAGTCGGCGGTGGTCGGAGACGAACCTGATGGCCGGTCCCGACGGATAGCCCCGATCCAGGAGGTATCGAACCTCTTCAGCGGCCCGCCTCAGTCCGCCGAGCTCATGGGCCGGGATCGCCTCGCCTCCAGATAGAGGTCGCGTCCGCAGGAGTCGATGGCGACGATCATCGGCCCCCAGTCCTGGGCCTCCAGCTCCCAGAGCCCCTCAGCCATGCCCAGCTCTGGGAGGTGGAGCCTCTTCACCCTGAGGCCGCGGGCGGCGAGGGCGCCACATCCTCCGGGGTAGGCGAGGTAGGCGGCCTTCCCCCGGAGGGCCTCGGCCTCCTCAGATATCCCCCCCTTCCCCACGATCAGCCTCGCCCCCCTCTCCACCACCTCCCTGGTATATCGGGCGACCCTGCCGCTGGTGGTGGGGCCGGCGGACAGGATTTCACCCTCCCGGACCAGGGGACCGCAGTGATAGACTACGGCTCCCGCCAGGTCCACGGGGAGCTCCTCGCCGGAGCCGAGGAGGGCGTGGACCCGGTCCCGAGCGGTGAAGACCGTCCCGCTGATCCAGACGAGATCTCCGGCCCGGAGGGCCGAGACGTCCTCTTCGGATATGGGGGTCCTCAGTCTGTGCTCCATCTCTCATCCCTCACTTTCAGTCTATGCTCCATCCCTCACCCCTCACCGTGGCGGTCGCGCTCCTGTTCGCCCAGCACTGGATGTTCACCGCCACCGGCAGCGATGCAGTGTGGCAGTGGGCCGTCTCGATCCTGACCCCCAGGGCCGTGGTATCCCCGCCCAGGCCCATGGGGCCGGGGCCGATCCGGTTGATCTCGGAGAGGAGGGCCAGCTCCGTCTCTGAGCTGCCGGGCATGTTGAAGAGCGCCCTTTTGGCGAGCCTCGCGGCGAGGTCGAAGGTCCCGCCTATGCCAACCCCCACGAAGACGGGGGCGCAGGCCCTGCCGGCCCGGTTTGCCACCTCCCGGGCCACGTAGTCCAGGGGGTCGTCGGCGGGGTTTAGCATCGCCAGAAAGCTCGCGTTCTCCGAGCCCGCTCCCTTGGGGAAGGCGGTGATGCGGAGCTCATCTCCTGGTACTAGATCGATGATCAGGTCGGGCATCCCCCGACCGGTGTTGTCGCTGGTGTTCTTCCTGGTCAGAGGATCTACGGCGTTCGGCCGGAGGGGGATCTCTGTGGTTGCCCGGCGGACCCCCTCGGCCATGGCCTCCTCGAGAAAAGGAGGGATTTCCAGGTCACGGCCCATCTCCAGATGGAATACGGGAAGGCCGGTGTCCTGGCATAGGGGGACCCCGTCGGAAGATGCTATTCTGACGTTCTCCAGCATCGACGCTAGCGAAGATCGGGCGATGGCATTCGTCTCCCTCCCCGCGGCCTCCTCGATCAGTTCCATCACCCAGGGTGGCAGGGTCGTCTCTGCCTTCTTCAGGACCGCCACCGTGGCCTCGACCAGGTCCGTCCGCCTCATCTTCGGGCCTTCCCCCGGATCTTGATCGGCTTCGACTGGTCGGCGATCTTGAGCGTGGCCTCGAGCCCCAGGGCCCTCTCCATGGCGTACTTGTGAAGGTCGCCGGAGGTGTGAATCCCCCCTTCGCCGCCCCGGACCGCCCTGCAGGGATACATCTGGCAGAGAAGGCCGGCCCGAGGCGGCGCATCCTCCAGCTTCACCCCGACCACGTCCTCTGCCACGTGCCAGGTGCTGCCGCAGGGCGAGCCCCTGACCACATCGACCTCGGCGATCCGGCCGTCCTCCACCTCGACCTTCATCTCCGGCCTGCCCAGCTTCTCGGCGAAGGCGTCCACCGCCTCGATGCCGCATTTGTCAAGGGTGCAGCAGATCTCGTCCACCTCGATGTAGATCCCGTATTGGTCGGCGATCTTCTGAAGCTCGGGGACCGACCCAGCTCTTCCCATGCCCCCGGGGACGATGACGGCCTGGGCTCCACCCTTCCCGGCCCTGATGGCGATCTCCGGGGTGATGTCGGGGTGGAGGGAGTAGGTGATGATCAGGTCCGAGGTGAAGAACTCCGGGTCCAGGCCGAGGTCGTCGAGGAACTCCCCGGGGTCCTCGATGAATTCCGGCAACGCCTGGGGAAGGTCAACGTAGACCACCTCGAAGTCGGTCCTCTTTTTTATCGTCTCGATGAGACGCTCGCCGTACTTGCCCCTGGTGACGACTCCGACTTGCATGTTCGGTTCATGGCCAGGGATGGTTATAGAGTTTGTCTCAGAGAAAGTACAATTACCTTGAATCCGATGAATGGATCATGATACCTTGCGTCCTGGTGGCGGGAACCCACAGCGGCGTGGGAAAGACCACGGTGGTTCTGGGGCTCCTCGCCGCCCTGAAGAGGCGGGGGCTCAAAGTCCAGCCCTTCAAGGTGGGGCCCGACTTCATCGATCCCACCCATCACAGCGCCATCTGCGAGAGGGCCTCTCGGAACCTGGACACCTTCATGATGGGCGAGGAGGGGGTCAGGCGATCCTTCGCCCGGGGGGTCGAGGGTGCGGACGTCGCCGTCATCGAGGGGGTGATGGGGCTCTACGACGGCCTGGACGCCTCGGATGTGGCCAGCTCCGCCTCCGTGGCCAAGGTCCTCAAGGCCCCGGTCCTTCTGGTCATGAACGTTCACGGCACCTCCAGGAGCGCCGCGGCCATGGCCCTGGGCTACGCTCGATTCGACCCCTCGGTGGAGATCGCAGGGCTGGTCCTGAACCGGGTGGGAAGCGAGCGCCACCTCGCCCTCCTCAAGGAGGCGCTCGCCCACCTGGAGATCCCCATCCTCGCCGCCCTTCCGCGGAAGGGGGAGATCTCGCTTCCGAGCCGCCACCTGGGTTTGACCATGGGGTTTGAAGGCCATCACGACCTGGACGCCTTGGCCGACTTCATCGAGGAGAACTCCGACCTCGATGAGATCCTGAAGCTGGGCTGCAATGTCCCATCTGCCGAAGAGCCCCCCGACTTCGATGGAGAGCGGATCAGGATCGGGGTCGCATACGACGAGGCCTTCTGCTTCTACTATGCGGAGAACTTCGAGCTTCTCCGGCGTCTGGGGGCGGACCTTGAGTTCTTCAGCCCCATGAGAGACCCGCTCCCCCAGGTCGACGGACTTTACCTGGGCGGCGGCTATCCGGAGCTTTATGCCGGCGAGCTGGAGGGGTCGCCGACCCGGATCGAGATCAGACGGGCCGCCGAGGATGGGATGCCCATCTACGGCGAATGCGGCGGCCTGATGTACCTATGCGAGTCGGTGATCTCAAAGGACGGGGACTGGGAGAAGGAGATGGTGGGGGTCCTCCCCGCATCCACCACCATGACCGGGAGGCTCCAGGCCCTGGGGTACGTCGAGGGGGACGTGGTTTGCGACAACCCCGTGGTCGAGAAGGGGTTGGTGATCAGAGGGCACGAGTTCCACTACTCCAGGATGGACTGTGCGCGGGACGCCCGGTTCGCCTATCGGTTCCGGCGGGGTAAGGGGATCCTTGGCGAGAAAGACGGCCTCATGGAGCACGAAACTCTGGGAAGCTATCTCCACACCCACGTCTGCTCCTTTCCCATGGGGAGGTTCGTCGAGAGCTGCAGGAAGTATGGGAGGAGATGAGGAACCTGCCCGATCGGCCAAAAATGAATTTAAAGGGTCTCGGAGCCATCTCCTCGGATATTACTTCCTCTGAGATGAGGGCAATGAAATATTGAAAAGTTGGGCCACTAACCCGGTTTCATTGGTTGGCGGCTGGCAAAGGGTAATTCCCAGACTTCATAGAGGAGCCTCTGAAGCGAGACCTTCGCGCCGTTGGGAAGGGCTACGAGCTCGTCGCTGGATCTCTAGATCTACCAGGGCGATGCGGCATTCTGATCAATGCCACTCGAAAGTCCATCAATTCGACGGAGCCATTTCGGCAAGGTTCATACGGATGAAGAGCAGGGGCGCGATGGCCGCAGACCAGAATCCTATAAATGCGTATCGAATGTAACGAAGCGAATAGCTGATGAGATCGGGGTTTTTGGGGAAGATCTCGCCCAGTCCTTGCCAGAGAATTATGATCCCCGCCAAGCCCAACATCACGCGGAGAAGACGTTTCCACCAAATTCCGCCGGCATCAAAGCCGCCGCGACTGCAGAGCCAGATGTAACCTGCCCCAAGACCGAAAAGGGCTCCTGAAGGGGAGATCAGCGCCTCGATCTCAAAAGGATTGAAGTTTCCGACATATGGCTGGTCCAAAATAGCGTTGGAAATCCAAGTCTCCGGAAGCTCAAAGCCATCTGTCAAAGCCAGGACCAGAGTGCCGATGGCGATCATTCCGATGGATGAGAAGAATACGGCGCAGATCTGGATGCCTCTCCTCTGGGAATCTAAACAGGCTTTGATCCTTTTCTCCTGAGATACGAAAAGCCAGATAGCTACGGCTCCAAGGGTCCAACCCAGAATGACGTCGATATGGAAGTGGACGCCGAGAACCAGGCGAGATAGGCCAATCATGAAGACGGAGAGGATGACGATAGCCCATATCCATGCGCGTCTGATGGTCGCAGCGACCAGGCCGAATATAGAGGCCGGGACTTGAGAGTGGAGAGAGGGGGCACCAAAGAGGGTCTCTGCCACCAAACCTTCAACTCTGGGATCGTACCAGTAGGGGCGAGGAAGGTGAAGGGCCCATTTTAGAATGACGTTAGAGCCGCTGGCAAGAAGGAGCATCACTCCCACTCGAAAGCCCAAGGAAGCGTTCACAGCCCAGTAGAGGATCGGCATTGCCAGGATATAGAATTCCTCGCTTCCCAATAGAGAGAAGAGCCTCATAGGAGGGTAGATCCAGTCTCCGAGGCTCTGGAGCCAAAGGATCAGGTCCACTCCATTATTCAAGATAGCTTCCATCATGGCTCATTGCCGCTCAATTGGCCTGTTCCGGATGTTGGTTTTCCCTTTCTCTCTCCGGCTCTGTTGCTTCTTCCTCCTCCGAGTCACCTTCTCCCCCCTCCTCCCTTTCGGCGGTCTTGGCGCCGAAGTAGAAGCCGACGGCGATTCCCACCAGCTGAATGTACGCGATCACGATCTCCCTGCCGATTCCAACCTCCTCCCCCATGACGATCGAGAAGAGGGCAAGGATGGTGAAGGCGAGAACCAGGGATCCGGCCACGGCCCTCCTCAGCTCTCCTTTGCTCAGGGTCTGGTCGGCCAGGCATCCCAGAAAGATCAGGAAAAGGAAGACAAAGGCCACGAAGGCGATGGCCACCCAGGCGTCGGCGATGGTGAGCCTTGATCCCAGGATCTCCGTAATGTTGACGGTCTGGTTCAGCTTGACTGATGTGTCCAAATACTCCTGGGCAAGATCCTGCTTGCTATTTATCGCAGTGGTGGTGATCCATCCCAGGAGGATGATGACCAAGGCGAACATGACTGATACTATCAGCGGGCCTCTGCCGTTGCATTTGTCGCCGTTCATTTTCATAACATCTCTCCCTCCGGTTTTTGGAATTATTCAAGCTCATTCTAGATCATTAAGCTTTCGATTTAAATTTTCGGTGTATATTATATTGATATTATTTTGAGGTGAGACGTATTTTTACATAGAAGGGTCGAATAAGGGCGAAATCTTTTTTACGAACCGAAGAAATGAAACAAAGACGTCCATGATCGAAGCCGCCAATTATTGTCTCAAATACCGATCTTTCAACAGTCCGCAGGAACGATTCGCCGAAAATTCCGGCAGACGATCCGATTCGTTATTGTGAAGAATCGTCATTTGAGCTTATAATCACGAGGATAGGCTGATGGAATCCATGTATTCAACGCCAGAAAATTATTATCGGAACCGGAGGGATCTGAACATGAAAGTCGTCGCCTTCAACGGGAGCGCGAGGAGGGACGGGAACACCGCCATCCTCGCGAGAAGCGTCCTCGAAGTTCTGGAGAACGAGGGGATAGAGACCGAGATGGTCCAGCTGGCCGGGGAGAAGATCAGGGGATGCACCGCCTGCAGGGGCTGCGTCGCGAATAAAGACCGCCGATGCACCATCGACGACGACGTCGTCAACGACTGCATCGCCAGGATGATCGAGGCCGACGGGATGATCATCGCCTCTCCCACCTACTTCGCCGACGTCTCGGCGGAGACCAAGGCCCTCATCGACCGGGCGGGCTATGTCGCCCGGGCCAACGGCGAGCTCTTTCGACGGAAGGTGGGGGCGGCGGTCGTCGCCGTCCGCAGGGCGGGGGCGATCCACGCTTTCGACTCCATCAACCATTTCTTCCTCATCAGCCAGATGGTCGTCCCCGGATCGAGCTACTGGAACCTGGGGTTCGGTCTGGCCCCGGGGGAGGTCGAGGAGGACGGGGAAGGACTGGAGACGATGAGGGTTCTGGGAGAGAACATGGCCTGGCTCCTGAGGAGGATCAGAACCTAGTCGACGGCCCCGTCGTCGGTCCAAGGGGTCGGAGGACGGAGCTTCCGGCCGAGTTCGGCTTAATCCTCCTCCACCTCCTCTTCGGCCGGGGGGCGATCGCCCAGTGGCGGTCCGCCCCCGATCCGCGCCTGCGGCACAGGGGGTGATGGCGCCGAGGGCGAGGATGGTGCGTCAGCGTCTCCTCCCGTTAAGCGGCACCGGGCAAGCCCTCACCCACTGGAAGGAGGGATAGCGGCGAAGAATTTGAGCTAGAGGAGGCTCAAGGTCTAATCTGCCGCAAGATGGATGACTTTATCTTTTCTGAGGATGAACCGGAGATCCCGCCTTAAAAAAAGCGTCGCATAGGCATATTACTTAAATTATAGTAATTGCAGTTTTGATATCTTGGATGATGGTCTAGCCCGGTGCAGGGGCTCTGACCGTCTCCGGATCGATGGAAAGTCCCCGATCGGGGTGGAGGCAGGAGTACTGGGCGCTCGTCTGGTAGCCGATCCCCTGGAAGTATTCGGAGCCGCAGACGATCTCACCGAGCCCTCCATCCCCGGCCGCCGGGTCCACGGCCAGGTAGGCCCCGCCGGGATGCGTCACCGCCACCCACATCCGGGGGTGGAGGGGATGGCCCTCGTACCCGGTAACTAGAAGGGCCTCCTGCCCCTCCCTCTCCAGGAGCGCCCAGCAGATTTGAGCCCTCAAAAACGACCCTGGGTCGGCCTCCTGGTGAGAGTAGTTGTACCGGTCCAGAAGGTCCTCCAGCTCCAGGATCCAGGTGAGGTTCACCTCCTCTGCAGCCGCCAGCCGGACCTGCCGGGGCGGGTCGCAGTCCTTGACCGCGGAGGTCCGGTCGAGGGAGAGAGCATGTCCAGCCGCCGCCTCTCCTCCCTCCATGGTCCAGCCTCCAACCTCCGGCTCCGGCCTTTCCGTCACTTCCACCAGAATTCCGCGGTACCATTCAACCTCTTCGGGGCCCACCAGAATCCCCATGCCCCGAGACTCCGCCTCCGTCGAGGATATGGCCTGCCACCTCCCTTCCGGCCCCTGGACCGCCACCCAGAAGGCTCCGCCCCTCCGGAGGATGACCGCCCTGTAACCTTCATCGACCAGGAGGCTGCCCAGAAAGGACACCCCCGACGGAACCTCCGCCCCGCGGGTCGAGGAGACGATCTCCTCGGAGGCGAACTGGTCGACTCGCCCTCCCTCCCGACGGGAGGTCAACGACACCCTCACCGTCACCTCGGGGCTGATCGGATCGTCCACCCTCTCCAAATGATACGATTGGAGGGTCTCTCTGAGGACGGTGCCCCAACCGTCGAAGGTTGCGGACCTGGGCTCCAGGACGGCGTACCCCTCGAACGGCTCGTCCCTGAAGCTGGCCAGGACCGCCTCGAACTCTTCGAGGTTCTCCTCCCAGAGGTCGGAGCAGGACCAGAAGGAGGCGTAAAAGATGCGGCCCGAACTCGGCGAGGACCAGGCGACCAGCCTTTTCTGAGACGCCTGGCCGCCGTAGATGCAGTAGATGTTGAGGGTCGATCCCCGCTGGCCGTCGACCTCAACGGCACCTCCGGGCTCCGCCTCCAGGACGGTGAACCGGAGAGATCCGCTTCGATAAGCCCTGACCACCTGCCTGAGGAGGATTTCGGGATCGACTCCGAAGTCCTCAAACCAGCCCATGAACGCTCGGGCGCAATTTCCTTCCAGAATGAGGTTTCCATCGATACGATCCCCGGACGCGGCCGCCGTCCAGCCCGCCGGAAGCTGGATGGAGAAGTTGGCACCTCGGGTTCTGTTCCCGCAGTCGCCCGGGCTGGAATTCATGGAGACGAAGGTCATCCCCTCCATCATCGATCCCGCCTCCAGCTCCGTCCCGGGCCTTTCGTAGGCACCTTCATCGCCACTTTGGCCGGACCGGTTCGCCCCCGCCTCGACCCCCTCCGCCCCGACCCCGGCCCCAACCCCCACACCGTCTCCCGCCATGGGGGTGAAATTCAAGAGGTCGTCGAAGCCGTCCTCAAAGCCCGCTCCATCGGCCCCCAAAGCCGGAGAGATCAGGATGGATACGACTGCAAGAGAGACCAGATACGGACCAGAATGACCCGGGACGCCCAGAGAACGGCAAAGCCCCCCCATGAATCAAATCCTGAGATGCAAAGATAAACAAGTTTCGATCAGGCTTTACGACGACCAGGAGGCAGAAGCGTAGAGGATCGTCAATAAATGGATGTGGGTTCGATCATCGACCAGGATAGGAAACCTGTTGGAGAGGCAAAGCCCGGTTCGTGGGCTAGAGCTCCACGGTCATCATGTCGTGACCCAGGGGCCACCTCTTGACCGCGACGTCGTGGGGCGGGAATAGGTGGCTGATGTGGGTCAGGACCAGATCCTTCGCCCCCAGCTCCCGGGCCAGGCCGACCGCCTCCTCCGAGTTCATGTGCTTGGAGAGGTCGTATCCGGGGGGGGTTATGGCGTCGGCGATCATGAGGTCGGCGTCCCTCATCAGGTCCAGGCTCACCTCGGGGATCTGGAGGGTCGTATCCCCCGTCACCACCAGCTTCTTATTTCCCTCCCTCACCAGGACCCCGGCGGCCTCGCAGATGGGGGGGTGGTTCACCTCGAAGAGGGTGAACTCCATCCCGGCGATCTCGAAGGGCTGGTCGATCTCGACTACGTTTCGCCTCGGCCTCATGAAGTAGAGATAGTTCAAGATGTAGTCCATAGTCTCCTTGAGGGCGTAGGCCGGAACCCGGTTCTGGACCCGGTGAAAGTCGCCGAAGCCCGCATAGTGATCGTAGTGGGCGTGGGTCCAGATCACTCCGTCCACCCTGCTGATACCGGTCTTGATCAGCTGCCAGCGGAGGTCGGGGCTGGTATCGATCAGCACCTTCCCCCTCTGGTTCTCCACCAGGATCGAGAATCTGAGCCTCCTGCTCCTCCCGCCGCAGAGGGCGTCCACGCAGGCTGGGCACCTGCATCCGATCTTCGGGGTACCTATGGCGTCTCCGGTCCCAAGAAGGGTCACCTTCATGGAGCGGCGCTCCCCCGGTGGTCGGCGATCCTCCGATCGAACTCCGCGATCGCCCGGAGCAGCTCTTCCTGGGAGATGGACTTTCTGTCCTCCAGGAGGGCGTTCAGGACCGCCTCCCTCACCACCAGCCTGATGTCGGACCCGGAGTAGCCTTCGGTCCTCTCGGCCAGAACCTCGGCTTCGGCGGGGGCGTCCATCTTCTCCAGCACCTTCTCGAAGATCTTTCGCCTCATCTCCTGGTCCGGGAGGGGGAAGCTCACCACCTTGTCAAACCGCCTCCAGGCGGCGTAGTCCAGGAGCTGGGGGTGGTTTGTAGCGGCGATGAGGAGGACACCGTCCTCCACCAGGCTGACGTCGTCGATGGCCTTGAGGAGGGTGTTCACCGCCCTTTTGATCGCCCCGTGCTCGTCGGAGGTCCTGGTCTTGGCCACGAAGTCGAACTCGTCGATGAAGAGGATGCAGGGGCTGAGGTTCTTGGCCAGGTCGAAGACTTTGTCGATGTTCTTGCTGGTCTCCCCCAGGTACTGGCTCGTCACCATGGAGAGGCGGACCTCGACCAGGGGGAGGCCGAACTTCCCGGAGAGGGCCATGGCGGTGGAGGTCTTGCCCGTACCCGGCGGGCCTACGAAGAGGAGCTTTCCGATGTCGTAGAGCCCCACCGCCTTGAGGTAATCCCGGTGCTCCAGGGCCTTTGCCGCCTTCTCGATCTCGGTCACCTGCTCTTTGGTCAGGACCAGATCCTCTATCCGGTCCCGGACGTCCTCGGGGGCCTTGATCCGGACCAGCTTGAGGATGTCGTCGGCCTCCTCCACCTTGACGGTCATCTCCCGGATCTTGGACTGGATCCACTCCCGGTCGGTGAGGAGGGGCTGGTTTCTCCTCTTGGCCTCGGCGTAGCTGACGTCCAGGGAGTCGTAGCTCTCGTAAAAGTAGGCCAGGGTGGGGTTGGACCTGACCCTCTCCAGGGTGTCGCGTCTGATGAACCACTTCGCCCCTACGTCGAAGACGGTGAGCCTCAGCTGGTCCCGGAGACCTTCCCGGTCGACGAAGGGGAGGTTCCTCGCCGCCTCCCGGACGGAGCCGAGACCGTAGATCTCCTGGACGTCGGACTCGGTGACGTAGACCGGCCGCTTAACCTTCCTAGCCGCGGGATCGAAGTAGTGTTTTCTTATCTTGGGCGGAAGATCGTCCTCGGTCAGGTTCTCGGATCGGTTGTATATCTCCGCCGTGAGCAGCAGCTCTGCGATCTCCAGCTCGCCCGACGTTCCCGTAGCCCTCAGCTCAGCATCTGATTCAGTCTTCGCGCTTGACCCCATTTTTGCACCTGACCCCATCTTTTAAAGCTCGATATGTCATCCAGCCCTATGGCTGAAGGCGAATAATGACCCCCCTAGAGTGATAAATCTTTCCTTCAATCGACGGATCGGATGCCGTCAGATCCCGACAACGGTCGACGGCTTGCGTCGTCAACTTTATCAACGATAAAAAACCCCATGGTTGGAGATCGACCATATTTGGGATGGTCGTATTAGGTGATCGAGATGAATGCGTGGGATCGCTTTATTTGGTAAAGTTCATTTGCTGGACACAACGCTTCGCGACGGTGAACAGACCCCCGGGGTCTCCCTGACCGGAGACGAGAAGCTGGAGATCGCCCGGAACCTGGACGCCCTGGGCATCGACGTGATAGAAGCGGGATCGGCCGTCACCTCCGAAGGGGAGAGGATGGCGATGAAGGCCGTGGCCAACGAGGGGCTGCGGGCCGAGATCGCGAGCTACGTTCGCGCCAGGACCGACGACGTGGATCTGGCCCTTGATTGTGATGTCGACTCCATCCACCTGGTGGTGCCGGTCTCAGACCTCCACATCAAGAGCAAGCTCCGGTCGGACCGGGATTCGGTGCTGAGGTCGGCAGTGACGGTGACCGAGTACGCAAAAGATCACAGCCTGATTGTGGAGCTCTCCGGCGAGGATGCGAGCCGCGCCGACCAGGGGTACTTGACCAGCCTCTATCGGGCTGGGATCGACGCCGGAGCCGATCGGCTCTGCTACTGCGACACGGTGGGAGTTCTGGTGGCGGAGAAGGCCTTCCAGATCTTCTCTCGCCTCTCCGAGCTTCCGGTCCCGGTGAGCGTCCACTGTCACGACGACTTCGGCCTCGCCACCGCCAACACCGTATCGGCCCTCCGGGGCGGGGCCTCTCAGGCCCACGTCACCGTCAACGGGATCGGTGAACGGGGTGGGAACACCAGCCTCGAAGAGGTGGTGATGACCCTGGAGTCCCTCTACGGCATAAAGACGGAGATTCGCTGCTCGGAGCTGTACACCCTCTCCCGGCTGGTCAGCCGGCTGACGGGGATACCCGTCGCCCCCAACAAGGCCATCGTGGGGGAGAACGCCTTCACCCACGAGGCCGGGATCCACGTCCACGGCCTCCTCGCCGACACCTCCACCTACGAGCCGATCCACCCCGAGACCGTAGGGAGGAAGCGGAGGATCGTCCTGGGAAAGCACGCCGGGAGGAGCTCCGTGGAGCTGGCCCTGAGAGAGCTGGGGATCGAGTGCACGAAAGAAGAGCTGGCCGAGATCCTCTCCCGGGTCAAGGCCCTGGGAGACAAGGGGAAGCGGGTCACCGATGCCGACCTTCAGACGATCGCGGAGATCGTCCTCTCGATCCAGAAGGAGCCGAAGGTGAAGCTGGACGAGTTCACCATCGTCAGCGGCAACCATGCCACCCCCACCGCCAGCATCAGAATCACCGTCAACGGGACGGAGATGCTGGAGGCGGGGACGGGGGTCGGTCCCGTGGACGCGGCGATCAACGCCATCCGCCGGGCGATCTCCGGGGTGAGGGATGTGAGGCTGGAGGAGTACCACGTCGACGCCATCACCGGCGGGACTAACGCAGTGGTCGAGGTCTGGGTCACCGTGGCCATGGGCGACCGGAGCATAACCGCCCGGGGCGCGGGAGCGGACATCATCATGGCCTCTGTGGAGGCCGTTTTGGAAGGGATCAACAGGTTGATGCAACTTGAGGAGGACGGATAGATGGGTAAGATGAGCGGGGCCGAAGCCATCCTGGAGTGCCTGAAGCTCGAAGGGGTCGAGATCATCTTCGGGCTTCCCGGCGGGGTGCTGTTGCCCCTCTACGACGCCATTTACGATTCGGATATCAGGCACATCCTCGTTCGGCACGAACAGGCGGCGGCGCACGCCGCAGACGGATACGCCAGGGCTACGGGCCGGGTGGGCGTATGCCTGGCCACCTCGGGACCCGGCGCCACCAATCTGGTGACGGGGATCGCCACCGCCTACATGGACTCGGTGCCTCTGGTGGCCATGACCGGCCAGGTCCCCACCAACCTGATCGGAAAGGACGCCTTCCAGGAGGCGGACATCACCGGGATAACCATGCCCGTGACCAAACACAGCTACCTGGTCAAGGATGCAAAAGAGATCCCCCGCGTATTTCGAGAGGCCTTCTACATCGCCCGGACCGGAAGGCCCGGACCCGTTCTCATCGACCTCCCCCGGGACGTCACCGTCAACGAGCTGGACTTCAAATATCCCGAGATCAACCTGCCGGGATACAGCCCGAACCTCAAGGTCCACAACCTCCAGATCAAGAGGGCGGCCGCCGCCCTGATGGAGGCGGAAAGGCCCGTCATCTACGTCGGAGGCGGGGTCAAGTACTCCGACGGCCACAGGGAGCTGGTGGGGCTGGCCGAGAAGATCAAGGCCCCGGTGACCACGACGTTGATGGGGATCGGCTGCTTCCCCGAGGACCATCCCCTATCCCTGGGGATGCTGGGGATGCACGGGACCAAGTACGCCAACTACGCCATCCAGGAGGCAGACCTCATCCTGGCCGTGGGTGCCCGGTTCGACGACCGGGTGACGGGTAAGGTGGCCAGCTTCGCTCCTCAGGCCAGGGTGATCCACGTCGACGTCGACCCCGCCGAGATAGGAAAGAACGTCCGGGTCGACATCCCGGTGGTGGGGGACGCCAAATCCGCCCTCGCCGAGCTGGCCAAGGCGGTGGAGGAGAAGCCCTGGAGCCCCTGGAACGACAAGGTGGCGGGCTGGAAGAACGACCATCCCCTGGGCTATGCCAGGGACGGGGAGACGATCAAGCCTCAGGCCGTCCTGGAGATGCTCTGCAGGCTCTGCCCGGAAGCGGTCATCGTGACCGAGGTAGGCCAAAACCAGATGTGGGCAGCTCAGTTCTTCACCCATGGCGACCCCAGGAGGTTCATCTCCTCGGGGGGCCTGGGTACGATGGGGTACGGGTTTCCGGCGGCGATCGGGGCGAAGCTGGGCTGCCCCGACGCGGAGGTATTCGACATAGCCGGGGACGGGAGCTTCCAGATGAACATCCAGGAGCTGGCGACGGCGGTGATCAACGACGTGGCGGTCAAGGTGATCGTGCTGAACAACGGCGTTTTGGGGATGGTCCGGCAGTGGCAGGACCTCTTCTACGAGAAGAGGTTCTCCGGCACCACCCTCAATCGGATCCCCGACTTCGTCAAGGTCGCCGAGGCCTACGGAGGCCTGGGCCTGCGGGCGACGAAGCCCTCGGAGGTGGAGGGGGTGCTGAAGGAGGCGATAGATTCGGATGTGGTCACCGTCGTCGACATCATCATCTCCCCCGACGAGAAGGTCTCGCCCATGGTCCCGGCGGGGGCCTCCCTATCCGAGATCCTGGAGCTGGAGAAGGTGGACCAGGCCGCCGGGATCCAGAGGTCCTATCCAGGATATCCGGCGAGCGAGGTTCTGGAGCTGGAGGGGTGAGGATGAAGCATACCATAGCCCTCATCGTCGAGAACAGGCCCGGCGTCCTGGTGAGGATAGCGGGGCTCTTCAGCAGGCGCGGCTTCAACATCGACAGCCTCACCGTGGGGGCGACGGACAACCCCGACTACTCGCGGATGACCATCGCCGTCGACGGGGACGAGGTGGTCCTGGAGCAGGTGACAAAGCAGCTGAACAAGCTCATCAACGTCATCCGGGTCAGCGAGCTGGACCCGGCGGAGTCGGTGGAGCGGGAGCTGGCGATGATAAAGGTCGCCGCCCGGAAGGAGGACCGTAGCGAGATCATGCAGATCGTGAGCGTATTCCGGGCCAAGATCATCGACGTATCGCCGAGGTCGATGATAATCGAGGTGACGGGAAGCCAGGACAAGGTGGAGGCGATGGTCCGGCTCCTCCGCCAGTTCGGGATCAAGGAGATGGCCCGGACCGGCAAGGTCTCCATGGTCAGGGGCACCAAGGTAGTGGGCCCCTGATCCATTTTGGCCGGATCTGATCCGGTTCGACCGGGTCGGATCGATCCGATCAGATTTATCCAGATCAAGTTTATATCAGTGCATGATGTTTTCTCAGAAGAGGACTTCTCAAATAGGGAGGATAAAAGAGATGGTAAAGATATACCGTGACGAGGACGCCGATCTCGGCGTTCTGAAGGGGAAGACGATCGCCATCATCGGATACGGAAGCCAGGGGCATGCCCAGGCCCAGAACCTTCAGGATTCGGGGCTGGACGTGGTCGCGGCGGACGTTCCCGGCTCCAGGGCCTGGAAGAGGGCGGAGGCGGACGGGGTCAGGGTGACCAGCGCGGCGGAGGCGGCGAAGGAGGCGGATATGATCCACATCCTCCTCCCCGACGAGATCCACCCGATAATCTACAAGAAAGACATCGAGCCGAACCTGGAGGAGGGGAACGCCCTGGGCTTCTCTCACGGCTTTAATATCCACTTCTCTCAGATCATACCCCCGGAGAACGTCGACGTCTACATGGTGGCGCCCAAGGGGCCCGGCGACCTGGTCCGGAGGACCTACGTGGAGGGTATAGGAACCCCCTGCCTGGTCGCCATCCAGCAGGACTTCACCGGCACCGCCTTCGATAAGGCGATGGCCTACGCTCGGGGGATCGGCGGAACGAGAGCGGGAGTCCTGGCGACCACCTTCCGGGAGGAGACGGAGACCGACCTCTTCGGCGAGCAGGTGGACCTCTGCGGCGGGGTAACGGAGCTGGTCAAGGCGTCCTTTGAGACCCTGGTGGCGGCGGGCTACCAGCCGGAGATCGCCTACTTCGAGGCCTGCCACGAGCTGAAGCTGATCGTCGACCTGATCCACGAGGGCGGCCTGATGAGGATGTGGGAGAACGTCTCCAACACCGCCGAGTACGGCGGCCTCACCCGGGGCGACCGGATCATCAACGAGAAGTCCAGAGAGGCCATGTGGGAGATCCTGACGGAGATTCAGACCGGCGAGTTCGCCCGGGAGTGGATCCTGGAGAGCCAGGCCGGCCTTCCGGTCAAGAGGGCTCTGGAGAGGATGGAGTCCGAGCACCTCATCGAAGAGGTGGGCGCGGAGCTCCGGTCGATGATGCCCTGGCTGAAGAAAGAGTGAAGATCATCTCTTAAAGGAGGGATGACTGAGCCCATCGGGAGGGCGGGCGCCACGGTGCGTCCGCCCTCCGAGGGGCAGGATTTCGGTGTTATCATTTATGGCATCTTTTTGTTCAGCAGTTGGATATTCATATTCTATCAATACAAATACTTGGGTTGGGAATACATATTCATGAGAGTTCGTTCTTTTGTCTAATGTTTCTTATCGTCATTCGATATAGATTTTGGAAGTGGATCTAGCTCTAAATTGACATCTTCAGGAGGTATTCGATAAATAAATACTTGGCTCAGACTTGTCCAAACTTTTCGTTTTTCATTCCAGTTAGTTGGATTTTTTAATCTCATCTCCGACAGTAACGTATTGCTATATACATCAAATATCGCCTTGACAACATCACCCCATTCTAACACAGAAATTAAAGCAAATTTATATGATAGAATTATAAATAGTAAAATTATAACAGGAATTAAAAACGTTTTGATGTCGTTATTAATATATGCTAAGACAACATATTCAATGAATATAATGCTTAGTAAGTAAGTCATGTTCACTGCAAAATCCACACATGCTTTGGAAGCATTAAGTTTATCCTTGACATTATCGGGTAAGAGAAATAAAATTCTTGGCCAAACAGGAATTGCATCAAAGCCGTATACTTTTAGGGGATAAACTTCGAACGCCTTAATGCTATTCCCAAATGATGTTGGTAATATCTGTTTTTCTTCAAAGGGATATTTCTTGCTCAATTCTATCCTCAATTTCATATATTTTTTCTGTTCTTTCGGCGACGCATTATTAAACCTCTTTTTTTCTTTGAGTTCGGAGGTCTTACCATTCATGCGTTTAAATCTGTAAAGTTGAATACACTTAGGCGGCAATTTCTCTAGATATGGACTATTGAGAAAATAATAACCTTCAAGAATTCGAATTAGTTCACGATTTGAAATCATCAACAAAATACTAAAAAGCCATATGATGAGTAAAACAGCAAAAAGCGTCCAAACATCTTGAAACCATAAAATAATATATTTCATATTTGCCAATAATGAAACCTGTGCATCTGAGGTACCCATGTACAACGACACACTTGGATAATATATGACATATAATAACAATCCTAAGAACATCGAAGTGATCGTGGGCAACACAAAACCTATAATAAAATTTCGATCGTACATTCTAATAATATCTGAGAACATATTTACCTCATGCCAATCTTATTTATCATTTGGACTAATCGGGTGGCTCAATACTTTCGTCTCCCGGTAGGCCCATCCGTTTGGATCTTGTCTCTTCCAGCTTCGGCTTAGTATGGTCATCTTTGCTAAGTTCCTTTTTTGTAAGATTAACCTCGATAAGTCCTTTTTTATCAAGATGTAGCTCGCTAATTTTTATTCGGTCTGAATAGATCTTTCTCTTTTTTTTCTTACTTAGCTTGCCTTTTCGGATGTCTTTCCTTCTTCTTGCATTTCTAGAAATTTGAACTGACCTATATTTCGTCATTTTCTGATTCGTCGAATTCGATGTGATTAGATTCACGTGACGATCTAAAAGGGTTTCTAAGAAATCCCTTAGATCGCTAGACCTGTTGAATGAGGCAGATCCCTGAGGCACCAGCCCAATGGTCAATATTGGCCTAAAAATGGGCCCGATGATGGTTAGGCTCTTTACTCCCATCTTTGCCAGTTCATCCCTGTGGGCTATCAGCTTCTCACGAATCTCAGATCGTTCTGTAACCGCCCTCATACTTCTCATGACTACACCAAAGACATTTAACCGGCTTTCAATATAAAGAGATTTGTAACCTAATCCACCAACTTCTTTAAGCCGAATTTAATATCAGGTCTTCTAGAAAAAGTCATCTTTAAGGGCAACCAACCGAAGCCGTCTGCGTCTCCTCGCCCGCGCCCTTCGGCCACCTGCCCCAACGCGCCCACCCGCCGAAATGGCGCCATCCCCTAAAGGAGCGCGGCGGAAAAGGTGATATCGCATCACAGCCCTCTTATCAAAAATAGCCGGAGACAAATTTGAGGCGGAAGACATGACCGACGAGACTGAAGAGCTGCGCGAGAAGGTCCTCGCCGTCCTGCGGAGAAACGACGTGAAGAGGGCCGCCTTCTTCGGGTCGATCGTGCGGGGCGAGATGACCGACGAAAGCGACGTGGACATCCTGGTTGAGTTTGAGGGGCGAAAGAGCCTGATGGACCTCTCGGGGCTGAAGATCGAGCTGGAGGAGGCGATCGACCGGGAGGTGGACCTCCTCACCTACGCTTCTCTTCACCCTCTCCTCAGAGAGAGAATCCTGAACGAGCAGGTCCCGATACTATGAGGAAAGATCCCGAGATATTTCTCGCCCACATTCTGGAGGCGATAGACCTGATCGAGGGTTATTCAGAAGGCAAAACTCTGGAGGAGTTCATAGAATCGCGCCAACTCCAGGACGCCATAATTCGCAGAATCGAGATCATCGGCGAGGCGGTCAAAAACCTGCCCGAAGATTTCAAGAGGGATCATCCTGAGATCGCATGGCAGAAGATCGCCGGCATGAGGGACGTGCTGATTCATCAGTACTTCGGAGTCGATCTCGCACTCACCTGGGACGTCGTTCAGAGCGACATACCAGATCTGAAGCTGAAAATTTCCCAGCTAAAGAGAGAATGAAATAGAAAGTCTCTATTTATCGCCGGTGGGGGCGTCCGCGCCATCCGGCCACCTGCTCCAACGCGCCCACCCGCCGAAATGGCGCCCATCCCCAAAAGCAAAGTGTGGGGAGAAAGAGGTCCTAGCCGCCCTCTTGAAAGACGAGCGTCTTGAGGGCCGTCCTTCTTCGCGTCGATCGTCCGGGGCGAGATGACCCGCGAAGGCGACGGAGAGATCCTGGCGGGGTTTGAGGGTCGAGAGAGCCCCATGGACCCCTCGGGCCTGACGAATCGCGGGCTTTCGGGGGGCGATCGAGCGGGAGGCGGATGCCCCCTCGCCCCGCGCCTCCGCGCCGCCCGTCATCGCCTGCTGAAAGAGAGGATCGGGGGCCAGCAGGTCCCGATACTATGAGGAGAAATCTGGATTGATCGCTTCTTTCTCAATCAATCCCAAAAAAGATACTGACGATGCTCGTATTTTCCTTCAGGCCGAAAGCCACTCCTCTCGATCGATCTCGCCCCTCTTCAAGATCTCGGCCAACAGTCCGACTCGGATCGTCGCCTTGTGGGGATTTGGAATGATCAGGACCAGATCTCCCCTGACCATGTACGGGTGCTTTCCGCCGGAATGGGGGCCTTCAAACCCCAGCATTCTGAGCTTTCTTATCAGCTCCCTGTAAGAGATCGGCACAAGCTTAGACAACGGAAACCTGCTCCTCAGGCATGCCGATATTGTGCTCGCCCATCGGCGGAATCGGAAGGCCTCTCTGGAGCCTTGCCACTATCCACTCCTCGATGACCTCGATCAGCTCCTTTCTGCACTCCTCGACCGTCCTGCCCGATGCCCAGACACCGGGCAGTTCGGGGATAGAGGCAAAGTAGGGCTCATCGTCCTCGATCACCTTGTATTCAGCTCTGGCGAGCGCCGTCTCCACGTACTCTGAAAACATGCTATTGCGTAGTTTGACTCTTAAGGGATTTAACGGTTGGGGGTGAGATCGTTCTCCGGCCTCAAGATGCTCCACCCTACCGCCGCCTCCGGCTGCAGCCCCCGCCTTCCGGCGCCGCCCGAGAGCCGCACCCCTACGACGTCCTCCGGGCGGCGGTCGATCTCTGCTCAGAGCTCTGGTAATATTGGCGATCTTCCTTTGGATATCGGCTCCTAGATGCTGATTGGAGTCTCGGAGATCTGCCAGATCCCGTCGATGGTGGCCAGGTCTTGATCGGCCCCCCGGAAGGATCTCTCGAAGTGGACCGCTAATGTGACCACATCCTCGGCTCCGCCCAGGTCCCTGGTGTAGGTGTAGGTCTTCTCCTCGGCGGTCGCCCCCGGCACTCCAGCATAGATGATTTCTGCATCAACAACCCTGCCATCCTTCAGAAGCTCGACGTAAACCTTGTTGCCGAACAAGTCGATCGATTCGATCGCAAGCTCGTATCCCTCCTCCAGCCCCAGCGACGTGCCGCTGGTGAAGGTCCTCTCCTGTCCGTCGTCATAGATGATCCGAGAGAGCAGGTTGTGCTTCACAAGGTCAGGTTCCCTGGAGACGTCGGAAAGGCATCCGTCCTCAGAATAGACGGCAAAGTACTCCTCTCCTTCCGCTTCGAGGGTATAGAAGTGGCCCCAATCATCTCGCTCGAAGTTTCGCCACTGGGGAACCCGAACCTCTCCCTCCCCGATTTCGGCGAGGGTGTCAGAGATCTGCCAGATCCCATCGACAGTGGCCATGTCCCTGTCGGCTCCTCGGAAGGAGTTCTTGAAGTGGACAGCTACGATGGCGATCTTCTCTGCGTCGCCCAGATCTGCAGTGTAGGTGTAGGTCTTGTCATCTATGTCTGCTCCTTCTCCAGAGGGCTCCACCAGGGCAGAGTCGACGACTGCCCCCTCCTTCATCAGCTGGACGAAGACCCTGTTTCCGTCAAGGTCGATGGACTGGATCGCAAGCTCGTACCCCTCCTCCAGCTCCAGGGGTGTGCCCGAAGTGAAGACGCGATCTTCGACTTCGTCGATCAGCACCCGAGATAGTTGGCCGGATTTCGTCAGGTCGGCATCTATCGAGCTTTCCCAGAGATGGCCTCCCTCAGCATAGGCGGCAAAGAACCTCTCCCCCTGGAGATCGACGGTCCAGAATGAGCCCCAATTTTCAACCTGGAAGGGCTCCATTGATGCTATCTGGGTTACGTTGCTGGTCGATGATTCAGCGCAAAAGGCTGTACCGGCAAACAGCGCCACGAAGGCCAGAAAGGCCAGTAGTGGTTCTTTATTGACGATATCAATTCCTCCTTTTATCAACTGTTATCTCTCTCGATTTAAAAAGCTTTTCGTCTCCTGATTAAAAGATTGACTGTTTATGATGGACCCTTCCTGCAGATCTTGATGACTGCCCCCGGCACCGATCTGCCGATAGTCATTCAATCCTGTTCTCAAGTTCTGACCGGGCTCGGAGTCACGAGTAAATATTTATAATCAGCAGCCTCCATGCTTCCTGATGAGACGCGGCTTTTTGTGGAGATCTTCGGCCACCGCCTCATAAAAATATCTACAATGAATTGGAGGTTTGATCGTGAACTCTTCATCTCGTATGGCCCTGACGTGCCTTCTGACCATACTTCTCTTGCCCGCCTCCCTCGGCATCACGGCGGAGGAGACGGGATCAGAGACTGGAACCGGTTCGGCGAATGAGACGGTTTCGGAGCTCCTGAAGGGAGAGCTCCTCTTCATCGACGAATTCGAGACCACCAAGCTTGCGGACTGGGGATGCGTCAAGGGCGAGAACCAGAGCAACTACTACCAGTCCGGCAGATACATCATCAACGTGGTCCCCGCCGACTCCTGGTGGAGGGTCCAGTCCGGAAAGTCCTTCGGCGACTGCATCGTGGAGGTGGAGGCGACCCCCATCGGTGGCCCCGACGACAACGTCTACGGGCTGATGACGGGCTGGATCGACTGGTCCAACTACTACCTGTTCATGATATCTGGAGACGGCTACTTCAAGTTCACCAAGAGGGATGAAGGCAACTGGACCCGGGACGATCCCTGGACCAGATCCGAAGCCATCAACCTGGGAAAAGAGACCAATCTCATCCAGGTGAAGCGCCAGGGAGACGCCCTCTCCTTCTTCGCCAACGGCATCAAGCTCGCCGAATACGCCGACGACACCTTCTCCGAAGGAACCGTGGGCGTCATGGCCGGCACCACCGCCTGCGGCGGAGAGAACGTGACCGTCAGCTTCGACAACTTCTCGGTCTGGACCATCGGATGGACCTGAGCCCCCGATCGGGCTCGTCCATCGTCCCCTCCTTTTTGGACCCCGAAGCTTCCCCTGGTCCATCCCTTGCCGAGGAAAGGCGGCCCGCTTGCAGGAGCCATGCCCGGAGCCACGCCCACCGGCCGCGCCGGCTACAAAGCCTTTTATATCTTCCTCCCCTAACCGGGCCGGGCGCGAGAGTGGAAGGGCGGCTGCCGCTGGCGAACCCTTCGCCGGTGTGGAAAGTCCCCCCACCTCTGGACACGCAGACACCTCTTCGGGTGTAGGGCGAGAGCTCTGGCTCTGGCACAGAAACGAGACTGCACCTCGCCAATGCCATGATGCCGAAAGGCTGAGGTCGCGAGGAAGGCGGATGAAACGGCGAATCCCTGCGGGTGCAAGCCAAAATAAGGGCGATCCATGGAGTCCAGCCAACGCCCGGGTATGGCGCTCAGCTGAATGCTGCCAATGCCGAAAGGCACGAACAGAAGGGGGCTTACTCTCCAGACTCGCGCCCACCAACGCCTCCGGGGCAAAGCCTGCTCCGTAAAACCTCATGGTCTCTTTTCAGGTCCTGTTGAATCTGGCTATCCCCATCCGCTATCCCGCCCACTATCCCCATCCGCTATCCCATCCGCTCTCATCCATTATCCTATCCATCTTCTTTCGCTTTCCGAAGGTCCTCCGCCAGGACGCTCCTGGCGAGGAGCCTGGCCACCCGGAGGGGCTCGGGAACCTTCCCCTCCAGGGTGAAGGAGCTGAGCAGCCCCTTCGTCTCCTCCGCCGTCGCCCCCAGGGACCTTGCATAGACCTCAAAGCCAGTCTTCAGCCTGAGGAGCTCCCGGGGGCCGAGCCGTCTGTACCTCTCGATCTTATCTTCCGGATGGGGAAAGTACTCCCTGATGTACCCCTCGATTCCCGGAGACTCCTCGTAGGTGAGGCTGATCACCGGAAGGCCCGTCTCCTGGCGGACGAGGTCGAGGTCGATGATGTTGAACCAGCTGATGATCGATCCGTTCAGGAGGAGGGCGTTTATGTCGCTCCTCTCCAGCCCCTCGAATATATCCAGAACACCTCGGGTGGCGTCGTCCCCCCCTACGGATATCCTGGCCAGGCCGAACCCGTCGATGCGGAGGTCTTTTCTCATCACCACCCCCGCCAGCCTCGACTGAGCCGCCGTCTTCAGAAAGCTCTCTGCCACCCCCAGGACCCGAACCCCCCTCTTGTTGACGTGGAGAGTCATGAAGGGAGTATTGGACCTTCGAGCTGAATATCTTTTTGGAGGTCATCGAACGTCATTTCAGAACTCTCCTCTTTTTTCGGCTTGGCGAAAATTTAATAAATTTCCCCGTCCATATTAATCAGTGTACGTCTGGAGGTGATAGATTGAAGACGAAGGAAATGGAGAATATGGACAAGGTGGTCAAGGAGATCGGGACCGGACCCCTCTGCACAAACGAGTCCCTCCTGGAGGAGGTCAAAAAGACCCTCCTGGAGAAGGGGTACGCCGCGGCAGAGATCCTGGTATCCCAGCGGGCCGGAGCCGACGAGCAGGACGAGATTACCAGGGCTCTGGCCATCAGCCAGAAGCACAAGCTCAGCCCGGAGGCTGGGGCGAAGGTCATCGAGAGCCTGAACGTGATCAAGTCGGGGAAGTGGTGACCTCTCCAATGGTCAGATCGGTCCCGTGGATCGGCCCTCTCCCCGGCCATCCCATTTTTGGATGCTCATATCGACCTCTGAGCCCGCTCAACTTTTATGGGCCCGAAAACCCCTCATTTTCAGAAACCTCCCCTCATTTGCCGGGGGCCTCGGCCGGGATCCCCTCCCCCTCATAGTGGGCCATGATCTTTCTTGTGATCTCGTCGAAGGCCTCGGCATTCCGGGAGGCGACGTTGAGGATGAAGGGTCTGCCGCTGTCGCCGCTCTCGCAGATGGCGGGATCGATCTCGATCCTCCCCAGGAAGGGAACCCCCAGCTCCTCGGCCGCCCTCATCCCGCCCCCCACCTTGAAGAGGTCGATGGCACCCCCGCATTTGGGGCATGAGAATCCGCTCATGTTCTCCACGATACCCAGGACCGGTATCCCCAGGGCCCGTGACATGTCGATGGCCTTCCTCGCGTCCAGAAGGGAGAGGTCCTGGGGGGTGGTGACGACGATGGTGCCGTCGGGCTTGAGGAGCTGGGCGATGCTGAGGGGCTCGTCGCTCGTTCCCGGCGGAAGGTCGACGAGCATGTAGTCGAGATCCCCCCATCTGACCGCGTCGATGAACTGCCTCAAGGCCTGCATCTTGAGCGGTCCCCTCCAGACCACCGGGCTGTCCTTTCCGATGACGAAGGCCATGGAGACCACCTTTATGCCGCTGTCCAGTCCCACCGGCAGCTCCACGGGATGGATGGTCTGGTCCTCCTCCCCGGTCAGGACGGCGTCTTCTATCTTCAGCATCTTGGGGACGTTGGGCCCGGTGATGTCGGCGTCCAGGATCCCCACCTCCTTGCCGTAGAGGGCGAGGCCGAGGCCAAGGTTGACCGCCACCGTAGTCTTACCGACGCCTCCCTTTCCGCTCATCACCATTATGCTGTGCTTGATCCTGTTTTCTATGGTTTCCGTCATCATATCTCCTCCATCCGGCTCATCCTTCCCTCCAACGTATATCTGAGTCTGATCCGGGATCAGATCAGGCTTTTGGCTCGATTTGACTTTGGGGACGACCTGAGAGGACGAAAAGTTATAATTCCATAGATCTCTTTCGACATATGAACCACCGGATGATCTACCTCCCCTTCGGGATTCTGGCGGTCCTCCTCCTGGCCCTGGTCCTGTGGGCGAGCGTCACCCTCCTCTTCTTCGGGGCGCTAAGCACCGCCTTCACCAGGATGGGGTTCTCCTGGTCCGACGCCCTCCTCCTCCTGGCCGCATCCCTGTTGGGCGCCGGAGTGAACCTCCCCCTATTCACCGTCGAGTCGAAGGTCCCGGTGGTGAGGGAGACTCTGGTCAGGTCCTTCGGGATGGTCTATCGGATTCCGGTGTTGAAGACGATAAAGAACGAGACCACGGTGGCGGTGAACGTCGGCGGCGCCCTGATCCCGGTCCTGGTCTCGGCCTATCTGCTGGTCGCCTATCCCCAGGTCGCTCCCATCGCTCTGGCGGGGACGGCCATCGTCACCCTGGTGACCAACAGCGTCGCAAGGCCCATAAAGGGCCTGGGGATCGCAACCCCCCTCTTCATCCCGCCCCTGGCGGCGGCCCTGTCCGCCATCTTCCTCACCGCGGCCTTCTGCCCCATCCCCGAGTGCCGGTTCGTCACCGCCTACGTGGGCGGAGTTCTGGGAACCCTGATCGGGGCGGACCTCCTCAACCTCAAGAGGATCTCAGATCTCGGGGCTCCTGTGGCGAGCATCGGGGGCGCTGGCACCTTCGACGGGATATTCATGACCGGAGTGATCGCGGTCCTCATCGTCTGAAGAGCAAAGGTCTTTATCGATCTTGCGGCCTCCTCCCTCCCATGAGCTTCAGAGGTTTCCTCTCCGAGCTGCAGGAGGCCGGCCTCCTGGAGGAGGTGGACCGCCCCGTATCGCCGAAGCTTGAGGCCGCAGCCCTCTCCGTCGGGACGGGTCCCGTTCTATTCAATAACGTCGACGGGAAGAGGTGCTGCATGAACGTCCTGGGGACCCGGGACCTGCTGGCGCGAGCCCTCTCGACGACCAGAGAGGATATGGTGAAGGATCTGGCCAGAATCGACCTGGAGGGCGGCTGGATCCGGGAGGTGGACTCCTCCCCCTTCATGGAGGTGATCTCCGAGCCCGACCTCTCCAGTCTTCCCATCCTCACTCATTTTCGGGGGGATGGGGGCCCCTACATCACCTCCGGGATCGTGATATCCGCCTTCGGAGGCAAGACCAACGCCTCGGTCCACCGGATGATGGTGATCGGAAAAGACAAAGTGGCGGCGAGGCTGGTCCCCGGAAGGCACACCCACATGCTCCTCCAGGAGGCCCTGGGCGAAGGCGAGAGCCTCCCCGTGGCCATCGTCATCGGGGTCGACCCCGCGGTCATGATCGCCGCCAGCACCAGAGTCCCCCTGGGGATGGAGTTTCAGTACGCCAGCAGCCTATCCGGAAGCCCGGTGGAGCTGGTGGCCCTCGATAACGGCGTTTCGGTCCCCTCCGCCGAGATCGTCTTTGAGGGGTACATCGACCAGGAGAGGGCCTCCGAGGGGCCGTTTGTGGACATAACCGGAACCCGAGACTTTCCGAGGATGGAGCCGGTGATCCACCTCACCAAGATGATGACCAGGGAGGTTCCCATCTACCACGGCCTCCTCCCCTCGGGGGGAGAGCACAAGATGCTGATGGGAATCCCCTACGAGCCCCTGATATTCAGGGCGGCGTCCCGGGTCGCCGAGGTGAAGAACGTCCTCCTGACCGAAGGAGGATGCTCTTACCTCCACGCCGTGGTTCAGATCAAAAAGAGGGACCAGGCCGACCCGAGGAAAGTGATCGACGCCGCCTTCGAGGCCCATAAGAGCCTGAAGCACGTCCTGGTCGTCGACGAAGACGTCGACATCTACAGCCCCCAAGACCTGGAGTACGCCGTGGCCACCAGGGTCAGGGGTGACGAGGACATGGTCATCTACCCCAACGTCCGGGGGAGCACCCTCGACCCCCGGTCCGTGGAGGGGATCACCACCAAGGTGGGGATCGACGCCACCATGACCCTGGGCGAGGAGGAGAAGTTCCTCCGGGTGAGGCCGGAGATGCCCAAACCAGCCGGATAAGGATCAAAAATTTCGTCCAGGGACCCTCTGCGATCGGTCGGTCCCCGGCGGTTAGCCCTCCCGCGGGCAGGCCGCAGGCGAAATTCCCACCCCGGTCATCACCGCCAAAAGGCCGATCTTTCCTTCGTGCCCCTCCTTCACCCTGGCACCCCAGATGACGTTCGCCTCCGGGCCCAGCTCTTCGGTCAGGGCCGCGGCGATCGTCGCCGCCTTCTTGAGGGTGAGGTCAGAGCCCCCGGTTATGTGGAGGAGGCAGCCGGCGGCCCCCTTCACCTCCACCTCCAGCATGGGGGAGCTCAGAGCCGAGCGGACGATCTTCTCGGCCTCGTCCACCAGATCGAATTCCCCCACCAGAGCCGCCGAGAGTCCGCCGTCGGACATGATCGTCTTCACGTCGGCAAAGTCGAGGTTGATCAGGGAGGTCTGGATTATCGTCTCCACCATCCTCCTGATGATCTCAGCCACCACCTGGTCCATCACCGAGAATATCTGATCGGCTGAGAGGCCCGGCGCCATCTCCCGAACTCTGTCGTCATCCAGGAGGATGAGGGTGCTGGCGGCACTCGCCAGCTCTTCGATCTCTGCGGGGCCCAATCGCCCAACATCTCCCGGCCCGGGACTCGCTCGCTGGGGGAGGGTGAATATCCCCACCACCGTGGCCCCCAGTTCTCTTGCCATCTCGCATATGGCGGGAGCTGCGCCCGTCTCCGGCCCCATCCTCATCCCTGGCCCCGTCCCCCGCCCCGTTCCGCCATCCAGGCCGGCGACGACGAAGACTAGGTCTCTATTTCTCAGGGCGTTCTGAAGGACGCGGCGGGACCTCTCGGCGGCGACCCTTCCCGCCTCGGAATCTGCTCCGGCACCATCCCCCTCGACGAAGCCCCTCTCCATGAGCATCTTTCTGTCCGCCCTGATCCTCTCCATCATGCCTCGATCGGTGCTGAGGGCCAGGGTCTCGGCGCCGCCGACCTCCAGGTTGGCGAGCCTGGTCACCATCCTGCAGCCGGCATCTCCCCATCCCACCACCAGGATTCGAGGGTCTCTATACTCCTCGCCGTGGTAGGAGTAAGCCTGCTCCCCGGACCGAATTGCATCCCTGGTCTCCATCCTCATTCGTCCGCCCCCTCGCTGGGGTGAGGGGCTTTGCGGGGCCCAAAATAAAAATGCGCCAGCATTCGCCGGCTTTTGAGGGCCGTCCCCTCTGAACTCTCCGCCGAAGAGGAGGAATTCCAGGATGGTAGATAAGAATTTCCAAAAAAGATATCTTTATCAGGAATCGGGCCAACGCCCATTGCATGGCTCTTGACGAAGTTACGATCACAAAGGCGATTGTCGAGTCCTACATGGAGTCTTTCCTCAAGTACACCGACGTGGACGTGGCTCTGGTGGGGGCGGGCCCCGCGAACCTGGTGGCGGCAAAGAAGCTCGCCGAAGCCGACGCCAAGACGGTGGTCTTCGAGAGGAACCTCTCCGTCGGCGGCGGGATCTGGGGCGGCGGGATGATGTTCCCCCGGATCGTGGTCCAGAAGGAGGGATGCAGGATCCTGGACGAGTTCGGGGTCTGGTACCGGGAGTACGCCGAAGGCTACTACATCGCCAGCTCCATCGAGACGGTGGCGAAGCTGACCGCCGGGGTCATCGACGCCGGGGCCGAGATCATCAACCTGGTCACCGTGGAGGACGTGATGATCCGGGAGGACGAGAAGATCGCAGGCCTGGTCATCAACTGGGAGGCGGTGGAGAGGACCAGGCTCCACGTCGACCCCCTCTCGATACGGGCGAAGGTGGTCATCGACGGGACCGGCCACGACGCCAACATCTGCAAGGTCGTGCAGAGGAAGATCCCCGGGGCCAGGGTCGGGTCCCTGGGCGTGGTCGGAGAGAAGCCGATGTGGGCCGACGTTGGGGAGAAGACGGTGGTGGAGGTGACCCAGGAGGTCTATCCCGGCCTCATCGCCGCGGGGATGGCGGCGGCGGCCGTCGCCGGCGGGCATCGGATGGGACCGATCTTCGGCGGGATGCTCCTCTCCGGAGAGAAGGCGGCGGCGCTGGCCCTGGAGAAGCTGGGGCTTTGAGGACGCGGGGGCCGCTCTGGCGGTCTCTGCCGTTCTTGTTCTTATTCGCATTCGCATAATTCGCATTTGAATTCGTCTTCAGATCAGATGTCAGTCCAGTCGATCAGGGAGATGAAGGTCCAATCGATCCGGGGCGGGGCGGACCTGGCCCGCTTCATCTGCAGCAGGTACTCGGGGGACAGGACCTCGGGCAAGGTCGTGGAGGTGGGGGTCGGAGCCGCCCCCGAGGTCGCCCTCCTCCTCATCCCGGCCATGGAGGTCGTGGCCACCGATCGAGAGGCCCGGAACGTCGGCGGCCTGGAGGTCGTAGGTGACGACATATTCTCCCCCCACCAGGAGCTCTACCGGGGCGCCGCCCTCCTCTACTCCATAAGGCCGCCCCTGGAGATGCAGATCGCCATGGGACGCCTCGCCCTCGATATCGGAGCCGAAGTGATCGTAAGGCCTCTCGCCGACGAGATAGCCGAAATTCCTGGATTTTCAAGGACCCTGGTCAACTTCGGCGAGGCTCGGTTCTACCTCTTCATCCCGACCTCTTCGTCATCTACGTCCTATCTGTTATCTACGTCATCTCCCTCCCCTTCGTCATCTCCGCCCTCTTCGTCATCTCCGCCCTCCCCGCCCCGCCCGTCCCATCCTCTTTGAGCGCCTCCATCTTATCGGGCCTCTCCCCTCTTCTCGGGAAGCTCCATCCGCTTGAAGATCTCCGCCACCACCACCACCGCCGAGGCCACTATGACGATTGTACCCCAGCTCTCGGCGCCGAGGGGAGCGGTATCGAAGAGCTCCTGCATGAAGGGCGCGTATATCGCCACCAGGAGGGCGGTGAGGGACGCGGCCAGCCCCAAGAACAGCTTCTTATTCGACCTGGGGTCCATGCTGAAGAAGGAGTCTCGAAGAGATCTGCTGTTGTAGGCGTTGTAGAGCTCGAAGATCACCAGGGCGGCAAAGACCGTCGTCCTGGCCTCCTCGATCGGCACCCCGCTCCTCAGGGAGCTGGCGTAGAGGCCGAGGGTCCCAGCGAAGATGGTCGCCGATATCCCCAGGGTGTAGAGGAAGAGACCCCTGGTGAGGATCGGCTCGTCGGGGTCTCTGGGGCCTCTGGTCATCAGGTCGGAGTGGCCGGGCTCGACGGCAAGGCCGATGGCCGGAAACTCGTCGGTGACGATGTTGATCCAGAGGATCTGGAGGGCGAGGAGGGGCACCGGAAGGCCCAGCATCACCCCCACGAAGATGGTCATCACCTCGGCGAAGTTGCAGGATAAGAGGTAAGATGAGGCCTTCCTGATGTTGGCGTAGATGCGCCTGCCCTCCTCGACCGCCGAGACGATGGTGGCGAAGTTGTCGTCGGCGATGACCATATCCGAGGCCTCCTTGGAGACCTCCGTGCCGGTCTTCCCCATGGCCACCCCGATGTCGGCGGTCCTGAGGGCGGGGGCGTCGTTGACCCCGTCGCCGGTCATGGCCACCACGTGACCCTTCCCCCGGAAGGCCTCCACGATCCTCACCTTGTGCTCGGCGGTGGTCCGGGCGAAGATGGAGACCTCTTCGATCAGCTCAAAAAGCTCGCCGTCCTTCATCTTCTCCAGATCGGTCCCCTCCAAGACCCGGCCGCCCTGGTTCAGGATGCCCAGCTCTCTTCCGATCGCCGAGGCGGTGAGCTTGTGGTCGCCGGTGATCATCACCGGCTTGATCCCGGCCTTCTTGCAGACCTTGATCGCCTCCTTCGCCTCCTCCCGCGGAGGGTCCATCATCCCCACCAGCCCCAGGAAGGTGAGGCCGGATTCCACCTCCTCCCGCTCCAGGCTCGCTTGGGCCTCCATCTCTTTTCTGGCCAGGGCCAGAATCCGCAGTCCCCTCCCTGCCATCTCGTCGGCGGCGGCGAGGGTCCTCGACCGGTCCTCGGAGACGATCGACTCCTCTGTGCCGTCCCGCATGATCCGGCTGCAGAATTCAAGGACGGTCTCGGGTGCCCCCTTCATGGAAACGGTGAGGCCCTCGGAAGATTTGTGGACCGTGGTCATCCTCCTCATCTCCGAGTCGAAGGGGAACTCCTCCTCCTCGGAGACGTAGAAGCCCTCGACCCAGTCGAGGACGCTGGCCTTGGCGGCGGCGACGATGAGGGCCCCCTCGGTGGGGTCGCCGATCACCCGCCAGCCCTGGGGCCCTTCCTCCAGCTTGGAGTTGTTGCAGAGGACTCCGGCGGCCAGGAGGAGGGTGAGATGTCTGTTCTCCTTTGGGTCCGCCTCTCTTCCGTCCAGGATGAAGGAGCCGGCGGGGTCGTAGCCGGACCCGGTCACCTCCACGTCCCGGGTGGTCCAGATCCTTCTCACCATCATCTCGCCCCGGGTCAGGGTTCCGGTCTTGTCGGTGCAGATCACCGTGGTCGACCCCAGGGTCTCCACAGCAGGAAGGCGGCGGATGATGGCGTTCTTCTTGGCCATGATCTGGGTCCCGTAGGCGAGGGTGATGGTGGTGACGAAGGGGAGCGACTCGGGGATGCCGGCGACGGCTAAAGCCGCAGCGATGATCAGGGTCTCCAGCACCGGCGAGCCCCTGTAGACCTCCACCGCGAAGATGATGGCGCAGGCGGTGAGGACCACCAGGGCCAGCTGCTTTGCCAGCTGTTGGAACTTGATCTTGATCGGCGGGTCCTCGGGCCGTTTCTGGACCAGGCCCGATATCCGCCCCAGCTCGGTATCGGTCCCCGTCCCCGTCACCACGGCCCTGCAGTTGCCGTAGACGACGATCGTCCCCATGTAGACCATGCTGGTCCGGTCAGCCAGGTGGGTCTCCTCGGCCACGGCCTCGGTCCCCTTGATCTCGGGGACCGATTCGCCGGTCAGAGACGACTCCACCACCTGGAGCGAGGTCTCCTCGAGCACCCGACCGTCGGCGGGGACCTTGTCTCCGGCCTCCAGGTAGACGACGTCGCCTGGCACCAGCCCCTTGACCGGGATCCGGGTCATCTGCCCGGAGCGGAGGACGTTCGCCTCCGGCGCCACCATCTCCTGGAGCGCCTCCATGGCCCGCTCCGCCCTGTACTCCTGGACGAAGCCGACGAGGGATATGAAGAAGATGATCCCCACGATGACGTAGGAGTTGGTGGTCTCGCCCGCGATCCAGGAGATGGCCGAGGCGGCGAGGAGGACGATGATCAGGTAGTTCTCGAACTGGCGGAGAAATATCCGGGCCTTGGAGGGCCTGTAGATCTCTTCGAGCTGGTTTGGCCCGTATTCCGCAAGCCTTTGCTCGGCCTCCTCGGAGGATAGCCCCTCCTCGCTGGAGCCGAGCCGCTCCAGGGTCTCTTCGGGGGTCAGGGTGTGCCAGGGGTCGGTCATGGGATCATCTCGAAGAATTCGTATCTAGTTACTAGGCCTTCCTGAGGTAAAAATATTTGTTCTCATCAGGGGCTGCCGGGGATAGCCGAGCCCCTGGGAACCGGGCGGCTGGATCTGGACCTCAGGCGGTCGTCTCCGGTGCTGCTCTTCGAGATAATCCGCTCGGGATGACTGATATATTCATCCGGCGATGCCGTGAAGGAACAATTCGTCCAGGACTTCCTATACCTTTACCGAGATACAGCGCCTTTACGTCGTCGGCAGAGGGCGGCTCTGAAGAGGAGGATGGACCGGTGGTGCGAAAGGAATCGAGAGAGGTGCGGCTGAAGGAGATGGACGAAATTAATCTGAGTGAGAATCTGTTAGACTGCGCCTAGCCCTCTTCCCAGTCTTTTTTTCATTCCGTCGCCTCGATCCCCAGCAGGTTAATAAGCGGACGCGGATATAATTTCAAATATAATCGGGATTGACACCATGCGACAGGTCATATTATACCCAGGCGAGGACGGCTTCTGGGTGGCGGAATGCCCCAGCCTTCACGGCTGCATCAGCCAGGGCAGGAGCAGGGGGGAGGCCATCGAGAACATCAAGGAAGCGATCGAGGCCTACACCGCCGCCCTCACAGAAGACGGCATCCCAGTTCCAGAAGATCGGCTCGACGCCATACTGGTGGCGGTATGAGCAAGCTGCCGATGATCTCGGGGCGCTATTGTATCAAAGTTTCAAAGAAGAAAGGCTTTTATTTCAAGCGACAGATCGGAAGTCTTATAGTCTTGAGGCGGGACGATCCCTTCTCCCGGCACCTTGAGAGCGATCATCCGGCAGGCTGGAATGAGGGTGGACGAGTTCGATGAGCTGCTCTGATCTGTCCTCGCTTGTCGAGAGAAATTTTGGGGGCAGAGGTTGAGGCAGCCCCGCCCGCCCTCCAGCACCCGCGGACCGCCTGAGGAGGATGGTCGCCCCGCGCGGAGGCCGGATGCATAATTTAGAACTCAAATGGATTTTCAGAGATTCTCTGCAGTATAATTAGAAATCGTATAATTTTCCGACTTTATCATCAGTATTAATTTTTTTATCAAAGAGCAGGATTTTGCTTTATCAAGCTCTATGGCCTTGAGGAATGCGGTGTAAGCCTCTGAATCTCTACTTAGATCAAGCAAATTAATCGACTTGTGGAACCAGGCATGTATATCACTTGGGTCTATTTCAATCGCCTTATCGAAAAATTCTAAGGCGTCTTCATATCTGCCCAAACTGCCAACGGCATCGCCTTTGCTATTCCATGCTTCTGAACACTGTGGATTAATTTGAATTATTTTGTCGTAGGCTTCGATGCATATCTCCACAAAATTTGGATCAATGTTTCGGGCTTCGTCAAAGCACCTGATAGCTTTCTCCCACTGGTTCAAGTTTATATGAACATTACCTTTTTTGCACAGGGTATCGGCGCTTTTTCCCTCTGTATCGAGGACTCTATCAAGGCATTCCAAGGCTTCTTCATATTTGCCCAGACAATAGATAACATCACATTTGTTGTTCAACGTTTCCATATTTGTGGGATCAATCTGAATAGCAATCTCATAGCATTCGACCGCATTTTCAAAACAATTTTTGTGTTTAAAAACATCTCCCATCTTGCGATAGGCTTCTGCATCTATTGGATTTAACTTAATAAGTTCTTCATAGCATTTAATTGCATCTTCATAGCAACCTAGTTTGGCATATGCAACGCCCTTTAAATCCAAAACAATACTAATAAATTTTTCATCAGATGATCCACTCTCCAAAACTTTATTACAGCAAGCAATGGCTAGTTTAAGTGATTGATCTGATCCGATATCTACATATTCTGAAGCTTTTTCGATCAACTTTTTCAATTCTCCTTTATGAATAAATTCATCAATCAACTTTTTCCCGTAAACTATGTCTTTAATATCTACCATGATTCTCCCCCTTTAGTTAGTAGATTTGATAGGAACATATTAGGATGTTTATATTGATCAGATCAATAAGTATTTTTCGGTTTTCTGCTTTTTTGAACGCAAATCAGCATCGGCTCAATGATAAAATCTAAGATAGATAACGGCCTCAACGATCTCATTTCTAACCGCTTTACTATTAAAGATTTTAATGCGCCCTGATTATCACCGCCCCTCCCGTCTCCTCCGCCTCGGCCGAGAACCCCGCCTCCTCGAAGATCCGCATCCATTCGGCCCCGGAATGGTTCGGGCCGTGGTGGTGCTCCAGCGGCTCCACTGCAAGATATCGACCCCCGTCCTCCAGGACCCGCCTGATCTCTTTAAGGCCTCTGGGGATCTGGTCGAGGTGGTGGAGCATGAAGAAGGAGTAGACGGCATCAAAGGAGCCGTCCTCGAAGGGGAGGGCGTAGACGCTGGCGGTCCTGAACTCGAGGTTCTTTATGCCAAAGACTTCGGCGTTCATCCTGGCCTGCCCCGTCTGGGAGTCGAGGATATCGATCCCAAAGACCTGAGAGCGGGGGTTATGCTCTGCCGTGTCCAGGGTCAGCCTCCCAAAGCCGCATCCTACGTCTAGGACCCTCTCGCCCCTGATCTCGGAGAGGACCCCTGGCCAGACCCGGCTCCTCGCAGAGACGGGCCGGGAGTCCGGGAAGCGCGCGCCCTCCGAGGCGGCTCTGTCGATGTGAGTGAAGGGGAGGATGGCGTAGATCTTCGAGCCGTTCCTGGCCATCAGCCCCCGGACGTAGATCGCGCCGCCCTCGGCCTCGATCTGCTCGACGATGGAGACCCCAAGGCCCCGAGAGAAGCGGCTCGTCCACTCCATTCCACCCTGGGAATAGTCGATATCGAGAGGGGCATGAACGATGATGTAATGAGAGTGCTCACTTGCGAAATAGGCCGAGGGATCCAGATCCCTTCTCAGCCGGATCTCGCTGGCGCTATCTTTGAAAAGGGCGAGGTGCTGCAGGGCATCGGAGTCTGCGAAGTTTTTGACGGTGCCGATCTCTTCGAACATGAATTGGGGATGGGGGTTTCAGAATAAATAGAAGCCGCCGAATTGAAAATGTGATGGGCCGAATATTCGGCCCCGGCTCAAGGCGGTCGGAAGAAAGAAGAGCGCCAACTCCGCATTCGGACCTGAAGATGAGTAGAGTAAGAGAGCGAAAGAAAATGAGAAATAAAGGAGTAAAAAGGTAAAGCTAAGGATTGAAAAAGAGAAAGAGAAAGAAAAGCAGAGATGAAAGATTAGGGAGAAAAAGAGAAAGGAATAATGTTATAATTTTAATTTTATATGCTCGCAACCTCTCGTGCACTCCATACATCTGATACAGCTCATCGAGTTCGGATCTTCGTAAATCCTGATATCCATGGGGCAGAGTCTCTCACACTTGCCGCACCTGTTGCAGCCGCCATCAACTTCAAGCTTGATTTTGCTTATGGGGTTGAAAAGAGATAGCATTGCGCCCAGCGGACATACGAATCTGCAGAAGGGCCGCTTGATGAAAACCATCGATGAGAGCAATAAAACTAAAATGATTATTTTTATGTTAAATAGCTGCCCCGCCATGGATCTGAGATAATCATGACTCAGGACCAGGGGGATCCCCGCCTCCAGAGTCCCGGCGGGACAGATCTTGCAGAACCAGGGCTCCAACGTGATCAAGGGGACCAGGATCAACAGACCGAGCACGGCAAACCTGGTGATATGATACCGTTCCGATATATGGATTTTTCTAGTATTTATTTTATATAATAAATCTTGCAAAAATCCGAAGGGGCAGATCCACCCACAGGTCATCCCGCCAAATATGGACCCGATGGCTCCCAAGAACCCCACCGTGTAGAAAGGCACCGCCATCATTATAATAAATCTCTGTATAGTTCCCAGAGGACAGGCGCCGGCCGCCAATGGGCATGCATGACAATTTAAAATGGGAAGAGGAATATATTTAAGGACCGAGGATAGGAAATAGGAGTTGGCAATGATCAGTGCTGCCAGCTGAATCCTCATTCTATTCCGATGCATGAGTAACAGATCCTGACCGCATTGCCGAAAACCTCATTTTGATCTCCCGAATAGATCCCATAAACAAAAAAGATTGAGAAAAGCGCCAAGAAGATCCACCAGACCTTCTTCATTGCATCATATCTCAAAAAATATTTAACCATATCGTCTCCTGATGAAAAGCGAGGCGATGATCATCCCCGCATAAGTCACCGCAGCCCCAAACCCTGGAATTCCGGATCCTGGAGATGGTTCGGCGGCATCTGCATCTGGGGCGGAGGCGTCGGTCCCAGCAGACTTCTGGAGGGCCAGGTTCATATCCGCCATGAATCCATCAGAATTTTTATATCCCACCACCCGATGCATCTCCACCTCCTCAGAGTTGGCAAATACAACCGTGGGAAGACCTTCTATCTGAAATTTATCTGCTATCGCCTTATTCTCGTCCACATCGACTTTGATGGCCACAAACTCCCCGGCAAGGCCGATCACCCTTGGCTCGGTGTAGGTATCTTCATCAAGTTTATGACACCAGCTGCACCATTCGGAGGTGAAATCTATCATCATCATCTTATTCTGTTCTTTCGCCAGTTCCAGGCCCTGATCGTATGAATGCCACAATATCGATGATCCCGAACCCGCCGATGTCCCGGTGCCCGGATTTGCACACATCAGAATAAGCAACGCAAATATGGTCGCTGCAGCATGCTTCATCAGTTATCAACCCCCAGCTCTAGCAGTGGCTATCAGCTATTCGATCATATAGTTTTCGATTTTTCAACCGGGGCGAGCGGTATTCAGAAAAAACTTTATACGAAGCTGCTGCATCGGCCAAGCCTCGCATCGATGGATGAAATGGCAAAGACAAATCAGAGTCAGCTTTCCGGAGGTATCAGCCGATCCGGGCTTCGCATCGCCTCGCGGAGCCGGAGCGATCCCCTCCACCCGAAGACGGCCTTGGGTCGCAGAGCTCTTCATCTGAAAATGCGTTGAGTGCTCATGCGTCCTCCCCCTCCAGCCGCTTCCTGATCCCCCGCCAGTGAGACCCCCGCCAGTAGAGCTTGCCGCACCGCTCACACCTCCAGAGGGCTGATCCCTCCTCCGAGAGGGCGGGCTCGCCGACGATCTCCGATGACCCCACCTCTTCCAGGGGTCCGTTGCAGAGGGTGCACCTCTCCGGGTTCAGCTCCAGGGCGATCCCGGCATCCTCCAGCTCTCTGAGCTGCTCATCCAGGTCCGAGGAGATGATGAGAAGGCACCCTGCCCCGGCCTTCTCGCACCTTCTTGCCAGGACCCGGTCCCTGGTGAGAAGGGTCCTCTCCTCTGCCAGGGCGATCTCGAGGAGGTCGGAGTCGTCGGCCCCCTCCGGCGGGTTTGAGACGTCCTGGCCCGCCATCCTCAGCCACCGGGCGAGCCTCATCAGCATCAGGTCTGCGAGATAACGGCCTTTCACCATCCCCTCTGGAACGTCCGCAACTATTTATCTGTCGATCGCCCTCTTTCGGCCACTATGAAGAAGGCGATGAGCAACGTGGACGTGGCGGCGGTGGTGGAGGAGCTGCAGGAGAAGCTGGTGGGCGGCTTTGTGGGCAAGGCCTACCAGCTCGCCCCCGATCGGGTGGTGATCTCCTTTTCGTCCCCCGCCTCAGGGAAGCTCGACCTCCTCCTGGAGGCGGGACGGCGGATCCACCTCACCGAGAAGCCCCGGGAGGCGCCCAAGATGCCCCCTCAGTTTCCCACCATGCTCAGAAGCCGCCTCTCCGGTGGGAGGGTGGCGGAGGTCCGCCAGCACGGCTTTGACCGGGTGGCGGAGATCGTCATCGAGCGGGGGGACGACCGCTACGTCCTCATCGCCGAGATCTTCCCCAAGGGGAACGTCCTCCTCCTGGACGACTACGGGAGGATCATCCTCCCCCTGAGGCCGCTGGCCTTCCGGGACAGAAAGCTCCTCGCCGGAGAGAAGTACCAGTACCGAGAGGATCAGCTCGACCCCCGGACCGTCTCTCGAAACGACCTCGCCTTCATCCTGGCTCAATCGGAGTCGGAGCTGGTGAGGACCCTGGTCCGGGGTCTGAACATGGGCGGGACCTATGCCGAGGAGGTCTGTCTGAGGGCGGGGGTGAACAAGACCGAGCCGGCTCACTCCCTCACCGGCGAGGAGATCGACCGGGTCCATCGGGCTCTGGGGGAGGTCTTCGGCCTCGCTCAGACCTTCCCCCACTTCGTCCTGGACGGCAGTGAGGTGGTTGACGTCGTCCCGGCGCCCCTGGAGGTCTACGGCGACCTCGAGCGGCGGGAGTTTGAGAGCTTCAGCCGGGCCCTGGACGAGTACTTCTTCGCCGAGGTGGCGGAGGGGCCGAAGCCCAAGTCGAGCCTGGAGCGAAGAAAGGAGATGCAGGAGAGGTCGATCCAGGAGTTCCGGGACAAAGAGAAGGAGTACGCCAGTCTGGGGGAGAAGATATACGAGCGATACGGTGAGGTGGAGGCGATCCTCGCCGCCATATCCGGGGCCCTCGAAAAGGGCTTTTCCTACTCCGAGATCTGGGCGAAGATCAGGACCTCAGGCCTTCCGATCGCCGAGAAGATCCTCTCCCTCGACTACCAGGGGGAGCTTCGCCTCCGGCTCGACGATGGAGGGCCCGAGCTGGAGCTGAACGCGAACCTCACCGTCCCCCAGAACGCCCAGCGGTACTACGACCGGGCCAAGGAGCAGGCGAAGAAGCGAGAGGGGGCGGAGAAGGCGCTGGAGGAGACGGTCCGGATCATTGCCCGGAAGGCCGGGCCCGAGAAGGTGAAGACGAGGAAGGTCTTCCGCCGCCGAAAGCCGAGGTGGTATGAGAGGTTCCGCTGGTTCACCTCCTCCGACGGATTTCTGGTCATCGGGGGAAGGGACGCCTCCACGAACGAGGAGATCTACGCCAAGTACCTGGAGAAGCGGGACTTCGCTCTGCACACCGACGCGCCTGGGGCGCCCCTCACCGTCATCAAGACCGGAGGCGAGCCCGTCCCCGAGTCGACCCTGGAGGAGGCGGCCACGTTTGCGGTCAGCTACTCCAGCGTCTGGAAGGAGGGGTTCTTCGAGGGGGACTGTTACCTGGTCGCGGCCGAGCAGGTGACCAAGACCCCCGAGCCGGGCGAGTTTCTGAAGAAGGGGGCCTTCGTCATCCGGGGCGAGCGGCGGTACTTCAGAGATGTGCCCGTGGGCGTCGCCGTGGGGATCGCCGAGGACCAGCTCATCGGCGGCCCGGTATCGGCGATAAAGCCGAGGGCCGACCCCGTGGTCGAGGTCGAGCCGGGCGAGTTCAGCCCTGAGGACCTGGCCAAGAGGATCTATCGGTCCTTCGCGGAGAAGGAGGAGGATCGGAGGTACCTCAAGTCCGTCGCCTCCATCGACCAGATCGTGAGCTTTCTCCCGCCCGGAGGGTCGAGGGTGAAGGGGTGATCTATGATCTTTCGCGCCCGAAGCGTGGCGTGGAAGGTCAGGATGTCAGGATGCCCCTCTCTCCATCCTCGCCCATCCGATTTTGCGATTTTGTTTCCCAACCTCATAGTCTCTGTTTTCGTATTTAGACCATCAAAATCCATCTTATAGGAGAAATAGGACTTTTTATTCCTTTAATATCAATTTGGATAATATATCCTACCTATTCAGTAAGTCAATAAGAAATTACAAAAATAAGACAAATATAATCAGATTTATTTCGATACTAATCTGATCAAAAGGTTTATCTCCACTGAATTCCACCTGATACCTGGAAATTACATTAAAATCCCAATTTGAATTGCTATTTGCCTGTTGAAAGGTGATATTTGATATATTTAAAGGTATAATCATATTCACCACAGATTGGCGCGAAAAATGATCTATGGCTGACATAATGAAACGGAAAAAGACAAAATCCAAAGATCATCCGATAAGAATTCAGTTATCAGCCAGATTAAGCGATAAAATACGAAAAGAAAGCCGATTTTAATTCTGAACAAGAAAAGGGAATACGAATTGACCTGGCATGACCTTATGCTCACCCTCGGGTCGGTGATGGGGGCCTTCGCCCTCCTGCCCCAGGTTTGGAGCGGCTTTGTGAACCGGAGCGGCGCCATCGAGCCCGCGACCGCCATGATGAACGTGGCCATCATGGTGGCGGTGGGGATCACCTACTACGACCTGGGCCTCCGGCGGTCGGCGGCGGCGATCATGGTCCTCGGCGCCCTCTGGGCCGTCCTCCTCTACCAGAACGCGATCTATTGAGGAGGAGGAGGAGGAGGGAGGCGGTGACGGCCGGGGTCGGCGGGCGACGGGCACGGAGGGCGGGCGGCGCCGACCGCCCGGGGGCGCTCCCCTCAGCGCAACATCCCGCTCCGCTCCTCACCGCACTGCACCCGCCGCCGCCACAAGCTCGCAATCGTCCCCTTTTCAGCCCCACCAGTCCGCTTCAGAGGGCTCCTCCTGCAGCCCTCGCCTTCTCCAGAAGGTCTTTTCTCTCCAGCACCGCGTCCGGCGCGCCGCCGCCTCCCATGCGGATGATCTCGACCACCTCGAAGCCCAACAGCTTCAGAATCCCGGCGAACTCGTCGGCCGCCTTCTCGAAGGCGGAGGTATCCGGATGCCCCTGGCTGGTGACGATGACCGCCTTCTTTCCCGGCGCCAGGCGAGAGTTGAACCCCGAGTCGATGAGCGAGTACATCCGGTCCTGCATCAGCTTGAACTGCCCAGAGAAGAGGTAGAAGTATATCGGCGAGCCGAAGACGACCGCGTCGGCCTCCCTTATCCCCTCCAGCACCTCTGAGAGGTCGTCGTCGAGCTTGCAGCTTTCGTGGCTCTTGCAGTAGTCGCAGGCCTGGCACCCCGAGTAGTTCATCTCGTTGAGGTGGTATTTCGTGGTCTCGCGGCCGACCTCCTCGGCCCCGTCCAGCACGGCCTGGACGAGCCGATCGACGTTGCCGTTCTTTCTTGGACTCCCCACTATTCCTATCGCTTTCACGGCTTTTCCTCCCTGCATTCGTCGCGCACAGAATTTCCAGCGCAGATCTATTCTAAAGTTCTTAATGATAAGCTATTTAATTATAACTGAGAGGCGAAAAATCAACTCCCGGCGAGCCCATCGCGAGGGCCGCCTCCGCCGTCCGGGGGGGGCGAGCGGCGGGGGCGTGCCTGTCGGCGTCGCCGCGGGGATCGCGGGCGGGTGAGAACCGGCGGCCCGGTATCGGCGGTGAAAGGAGGAGGGGCTGGACACGGTGTTGAGGGCGAGGTCGGCGAGGTCGGCCAAGAGGAGAGGGCAAGAGAATCTATAAACTTCTAGCCGAACAGGAGAGAGACAAAAGGCGCTTCAAGGTTGTCGGCTCCGAGAAATAGGAGGTTGCTGCAGGCCCGGGGTATCAGGGGTGAAGGGGAAGCTTCAAAATTCCAATAGCTGAATAATGATTTATCTTACGTTATCCGTAGAAAAAAGTCCTTAACGACATTACTAGATTACGTTTATTATTGATCCTAATCAGTTACCTTTTCCCTTAGTCAACCAGTCAAACTTAAAAAGCCTGAAAATGCAGATAAAAATCAAACCACATACAAGAAAAAACGTTTTTATTTTTTGAGATCAAATTTCCAATTTATACGTCTAGCAGTCTACTACGTTCCTTTGCATTAGACATATTATATTCAGATACAACCTTTCTATAATCATCAGCTTTGGATGATAACTCTACTAAGCCGGTGTCACCATCTTTCGACCACTTGTAGCTTTTAGGCTTAAGAACTCGGCTGTGTAGCTTTTCTTTCTTCATATCTGCCTTCCCTCACCTGTTATAGGTGACTGCTATTATTTAAAGCCATCTCAAAATACGTCGTGTCGCTCGGACCAATAACCATCTCACTATATATAAGTATAAATATGAATATTATACTCACAATAACTCCGCATGCCAAAAGCAAACAAGAGCTACTAATGAGTCTACTTTTCTCGTCATTTTGTACCTTGTTATAGATAGTTGCATCCTTCGTTTCAATTGCTGTATTCCTCAATATGTCCGTACGATCTCGATTCTTCATAGCGTATTCTTCAATTAAATAGTCTGGGTCTGGAACTATCGCCCACTTCTCGGTCATTGCGTATGATCGCAATCCTTGAATCATGGAACCCATCAAAAATACAATACTTAGCACAAATATTAAGCAAAGATACATACGAAATCCATTTGTCTCTTCTACCTCCTTGAGGAGAAATCCGCCCAACCCAGCATCTAATGTTAGTATTACTCCTATAAAACTTATTAACCCTGTCATTTTGCCGTCAAGGTTAATCTTTCGTTCCCATTCTGCATCGAATCTCCTAATAACTGAATCATATATCAACTGATCTCGCTTTTCAAGTTCATCATTGCTGGCGATATCTTCGGGCATCATATCCGTCACACAACTATTCAGATAGTATCTTTTTTTAATACTTATAAGGTTTTCTACCTAAGGTTAAATCTATAATAGATAATACCTATGATCGATTTTCGTTGTATGTGAGAAGATAGGACTCTTCCTCCAAGGCAGAGACTGACCAGATCATAATTTAAATATATTAATATGGCCTCCCTAGCAATGAAGGACCTTAGCCTTGGTCAATACCTCTCTCGCTTCTTGGAATCTACTTCGTCGACACGATCTTGATGACGTCCCCGGCCTTCAGCTCGTGCTTCTCCCCCAGCCTCCTCTTTGACCGCCCGTCCAGGGCGAAGAGGAAGCTCTCCCCGATGTCGGTGTGAATCCGATAGGCGAGGTCCTTCGTCGTCGAGCCCTTCTTCATCAGGTAGGCGTCCGGCAGGACCACACCGTTCCGGTCGGTCCACTTCCCCTCGTCCTCCACCGGGAATACGGGGATGTACTCCAGAAGCTCGAAGACCGCCCGGTCGATGCACTCCTGGACCCCGGTCCCGCCGGTGGCCTTCAGGATGGCCCGGATCTTCTCCAGCCCCGCCTTCTGGGGGCCGGAGAGGTCTTTTACCAGCTCGAAGTCCGCATCGCCCGGTCGGTATCGGATCGCGCCGCTCTTGTCCGCCATCCTCAGGGCCACCTCGGCCGCGGCGCTGGTGGGGACCACGATCTCGTCCAACGCCTTAAGGCGGGCCACGAACTCGGGGGGCGCGATGTCCACCTTGTTCGCGGCGATGATCATCGGCTTGGAGGCGTCCCGGAGGAGCTCTGCAAATTTCTTCATCTCCTCCTCTCCCCACTTTGTCGGATCGCCCTTCATGACGGATAGGGCCCACCTCACGTGCTGGTCAGTGACCCCGGCACCTGCGAGCTGCTCGGAGATGAGGGGCTCGACCTTGATCCCCTCGGCCCGGACCCGCCTCATCAGCCTCTCCCAGTTCCGGTTTAAGATGCCGTAAAGCCACATCCCGATCTCGCGCTTGAGGAAGAGGACGTCATTCATGGGGTCGTAGTTTCCGACGCCGACGGGGTTGCCCTCCGCGTCGGCGGAGCCCGAGGCGTCCAGGACGTGGATCACCGCCTCCGCCACCCTGAGGCTGTCCAGAAACTCGTTTCCCAGGCCCTTGCCCAGGTGGGCGTCGGGGACCAGCCCCGCCACGTCGATCAGCTCCACGGGGACGTACCTCGTCCCGTCCCGGCATTTGCCGCACTCGTTTCCAGCCCCGAGCTCCCTGCAGGGGCAGGGTACCCTCACGTAGGAGACCCCGTGGTTGGCATCGATGGTGGTGAAGGGGTAGTTTGCTATCTCCACCTCGGCGAGGGTCGCCGCCTTGAAGAAGGTGGACTTCCCGGAGTTAGGCTTTCCAGCCAGCCCCACTGACAACATCGGATCGCGTCCTATCTATCGATTCAGCTGTTATTGTTCTGCGTGCTATCTACGGCCATCTCTGCTGTATGCTGCTTTTTCTGAGCCTTGCCTCTCTTGGCATTTGGGCTCGCTTCATCTCCGGATGTTCACCGGGACGCCCCGTCCCAGGAGATCCGCCGTGGTGGTGGTAAACCGCTCCTCCTTGGATTTGGCCAGCTTTGCGGCCAGGGCGAGCCCCTTCTCGGAGACCGCCTTCTCCTCGATGGCCCCCGCGGCCAGGGCTGACTCGTAGACCCTGGCCCCGACGTCGGTTCTGGTCAGGACCGTCGACCAGCCCGCCTTCGACCCCACAGACCCCACGGAGACGTCGGCCAGCTCCGCGGCGAAGTCGAAGCAGGGTCCGCACCCCTTCCAGACGTATTCGTCGGTCTCCTCGATGGGGACCTCCTTGACCATGTCGCCGGAGAGGACCCGGAACATCCCCTTCTGGATCTCGAACTTGTCGACCGCCTCCGGCTCTAGGCCGAAGGTCTTCTGGACCAGCTCGGGGAAGAGCCGCTCGTACTCGAAGTTCTCCATGCAGAATAGCCCCACCAGAAGGGCGATTTTCTCCTGGCCGAACTGATAGGGCTCTTCCAGGAGCTGGACCTTCCTCAGGGCCTGGATCTGGCAGGGGGTGCCGACGAACCCGATCTTCTTGAACCCCTGGTCCATGGCCATCTGGACCCCGGTGACGCTGGGGGTGATGGTGTACTTGGTCCCCGCGGAGGCGGCGATCTCCTCAGGCGTTGTCGCCACCCTGGGGACCCCCATCCATTTGTCGTCCTTGTCGGTGACGACGGCGGAGTCGATGACCCCGGATTCGAGGGCCTGAATGAGGAGGGCGGTCGCGACCCCCCCGTCCTGGAACCTGGAGCCCGACTTTGCGATCTTGGCGGAGGCGGCCTTCCGGTATATCCCCAGGGGCTCGTCCTCCCTCCTTTCCCTCCCGAAGATCCTCTTGGCCATCCCGGGCATGTCCAGCATGGTTCGGGGACAATAGGCGTAGCAGAGGCCGCAGAGGGGGTCGTAATCGATCAGCTCGGGCCGGTTCCCCTCTTTATCGATCTTGGGGCAGAAGGCGATGCAGTTTCCGCAGTAACAGCAGAGCTCCTTCTTGATGACGTCATGTTCCAGCTCACCAAATCCGTATTCAAGATAAGTGGGCTCGGGATACTTCTCCTTGGCAGCCATGATCATCTCTCCAAAAGCTAGGTGCCTAGTTAGCGGCCGATTAGCCTAAAGCTTTTATGGTATATCGGGTCCTCGACGGGTATGATCCTGGGCCTCGACATAGGGGGAGCCAACACCAAAGCCGCCAGCTCCGACGGTCTTTTCACCAGAATCGAGTACCTCCCCCTCTGGAAAGAGGCCCCCCTGGAGCCCCTCCTCCGCCGGATCTCCGCCGAGGCCGAACCCCAGGCCCTCGCTGTGGTCATGACCGGAGAGCTGGCCGACTGCTTCTCGAACAAAAGGTCCGGCGTCCTCTTCATCAAGGGGGTGGTCGAGCGGTCCTTCTCCTGCCCGGTAAGCTTCTGGGGGGTGGACGGCTTTTTGTGGACCGACGTCTCCGACCTCGCCGCCGCCAACTGGTCCGCCTCGGCGGCCCTGGTCTCAAAGGAGATCGGAGACTGCATCTTCGTGGACATGGGCTCCACCACCACCGACCTCATACCGATAAAGTCCGGGCCCAAGGCCGCACGAACCGACTTCGAGCGGCTGGCCCGGGGGGAGCTGATCTACTCCGGCCTCCTGAGGACGAACCTGGCCGCCCTCCTTCGGCAGGTGGAGATCGGGGGGAGAAGCATTCCCTTATCTTCCGAGCTCTTCGCCATCGCCGCCGACGCCCACCTCCTCCTGGGAGAGATCGGTGAGGACGAGTACACCGTGGAGACCCCCGACGGCGCCGGTAAGGGCCGGATCTCGGCCGAGAGGAGGCTCGCCAGGACCGTCTGCGCCGACCCCGAGGAGATCGGCCCCCAGGGGGTCGAGGCGATCGCCCGCCGGGCCAAGGCCCGCCAGTTGGAGCTCCTGATGGATGGAGTTCTCAGATTGAGCGAGGAGCACGCCCTGGACCTCATCGTCGCCGCCGGGATCGGCGAGGGGCTGATCGAGGAGGTGGCCCGCCTCCTCGATCTCCAATGGGTCCGGCTTTCGGAGAAGTACAGAAGATCGGTCTCCGAGGTCTTCCCCGCCTACGCCGTCGCCCGCCTCCTGGAGATGGAGAGGTTGGAGAAGGGGACGATGGAGAGGTAGATGTCGGAGAAGAAGGTTGGAGATGGAGAGGTTGGAAAGGAAGCGCTGGAGAAGGGGAAGTCTGAGATTTAGATTTTTAGAAGCCGGTCAATTTTCTGCAGAACAGGACGGATTGGGGGTCTAGCCCCCAAATCCGTGGGCCAGGTAGGGGGCGACGATGATGAAGATCAGCGACGAGAAGATCAGCCAGGCCATCAGCGCCACCACCACCCTGGTCATCCTCTCCGCCCTGGCCTCGCTCTTGAAGACCGCCGCAAATCCCATGTGCAGCAAATCCCTAAAGATGTGCCCTCCGTCCAGGGGCACCGCAGGAAGGCAGTTGAAGAGGCCGGCGTAGAGGTTGATCAGCCCCACCCAGAAGAGGAAGTTTGCGATCCAGAAGATCTTTCCGCCCAGGGGCTCGGCCCAGCCGGTCGGCTGGTAGAGCTGGACGATCCACCCCGAGAAGCCCGGAAAGCCCATCTCGGTGAATCCGGCGATCCCCGTGAAGGGTAGGCCCATCAGAGATAGAAGGCCGAAGAGGCCGGACCTGGGCATCTCTTCCAGGGCGGAGAGGAAGGGCCCCGCCGGAAACTCCTGGAAGGTGGCTCCGTCCAGGTAGACGGCGTTCGCCGAGACCCCGGAGAAGCCGACCCCAATGAACCCCGTCCCCGATCCGTCGGGGTTGGCGGTCAAGTTGACCGCGAAGTCGCCCCGGTTCGTCCCCAGGGTGACCGTCTCCCCTTCAGCGGTGGAGTTCATGAAGGACCTGAAGGACTCCCAGTCCGGGGTGGGAACGCCGTCGATCTCGGAGATGGTCACCCCCGAGACCATCCCCGCCCCCTCGGCGGCCGACCCTTCGAAGACGTAGGAGACGACCACACCCCTCCGAATGGGACCCTCCAGGCTCAGGTCGACGGCGTCCTCATCCCCGAGGAGCTTGAGGCTCTCTGGACCTCCCTCTTTCGCCGCCAGATCTTGGAGGCTCTTGATCTGCATCCCGTCGGCTTCGAGGAGGATCATCTGCTCCTCTAAGCCGGCCACCTCCGCCTCGGAGCCGGGGGCCACGTCCACCACCACCACCCTGTCCACGGGGGCGATCGCCCCGATCACCGGGCCGAAGAAGAGGGCCAGGGCCAGAGCCGCCACCACGAAGTTCGCAATCACCCCCGCGGAGAGGATCCGAACCCGAGCCGCCCGAGTCGCCTTGGCCCTCTTACCTTCCGATCCGAAGAGCTCCTCCTCGTCCGGCTCGACGAAGGCGGCCACCGGAGCTATCAGGAGGGCTATCCCCATGGACTTGACCCTGATCCCCTCAGCCCGGCAGAGGATCCCGTGGCTGAACTCGTGGACGGCCATGGTCACGAAGAGGGCGATCCACCCCCACCATAGGGGTATGAACTGGTTTATCCCCGGTATCAGAAGGACGTTCCTGGGGGCGGTGTAGACCGACGGCTCGGGAGGTGACCGCATCACCGCCAGGGTCATCAGGAGGAAGAAAGCGAGGAAGGAGAACATCCCCAGGACCACCAGGGGGATCCCGGCGGCGATGGCCGCCTTCCAGAACCTCTTCGGCCCGCTGAGCCGGTCGATGAGCGAAAGCCACCTGGTGGTCCTGATCATGATCACCGGACCCCAGTTCCCCAGGTTCAGCCCCCCGGGGCCCCGGGCCCGGCCCAGCCGCACGGCCAGGACCCAGTGCAGGTTCAGGGCCAGGATGGCGATCAAGAGCCAGTCGTAGAGGGTCAGCTCAGGGGTGAAGTCCAATTTTTGGTCCTCCGGGGTTCGTGTTCAGCGAAATTGCTCTGGTTCTGACGAGGCATATACGACCAGGTGAAAGATCGACGGTCGTGATGAACCTGTCCCTTCAGCCGCTCAGGATCGACGGGGAGGAGGCCGAGATCGGAGCAGCTGCCAGGAGCAGTCGTTCTCCAGATCTTCGCCGAACAGAGATCTTCCGGCGAAAGCTACCATCACACCATTTACCGTGAGTCTGTGGCGGGCCGCCTTCTGCATCCGACCTTCTCCGTCGGCCTTCTCCGTCGGTGCCTTCCGCATCGAGACTTCTCCATCGGCCTTCTCCATGGAGTCCTGGAGGACGGACCCCGACAAGCCTGGCGGCTTCGACCAGGCGTAGAGGTTCAATGGGCACCTCGTCAACTCCAGGGAGGGGGCACTCAGCCGCGCTGACGGACGAGAACGGTAACGACCCTGGAGGCTCCGGCCCCAGAATTCGCCCGCCAGAATAGGATAAACGTCGTGGGCAGGATGGGGTGTCGCCCTGGAATGATCAGAGGTCGCCCATGCTGGACCGGACCAGCTCCTGGTTCTTCTTCTCCAGGTAGCCGTAAACTGCACCGTGAGGAGCTCCGTCCATCAGCATCTCGATGGCGGTTCGAGCGATCCGGATCTGATCGGGATTTCCGATGATCCCCACGGTCTTGCCGTAGACCGAGATCCCCACCCCGGTCAGCTTCTCGGTGATCTCTCGGGTCCGGCCGTCTTTGCCGATTATCCTCCCCTTTATCCGGGCCATGTCGCTTTTGGTGTTGCAGACCCGGGAGAGGTCTATGACGTCCAGCATCAGCAGTTCGTCTTCGAGGAGCGGGAAGGCCCTCTCGGGGGAGAATCCCCGGCCGATCGCCCGGACGATCTCGGCGAGGCGCATGGCCATGATGGGGTCCTCTCCGGCGATGATCTCCACGGCCCCGGTTTCGCTATCGATATCGATGGTCGCGCCGGTCTTCTCCTCGAACATGCTCTTGACCGATCCCGAAGGTCCCACGAGAGCCCCAATTCGATCTGCTGGAATCTTGATGTGCAAAAGTATCAGTCTCCGCGAATCCATTTTCTGGTTATTCGTAAGATAGAAAGCTTCAGCCTTCTTTCCGGACCGGAGCTTCAGCCTTCTTTCCTGCCCGGATCTTCTCTTTTATCAGCTCCTCTGTGCCGATGCCGTACCTCTTCTTGAAGAAGCGGGCGAGGTTTGTTATGTCCCTCGCAAGAAAGCTCCTGGCCATGGGATGATCCAGGGTCACCGACTGGCCCATATCGATGATCACGGGCTCGCCATCGTGGTAGAGGATGTTGAACTCGCTCAGATCGGCGTGGACCAGGTTGGCCCTGTTGTAAAGGGTGGATACGTAGCCGGCGATCTTGTCCAGGGCGAGTTCTGCTTCTTCTTGGTCCAGGACGACGTCTTTGATCTGAGGGGCGGGAGCTTCCCCCGACCCCACCATCTCCATGACCAGGATGTTCTCCCTCATGGCGATGACGTGAGGCACCTTCACCCCCACCTCCTCGGCCCGCTTGAGGTTTCGGTACTCCTTTCTCGTCCAGGCCGCGACCACCGCCCTCTTGGTCCCCTTGATGCTGCCGAAACGGGGGTCGCCGGAGAGGTAGTTCTGCATGGCCTTGAAGTTGCTGGTGTTTATGCGGTATATTTTTATGGCCAGGTCGGTGCCGTCTTCGCCTTTGCCGCGAAATATGTTCGCTTCCTTTCCCGTGCTCACAGATCCGCCGAGGGAGATGACCACCCCTTTGCTCATCAGGGCGTAAAGGTCCATCAGGGCCCGGCGGTCGAAGACCTCGTCCTGTACCTTCAGGTCGTCAGAATCTTTTATTCGCTCCCGCAGGAGGTCGATTCTAGTATCGAGCTGTCTTTGCTTCCTGGATTCCTCGATCATGCCTACCTTTTGAGGAAGCCCTTCCGCTCCAGATAATCTACCTGAGGCCCGGTATATCTCCAAACCACGTCCGCCTTCTCATCCTGAAACGCCCAGGGGACCACGATCACCACGTCGCCCTCCCGGATCCAGATCCTCTTCTTCATCTTGCCGGGGATCCTCGCCATCCTCTCTTTGCCGTCGAGACATCTGACCAGCAGCCGGTTGGAGCCGAGGAGGGTCTCCACGTATCCGAAGACCTCTCGATCATGGGCTCTCGGCAGGCGGACCCGGGTCACGACCTCCGGGCCTTCGGCATTCCTTTTCCTTTTTGTACTCGCATAATTTGCCAGCGTATCACCTCAAAAGAACGAATCAAGCATCAAATCCGACATTCGGGGGCAGATAACCTGAAGTTCATTCAGCAGTGCTAATGGCCGGATATTATAGTTAAAGCTTGTGACCAAAAAAGGTCCATGGGCCCGACGCGATTCGAACGCGTGATCCCCGCCGTGTGAAGGCGATGTCATAACCACCTAGACCACGGGCCCTCAGCACTCACCCACAACTTCATGCCTATTAGTATTTTTCCTCCATATCCCCGAAAGAGGCCGTACCTGATGGAGCCTGGAGAGGACCCTTTAAATAGTAACTCGACGAGGTGATGGGGATGGATCTCTTCCCGAGTATCACCGCCTCAGAATCGCCAGGACTTCTGCGGTCCCTCCTGGAAGGGGCGTTGAGGTGGAGAGCGCTGAAGGGCAGCGTCCCCCGGCACGTGGCCATCATCCAGGACGGAAACCGGCGTTACGCAAAGATGAGGGGGGTGTCCAGCCTCGACGGCCACAGCCGGGGCGCCGAGACGACGGAGATGGTGGCCGACTGGTGTCTGGAGCTGGGGGTGAAGCACCTCTCCGTCTACACCTTCTCCACCGAGAACTTCGACCGAGAGGAGGCGGAGAAGGAGTACCTCTTCGAGCTGATAGAGAGGAAGCTTCTGGAGCTGGCCGCGTCGGAGAAGGTCCACAAGAACAAGATCCGGGTCAGGGCCATCGGCAGGACCGGCCTGTTGCCCGGCCCCCTGCAGGAGGCGATCCGGAAAGTGGAGGCCGCCACCTCTGGCTACGACCGGATGCACTTCAACCTGGTCCTCGCCTACGGAGGAAAGAGCGAGCTCGCCGACGCCGCTCGGTCTCTGGCCATCGAGGTCAGGGCTGGGAGCCTCGACCCCCGGGATCTGGATCAGAACCTGGTGGCATCCCACCTCTACCCCCAGGGGGGCGAGCCCCTGCCGAAGGTGGACCTGATAATAAGGACCGGCGGGGAAGTCCGGACCTCGAACTTTCTCCCCTGGCAGGCCAACGGGAACAGCTGCCCCGTCCACTTCTGCGCCCCTTACTGGCCCCAGTTCAGCCGGATCGAGTTTCTGAGGGCGGTAAGAACCTTCCAGGCATGTCGCGGTCGGAGCCCCAAAACTCAAATCAACAGGCTTAATTACCATAACCGTCTATCCGGCATCGTGTCCCGATAGGGTAGTGGACATCCTAGAGGCCTGCGGAGCGGGAGTTCGCGCAGAGAGCCTCAGACCCGGGTTCGAATCCCGGTCGGGACGTTTCTTTAATCTATGCATGCATCGACGGGTGTTTGGTCAAAATGGTTCTGGACAGCCTTGGCGGATCTCTGAGGGGGGCGCTGAAGAAGATCGCCTCCGCCAGCAGGATAGACAAGCAGGTGGTCGACGAGGCGGTGAGGGAGATCCAGCGGGCTCTCCTCCAGGCCGATGTCAACGTCAAGCTGGTGATGAACCTCTCCAACCGGATCCGGGATCGGGCCCTCTCCGAGAAGCCCGCCCCGGGCATGAACCCGCGAGAGCACGTTATCAACATCGTCTACCAGGAGCTCCTGAACCTTGTCGGCAAAAGCTCGCCGGTCACCCTGGAGAAGCAGACCATCATGCTGGTCGGGCTTCAGGGCAGTGGTAAAACCACCACCGCGGCGAAGCTGGCCACCTTCTTCCAGAGGAAGGGGCTCCGCTCAGCGGTCGTCTGCGCCGACACCTTCAGGGCCGGAGCCTACGACCAGCTCAAGGCCCTCTGCGAGAAGCAGGGGGTATTCTTCTACGGGGAGAAGGGAAACCCCGACGCCCCCGCCGTGGCCAGAAAGGGGCTGGAAGCCAGCAAGAAGTACGACGTCCAGATCGTGGACACCGCGGGGAGGCACGCCCTGGAGGCGGACCTGATCCAGGAGATGATGGACATCGACGCCGTCGTCCACGCCGACCACAAGCTTCTGGTGATGGACGCGGCCCTGGGCCAGCAGGCGAGCGAGCAGGCCAAGGCCTTCAACCGGGCCGTCGGCATCACCGGGGTCATCATCACCAAGCTCGACGGGACGGCCAAGGGGGGCGGGGCCATGTCCGCCGTCGCCGAGACCAACTCCTCGGTCGCCTTCATCGGGGTCGGCGAGACCCCCAATGATCTGGAGCGGTTCGAGGCGGACCGGTTCATATCCCGCCTCCTGGGGATGGGGGACATCAAGACCCTCATCGAGCGGGCCCAGGAGACGAAGATGGAGGAGGAGGTGGACGTCGACGCCCTGATGCGGGGCAAGTTCACCCTCAAAGACATGTGCAAGCAGATGGAGGCGATCAACAAGATGGGCCCCCTGAAGCAGATCATGCAGATGCTCCCCCTGGGCGGGATGGGGCTTGACATCTCCGACCAGGAGTACCAGGTCACCAAGGACAGGCTCGAAAAGTACAGGGTGATCATGTCCTCCATGACCGAGGCAGAATTGGAAGACCCCAAGATAATCACCGCCTCACGAATCAAGCGGATCTCCCGGGGCAGTGGAACTCAGCCGGAGCTGGTGCGAGAGCTGCTCAAATCCCACAAGGCGATGCAGAAGGCCCTCAAGGGGATGCGGGGGATGAACAAGATGGGGATGAAGCGGATGATGAAGAAGTTCGGCCCCATGATGGGCGGCGGGATGTAGGGTTTCCTGCAGGTCCGTTTATGTAGCTGGTTTCTATCATCGGCTGATCTTCTTACTTCACTACTAATTTGATACCTCAAATTTTAACTGAGAATTCCGTTTTTTGGAGCTGATGCAGCCAGAACCAGAAGGCCGCTCCAAACCTATTTAACAGAGAAGAGGGCTTTTGCGCGGGAAATGACCGAGTGGGAGTCGGACTTCACGGGATCTTTCAGTAGTTACCTCTCGCCGGGCTGCCGGATCTGCCGCCAGGGCGCATCCCTGGTCCTATTCGTATCCGGGGTCTGCGAGAGGGACTGCTTCTACTGCCCCCTCTCAGAGGAGCGGCGCGGCAAGGACGTCGTCTACGCCAACGAGCGACGGGCAGGGTCAGACTCCGAGATCATCGAGGAGGCCCGCGCTATCGGCGCCCTGGGGACGGGGATCACCGGAGGCGAGCCGCTCCTGAAGCGGGACTTCGTCATCAGGTCGATCCGGGCCCTGAAGCGGGAGTTCGGGGAGGACCACCACATCCACCTCTACACCGGAGCGAGGCCCGGCCCCTCCTCGTTGCGGGACCTGGCCGAGGCGGGGCTCGACGAGATCAGGTTCCATCCTCCGGCCTCTGAGTGGTCGGATCCGCGGCAGCTCAGCGAGACGCTGCGGGAAGCGAAGTTCGCAGGCCTCCTGGCCGGGGTGGAGATCCCCGCCATCGGCCCCGCGCCCGGGATCGTGGAGGCGGTCATGAAGGCAGACGCCTTCCTGAATTTGAATGAACTGGAGTTCTCCGAGACGAACCAGTCGGCCCTTCAGGCTCTCGGGTTCAAATCCCAGGAATATGGCTGCGGAGCCGTCGGGAGCGAGGCCGTCGCCCTGGAGCACTTTAGAGTCGAAGGGCTAAAGGTCCACTATTGCTCTTCGACCTTCAAGGACGCTGTCCAGCTCCGGGAGCGGCTGAAGCGAAGGGCTGCGAGGACGGCCCGCCCCTTCGACCTGGCCACCGAGGACGGGACCCTGATCTACGGGGTGATCCAGCCCTGCGACGAGACCGCCGATCGTGCCGGTGGGGCCGGGGCCGGAGGCTCCGGCGGGCTCGCCTCAGCCGCCGAGCTGCTGAGGGGCCACGGGGTGCCGGAGGAGATGTACACCCTCTCCGAGGGGAGGATCGAGATCGCCGGTTGGATCCTGGAGGATATCGTATCCGACCTCGATGGCTTGGGGTGCAAGCTCGCCCTGGAAGAGAGGTACCCGATCGAGGGCGGGCCGGTGGTGGAGAGAATACCTTTATAAGTCCAAAGCTGTAAATGTAGAGGCGGTGAGCTTACAGGATGGAGGCTAGCGTTCGAAAACATGAAGATCAGATCCGTGAGCG
>Ga0116163_1000065_pt1 | contig 75205 bp, 56 predicted proteins | sample AD_UKC107_MetaG_FD_89889 | JGI IMG/M metagenome (GOLD analysis project Ga0116163, IMG submission 89889) | Active sludge microbial communities of municipal wastewater-treating anaerobic digesters from Hong Kong - AD_UKC107_MetaG | ecosystem: Engineered > Bioreactor > Anaerobic > Digestate...
CCCGCGCACGCGGGAATCCATCTTGATGCATAAAAAACCTCTGTGCTCTCTGAGTCTCTGTGGCCGTCTTTTACGCATTTCGGAAAGAGTGAAAAAAAGGTACTGGTATATATAATTGCTCACATGCCCCCCCGGGGCGATGCACTGAGCAGTTCGACATTTCGACAGGCTCAATGCGAAGCAGGCTCACTGTATCACCCGTCGAAGTGGACCGGGGGCGGGGTAAAACCGCGGGAAGGAACGTTTTCAATTACTCCTTTTCATCTATTCTTATTCTGATTCGGTCATCTTCAACAGTAATAAAGGGATCACTGCTGGTTAGAATATCTTTATATTGATTAAGCAATTTTATTATAATAGCACCCTGTTGTGATGGCCGAATATCAACCAATCGTATGACCGGGGGATGGGGTTGATTAAAAACAAAAACCAGCTCGCCAAAATCTTTATCCATTGTGACAAGAATTCTATTTTCCTGAAAGGCCCATTCAAGTATTTTCGTGTCACCGGGATCCTTGCCATGTTCCGGGACCCATAGGGCATCATAACCTGAATTGATTAATTCATTAAGGGCGAATTTCGATATACAACTGTCTAAGAGTAATTTTACCATTAGAGTGCTAATCTGGGTTCATAGCGTTCATGCGCAACTATTCGGTAGGCATAGAGATAACAGGCCTGAATGTCTTCAGCTTCGAGAAAGGGGTATCCTTCAAGAATTTCTTTTTGAGAGGCCCCGGCGGCAATCATTCCGAGTATATGTTCAACGGCAATTCGGTGTCCCCTGATGACAGGTTTTCCATTGAATATTTCCGGATTGACGGTGATTCTCTCTAACAGCTTTTCATCTTTCATTGCAATGACTCGTATTGAAATTTAATCAGGCCGGAATGAAATAAAACCATATCTCAGTCTGATTGTTATAATGTATGCTCAGTACTGATGAGTGTCAAGTTAAATAAAAAGGTCCTGAATGGACGCGTACGAGTACGGCGAGTAAGAAGACCACCCTTACTCAACAATACTGATATCGGCGAGTATCTCCGAGATCTTCTTTGAGTGGCCCGCGAGCTTCTCGACCACGCCGATGAACTGGGTGATGCTCTCGGCAGTGAGCATCACCGAGCGGTTCATGCTGTCTATGGCGCCGATCACTTCTCGTGACGCGTGGCGCTGCTCTTCGGCCGCGGTGGAATTCTCTCCCGAAAGGTTCGACAGGTCTTTCATCTGGTCGAACACATGCGACGTTATGTCAGTGAACGCCTTTGACTGGAACGCGATACGGACAATGATGTCCGAGGTGCTTTTCACCGATTCGATTATCTGCTTCATGGAGTCCGATATCTTGAGGATATTGTTGATGCCCTGGTTCACGCGGTTCCCGCTCTCGACTATAAGATGTTCTATTTCCTGGGCGCCGCTGTTGGTCTTTTCGGCGAGCTTCCCTACTTCGTCAGCGACAACGGCGAACCCCCTGCCCGCTTCCCCGGCGCGGGCCGCTTCGATCGCGGCGTTGAGGGCGAGCAGGTTTATCTGGTCTGATATGTCCTTGATCGTGCCGAGCGTTTCGGCCACGCGTGAAGAGCTCTCACCGATTGACTTGATTTCGGAAACCGTGGTCTCGATGTTCTCTTCAATCTCACTCACGTTGCGGAACGCCTTGTCCGCTATTTGCTCGGCGTCAGCGCTGTTCTTCGCGATAGCGTCCATGGACTCGACGAATTGTTCTATGGACTCGTACACGACATTCACTTTCTCGTTCTCAGCCTGGACATTGGCGGCGATCATGTCAATGGAAGAGCTTATCTCTTCCATTGACGAAGAGAACTCCTCGATCGTGCTCGCCTGGTTCTGCGAATCGTCGGAGAGCTTCCTGCTGTTGACGTCAATGGTCCCCGCGATTTCACCGAGGTCATCGGCGCTCGTTTTAAGGTTTCTGGTTATCATGAAAAATATCTTGGCCATGTTCTCAAGCGAACGAACCATGTCGCCTATTTCATCTCCCATCTGGTACCTGCTCTTAATGGTCGAAGCGGTGATCCTCCCCTTTGACATGTCTTTAAGCACCGCGTTTACTTCATCGAGCGGCCTGAACTTACTCGATGCCGACTGGAGCGAGTACCAGGTTATAAAAATCACGAAAAACCATCCGGCGATGACAATAATCAGCGCGAAGAGATTGGTCCCGGAAAAAAAGGCATTGGACTGCTGCCCTGCCCAGAGGTAAAGGCCGGTGCCGGGCACTTTCAGATAATGGGTGTAGTAGACAAACTGTTCGTAGTACAGTGAAGCGGTCCCTTCTTCCGCGGCGAGGATCTTTTCAGCAGATTCGGCGAAGTGAGCGGTCTTGCGCCATGATTTCTCTATATCTGTAAGCGCGTTCTTCCCGACAGTGTCTTCGAATTTCGAATACAGAATTTTGCCTTTTGCGTCCAGGATAAAATAAAAATCGCTGATAAAGACGTTTCCAGCGGTGATCCTGTTGAAGAAATAATCCCTTCGGCCAGACTCTTCCTGCGCGGCGTAATCCATTTCAATGGCCTTGATTTTAAATTTCAGGTCGTTGAGGTCACGTGTCATCCCCGCATCTTTAAAGAGTCCTTTTGCCGACATGTATGAATAGATCGACAGTATGATGAGCACCGTAAGCATCATGTTAACAATGGGGATAACGATTTTATATTTCAGCTTCAGCCTCTTGAATGGAATGTGGTAAAACCTTGAAAGATGGATGATCTGGTTCTGCATGTACAGATACAGCTGTGTCGCCACGATAATGCCGATCCCCACTGCGCAGAACGTCATTATGGCCACGCTTCCCGGTGCGGGAGGCGTTTTTCTCAGCACCTGCATGAGCGCGTAAAGAAAGGGCGTGACAAAGTAAAGGGTCAGCGACGTTATAATCGGTTTGCGGGGATATTTGACAAAACGATAATAGAGCTTTTCCGTTATCTGCGATTTGTCTGTTGAACGGGCGAACATTTTTTTTACGCGGAGAAGGGAAATTGTGTTCACCAGGAAAAAAACTATGCCCATAACAATAACCAGAAGAATGACGGACAGAAGTACTGTTTTGATTTTTTCCTTTTCACTGATCGCGTACGTTGAAAAACCCATACCGAATTCGCCGATGAGATGAATGAGCAGGGGGGCAACGATCAATTTGATAAAATACTTTCTTTTGCTAACCTCTCTTTGCTGATCAGTCATGCCTGCCTCGTGATGGTTTTGATCTCTATATGCTTAATACTGCATTAGTGATCAAATTTCGCAAACGTTTTTTTATTTTATTCACTTATGGGCACTTCTAAAAATCAGGTTTTTTCATCAACTGAAAAATGATGAAACCTGATTTATCCAATGGTTGTGCCTGCTGAACAGGATGTTAGAATGTCGAAACCGCACAGGATGTGCTAAAAGGTTTCGACCACAAGGGAACATCCAAAATGTAATTTATAGAGGTTCCCTTATATTATTTCTATCGGTTCATGAGGATAAGAAAGTGTGTCAATAAACAGTTTTTTTCTTCTAATAAAAAAAGCAGGTATAATATATAATTTCAGAGCGTGATCGTTTATATTCTCGATTTGAATTCGGCAACACTAAAACCAGGGGCCGCATCTGGTCTGTTACGCGATGGTGAGATGGTATAATAAGTGGACAGTGACCTATAACGGCGCATCACCTCCTCCGAACACCACCGGAATATCCCCTAATAAATAAAAAGGCCCACACCTTCCTGGCGTGGACCCCTCCTGCTCAATGATGTTCCTTCTGAGGCAACGGAGTATTCAGATAATACCGTTCTTCTTCAGTTCATATTGCTGATTTTGGCAAGCAGGACCTCAGCAGTCTGTTCTTCCTCCTTGAGTCTTTCTTTAAAATCACGGATCTTGCTGTGGCGTATTTCCACCAGCGTTTCCCCGATGTACTGATGCAGCAGGGATTTCATCAGTTCCTTTTCATCACCGGTCATTGAAAGTTCCATATAGACCTCCTCTCCCGGAATAATCCGGCGAGCCCCTGGTCTCTGGAAACGGCCCAGATGATTAAGTCCCCTGAATCGAACCGGAACCGATCAACCAGGAACCCATCGTTATCTATATCCATAATATTACAGAAACCGAATTTTTTCAAGATGCCTGATATAATTTCCCGGAAGAAAATGGAAACCCGTTTATCGCATATAAGGACGCAGAACCATCTCACCCTGCAAAGCGAAATAACTATCGCCTGTGCTCTATAAAAAAATTCCCTCTGTTTAGCGGATTCACGAAACCGCCAAACAGCCATATGAATTCGTGATTTTTTTTTGACAGAAAAAATTTCAGTGATATAATCATATATCATATTCAACATTCAAAATGCGGATAACAACATGCAAAACCCGGTTATGCGATTTCTTTATCGATTCATTCTTTTCACCGAAGGAGTGGGATTCCTTATTATTGTCCCGCTGGTCATTGTCATCTCCATTGTATACAGCGACGTGGAACAGGAGCAGACCATCGCGCTTCTGGTCATAGCGGCACTTGCAGCGCTGGTGACCCTTGTAAGCGCCGTAGTGACGAATTACCTGCTGATAAGGCCATTCCTCCTCTATGCCAGACTGATTGACAAAGGGACTCCGCTTTCGGACAGGGATGTTATTCTTATCAGGGAACGGATCGGGGGCATGCCGCTTGTTCACGGGTTTGATGTCTTTATGCGGTGGAATGCAGGTATGCTGATTGTCGAAGCGGCTTCATTGATTTACGGCATAAGCGTTCAGCCCATAATCGTCATCGGGGCCGCAACAGCGGGAGCGGCATTTATCAACTCACTTGTTTATATTGTCATATCGATGCGGCTGGTAAAGGACGCGGTTGATTCCGGTATCTTTGACGAGCTCCCACCGGTATTCGCGAAAAAACCGGTTACCTTTTTCGGTTCAGCGGCGCGCAATCTTTCGATCATGGCGAGCCTCATCGCTGCAGGGACGGTCCTTATGCTCGTGTTCCTGGCTATATTCATTTCATACAACAATCAGGAAAAGATATTCAATGATGAACTCATCAATGCGGCAAGGTCCGCGGGAAACACGTTCGAGGAGATCGTAAGCCTTCAGGAAGGCTCAGCATTGTATCTTTCAGAAAACCGGCAGTCTGTTGAAGCCCTGCGCACGGGAAAAGCCGGAGCGGCAGAGGAACGCTTCAGCCAGTTCATGAAAGCCGAAGGCATTTTCAACGGAATATTTATTGCGCCTAAACAGAAAAACCCGGTGATCACCATTGCCGTACCATCCAACCTGGTCGGATACAAACTGAACACTAAAGATGATGCCGCGCATGTAAATGCAATGTACCGTGGCGAACTGTATTCCGGTAAAGTTCGCATTTCACCCGCGACCGGCCGCCCGATCATTGTTATAACAGCGCCGATCAAGGATGACGGCGAAGTGATCGGCATGCTGGGGATTTCAATTGATGTTGAAAGAATATCGAAGCAGATAATTAAAAATTACAATATCGGCAAATCGGGTTACGTGGTTATCGTGAATTCCGAGGGCCTGTTCCTTTCGCATCCCAATGAAAAATACAACCTTACGGAAAACCTGAGCAAATACGACTGGGGGCGCAGGGCGATGAAGAACAGGGGCAAAATCATCAAGTACCACTGGGAAGAGAGGGCGAAACGGCTGGTCTTCACGATCCAGGAAAAAAACAACATGTGTTTCATCGCCACCTCTTATGATGAAGACATGGCGAACTATATTCTGTCTGTTTTACAAAGCATGCTTTTTGCCGGAGCAGTGTTAATCCTGCTAGCAGTCCTGATAATATCCATTTTTGTCAGGAGCATCATAGGGCCTATTCATAAAACAACCGAGCTCATGTCACGCATTGCCACAGGGGACTTCACTGCCAAAATAAAGGCGGTCATGGGGGATGAAATGGGCATCATGGGGCACAGCGCCAATGAGCTGATAAGCCAGGTCGGCGCCACGGTCAAAACGATCAGCTCTGTTTCCGGGGAGCTTGCCACCTCGTCTGAAGAGATGACCGCTTCAATCGCTTCGTTCTCCGAAGGGGCGCAGGGAGTCTCGGCGGCGACCGAAGAGATTACCGCCACAGTTGAAGAACTGTCAGCCGGGGTTGACGGGGTCGCCGGGTTTACCGAACGACTGCGCGATATATTTCTTTCACTCGAAACCAAACTGAACGGCCTCTCGGAATCAATCGAGGAGATGGAGCGTTCAGTATCAGAATCATCTGGTCTTTCAGCATCGATCGCGGGTGAAGCGAAACAGGGACGCGAGTCTCTCGACCAGGTCAGCGGCAGCATGGGGAAAATAGTCGAAAGTTCAAAAAGCATCGGAAGCATTGTCGACATCATCAGCGGTATCGCTGACCAGATAAATCTTCTGTCCCTGAACGCGGCCATAGAGGCCGCGCGGGCCGGTGAATACGGAAGGGGCTTCGCCGTCGTTGCTGACGAGATATCGAAACTCGCTGATGAAGTGACGCAGAGTATCAAGAAGATAAACGCATACGTCGCAGAAAACACGGGAGAGATATCAAGGGGGATGAACGTTGTTGATTCATCCACGCAGACCATAAACGCCATCATTGAAGGAGTTGAAAAAATCAATAAATCAATAACCGAAATTTCCGGCGGCATGAAAAAACAGCTTCAGGACAACCGCGAGGTCATGGCTGAAGCGCTGAAACTCAAACAGGGTTCTGAAGAAATCGTCTCTTCGGTGAGCGAACAAAAAGCGGCAACATCAGAAATCGTGAAAACAATAGCCCACATCAATGAAATGACTCAGGGGACCGCAGCCGGATCGGAACAGATGACGGCAAGCGCCGAAGGTATCGCGTCAATGGCAATGGAGTTGAAAAGTTCCGTTGATTTTTTCATCATTGAAGATGATGAAGAAAACGGGCCGGAATAGACCGTGCATAATGGTGCAAATCCGGGGACGGTTATGTATCGGTATAATCGGTTATTTTCTTCTGGAATTCTTCTACAAGAGAAACAAGTTCACGGGAATCGGTGAACAGCTCTTCTGCCCCCTGAGAGTTGGATTGGGATATCGCGTTAATTCCTGAAACACTATTAATGATTTCATTGATCGCGTTTTTCTGTTCCGCGGTAGCCACGGTAATTTCCTCGGACCTTCTTTTAAGGTCTTCGGTGCTCTCAACAACGATCGCATTGGTTTCAATCTGCTTGTCTTTATAGTTAACCACAATGCTTATTTTTTCATTAATAGAATTTACGCCGTCAATAATGGTGCTGATCGTGTTAACAGCTTCCTTGATTACTTCCATCCCCTTGCCGGTTTCAGTTTCATTGGCGCGGATCAGGGCATCAATGTCCTTGATGCTCGTCGCGGTCCTGTCGGCGAGCTTTGATATTTCATCCGCTACAACCGCAAACCCCCTTCCCGCCTCACCGGCACGCGCGGCTTCGATAGCGGCGTTCAACGAAAGAAGGTTAACCTGTTCAGAAATGTCATTGATAATGCTGACAATATTAGTCATCTCATGAGAGCTATCCCTTATGGCCCCGATATTACGCTCCATGAGCAGCAGGGCCTGTTCACCGCCCTGGGCTCTCCTGGCAATATCTCCGGTGGTCTGCAGGGAATCATTTATCGCGCTGTCCATGCTTGAGATCAGCTTTGAAAGCTCCATCTGGATCTCTTTCATGGTCGTGATACTGTCATTCTGCGTACGGACGATATTGGCCACACTGTCAATTCCCGCGGAAATTTCCTCTATGGTTGCGGTAATCTCTTCAATAGAAGCTGCCTGGGACTGGGTATTTCTGGAAAAAAGGTCGCTTTTTGAAGACATCCTGGTCATGGACTCGGCGATTTTGCCGGAGCCGTCTCCCAGAATTTTTTTAATAAAATCATTATGGCGCTGGTTTCTGTCAGCTTCCTTTTTTACTATTTCGACATTTCGGCTGAATATCCTTGTCACCTGTATTGAAATGATAAAAAAGAAAATAAAAGAAAAAATGTTATTATTAACAAAAATGATCAGCTGCTTCATGTTTACGTTGGGGACAATGTTTTTCATTATCAGAAAAAGAACAAGAATGACCACAATATACGCTAATGTCAGCATGCCGAGAAAACGCGGCGTACTGAAAACAATACAAAGGGCGAGAGAAGAATAGACAAAATAAATATAGCTGGTGAGCGCGAATTCAGGGTTCATAAACGGTTCCCTGATAAGACCTGCCATAATTGCCATGGACGCGAACGAAATAAGAATATTCGCCGACCTCAGGTAATTCCCCTTTTTCAACTCTATCATGCTGATTATAACCCCGAGCAACAGGACGGGCGTGATATAAAGCGTTTTTACGAAATCATCCCAACCGGCAAAAAGCATACTGAACTGAAGAGCGAAAATGGAACCTAAAAAAATCACCTGAAATATGAAAAGCAGTTTTGCGCGCGCAAAAGTCAGGTAGTCACTTTCATCATATCTCTTCAGAAAAGAATCATGAAAACTCCGAAACATAGATACCTCGTCAGCGTTGATATACAGAAAATTAAGCTGTTTAACGGTTTACTGATTATAACATTCCGCTTCAAAATCCTATAAGGGAACCTCTTGAAATAATTATTGCCTGACAATGTCAGGCATACAAGATTTTTTTTAAAAATATATCAATTTCAGCTTAAAAATTTTAATATCGATATACGGGTATTTCAGTCCGGAGAATATACCTCTCAGCAGGAATGAACTTCCTGCTCATGAAACGAAGCGAGGGCCTGTTTGGCTATCTTCCCGTTATCTTTAATATATTCAGTTATCAGAAAGCCCTTTTCATCAACAAAAATAGTGTGTGTCGTATCACTGGCATAAAAACTTAACGCTTCATAAAGCTTTTTAATTTTTTCGTTAAGCGTATCGCGCCCCTCTGTATTTGTGACCATTAAACCATAACCTCCGTTACGTTATTGCTGTTGAGGCAATAATTATCATAAAGCAACAGGCAAATCTATTCAAAGATTGACCGGTCAGAATTTGAATATTAGAAACTTTCGGGGGAGATATACTGCTGTGAAGGATTAAAAAATTTCACTTTTCCCGAATTTTTGGGAAAGACCGCCACTGAGATGAGCCAAAAAGTTTTACCCGTTTTTTCTGTCGGTCATGCTCAACAGGTCACTGACGACCATCTTGGTACCGTCGTCGTCATTGTAAACGAATTCTTCTTCCATACGGTCTATGTACAGAACCCCGTCAAGGTGGTCTATCTCGTGCTGGATGCAGCGGGCCATCATTCCTGAACGCTCGATGAGTATTTCCTTTCCTTTGCGGTCCTGAAACTTTACCTTCACTGTTTCGGCCCTTTTTACCATGCCTGAAAAGCCGGGCAGAGAAAGACATCCTTCATACTCGGTCACTTCACCGTCTGATTCGAGTATCTCGGGATTTATCATCTCAATATATTCATCACAATAATCGATGACCGTAATTCTTTTCAGAAGGCCGATCTGGTTTGCCGCAAGGGCTGCCGCGTCCCTGGTGCTCTTGAGGGTGATTTTTATTCTGTCAACCGTCCCCTGGAGCTTTTTATGAAAAACTTTTACCGGCTCCGCTTTTTGTCTCAAAACCTCGTCGCCGAAGAGCAGTATTCGTTCTTTTTTCATGTCTCATCCTGAAGCAGCGCAAAAATGTACTTGGCGGCAACCATACCAGCAGCGCGATTTTATTCAATAAAAAAATCCCTTCACATGAATAATCATTCATGAAAGCCAGTAATTCGGAATAAGCATGGCGGATGAAGCATCCGTTCCCGAATAATTGACATGTTCCCGGCCATGGCATACCTTGGAAGTAATGAGCCCGAGTAAAATTTCCCGTCGCCTTTTTATGCTGATGATTCCGGGGGCCGCGGCCGCTGCAGGAATGGCCGTTTCCATCTTTTCCCTATATCCCGGCAGGCGGCGCGCCCTGTCACTTCAGGAGGCAAGAGCAATGCCCGAAAAAAGAAAAAAACCGGTCACGGGAAAACAGATGGTTTCCCTGCGCCGCTGCACCTCCTATGATCCTGACCGGGTTTATGAAGCCGTAACGCGCTCCCTCGCTGATATTACGTTTAAAATCCCGGCGGGCAGCCGTGTTCTTCTCAAACCCAATATCATCGCGCAGAACACGCCGGAGCAGGCCGCAACCACCCACCCGGCAGTGATCGACGCGCTGTGCCGCTGGTTCTCCGATCACGGGTGCAGCGTGAGCATCGGCGACTCATCCGCCTTTTACCAGGGAGGCTGCACCAGGGCAGGACTTGAAACCAGCGGCATGCGCGCAGTGGCGGAGAAATACGGCGCGCGCCTGGTCCCCTTTGAAACAACCTTGCTTAAAAAAATTACCGGTATGGCATATCTCGACCCGCTGTATATAACCTCCGAAGTCTTTGAAAACGACCTGGTGGTCAACGTTCCCAAGCTCAAGGTACACCGCCTGGCGCGCGTCACCGGCGCGATAAAAAACATGTACGGATGCGTCGTGGGCGGCACCAAGCAAATATACCACACCCGCTACCAGGGCAGGCCTGACTACAAAGAATTCTGGGGAAAGCCGCTGGTGGATGTTTATCAGGCGGTGAGCCCCGGGCTCACCGTGATGGACGCGGTTGTGGGGCTTGACCGGGACGGCCCTGCCGCCACAGGAGACCCGCGGCTCACGGGCCATATTCTCGCGTCACGGAGCGGCCCCGCGCTGGACATCGCGGCGTGCCGTCTCATCGGCGTTGATCCGGTTCGGGTGCCCGCGGTCCGCGAGGCAGTCGACCGCGGACTTGCCTCGGAGAAAGGACTGGACCTCGCCGGCGACCTGCCCTTTCCGGTCGCGCGGTACACCATCCCCCCTGATGAGAAACCGAAAAAAGGATTCTGGAAAAAAATTGACGATTACGCGTTCCAGCAGTTCATTGTCGAGCCGCGGATATCGCGGGACCGGTGCACCCGGTGCGGCGACTGCGTGAACCAATGCGCTGCGGGTGCCATCGCGTACAATAAAAAGGGGGATCCCGTGATCGATTATTCGCGGTGCATTTACTGCTACTGCTGCGAGGAATACTGCGCTCCCGGGGCGGTCAGCCTTCACGGGAGCGTGGCCAATCACGTGATCAGGGGAATACGGGCGATCAAAAAAATATAGGCATACGGTAATTACGGTATTTCTATCATCTCTGCTTCCGACTATTCGAAGAGAAAACAGGAGGTTATCATGCATAAAGGGACGTGTGTCCGCTGTGGCTCTGATCAAGTCTATAAGTCATTGAACGGTATTATCAGCGGCGAAAAGTATGTGTATGTGCGCAATCTTACCCGGTTTACGCCGCGTTCAAGCACAATGACATATCTATGCGCCACCTGCGGTTATTACGAAAACTATATCACGGACGAGAAGGTCCTCGCCGGTGTGCGGCTTAACTGGGAAAAAGCCTGAATGCCGGATGAAAATCGCATGCCGCGACCGGGGCAATCATTCTTCACGGGAGCGTGATCAATCACGTTATCAGGGGAATGCGGGCGATCAAGAAAATATAGAACCATTTAATGCTTGCCCCCCATACATGCATATCATAAATTACCTGAGAGTTGATGTTATTAGTACTATGAAATATAGACCCGTAAAATTTATCCGTCTCTGTTCATTCACCATCCTCCTCTTCGGGACTATTGTATTCCCGCAAGACAATAACACCGGAACAGAAATTCCTGATAAACTGTTTGTCATTGCAAAAAAAACAATCGTACACCAGTTAACGACCGGGGAACAGAAATCGTTCACGCATATTGAATGCACCGATCATGACCGGGGCATATTCGTAAGGTTGATCAATAACAGGCGTGAACGGGGATGCATCGGATTTGTTAAGGGCGTTGCTTCACTTGAACAGGGAGTTCAGGCCGCGGCGTTGAATGCGGCTTTCTTTGATCAACGGTATAAGCCCATCACCGGTAAAGAAATAAATGATCTCACCATCGAAATCACGTTGATCGGGCAGCTCGAACAGATCAGGGAATACAATAATTTTATCCCCGGGAAACATACGATTTATATAATCGGCACCTACGGGAAGGCGGTCATGCAGGCGCAGATCGCGACTGAGAAAGGATGGGACAGGGAAAATTTCCTCAGGGCAATTTGCAGAAAAGCTCGGATAGATGAATCATCCTACAAAAATCCCAAAACGAAAATTTACCGCGCTGATACTGTTTTCAAAAGGAAGCGTTTCGGTGAGATCAATAGTGAAAAGTAAAAAAATAGCTGGTGATATTACGCTTCATCGTTGTTGAAAGATATTTCTCCGCGTCGGTATGACAGAATATATGAGTGTTCATCGTCCCCAGCGCTTTACAGGCACTGTATAAAATCATCATGCCGGTTGTATTGTCGGTACACGGACGGGCGGGATGAATGGTTAATGACAAAAGCGATCTTCGCGATTTCACATCGTTTCTGTCAGTTTCAGTTCTTCCGAACCTGTGTGAAAAATCAGCGGATATAATCAGAAATACATCATCGCGGGAATTCATTATAGTAAAGATCCCATCAGCGAGCTTAGCATTCAATGCACCGGCTTTTCTTTTTTCATCAACCAGTATCGGGACTATTTCCGCGCCGGGATAATAGTGATTGATAAACGGCAGCATGGCTTCAATCCCGTGTTCATTGTAAAAGGCAAGGTCATCATCCTTAAGCTGGAGACCATCCTGCAAGGCCCTGACGACAGTTTCAGAAACCCTGGTAATTGATCCCGCGGTGTTCCAGTCACGGGATGAAAAAGAAATATTGCTGGACCCTGAACGGTCGTGATTGGGGCTGATGATAATAAACGTGCGGATATCAGTGCGCCTTGATTTCAGCTCCCTGAACCATGCGTTAATGACAGGGGAAACAAGCAGATGATGGCTTACCGTGCCGCACACCGGGAAAGCATGTCCGGGAAGAGGTACTGTGTTTATGTGATGCGGGATTTCGCCATTTATCAAACCGGCTGCCTGTTTTGGTGAATAAACAGTTATATTCGTATGAATCCCCTGATTATTGCCGCAGCGCCACAACAGCAGGCAGAGCATAATGGGTACTATCCTGTAACACGTACCGCGGCCTTTCTGTTCTTCCTTCGATTCCCGGCGTGCGCCACCTTCTATCTGGTCAATACTTCTTTTGCCCATTCCGGCCTGTATTTTTCAATGCTGTCCTGGTCATTATACACCATGTCTTTCCATTTTTCATCAGTCAGCCGGTCATTCATCGGCTGTTCAAATTCATAGTAGCTCAACATGAATCCGGTTGCGATCCGCTTCCCGCCATTACCGTCATTGAGCGCGACGTGTATGCGGTAAGGGATTCCCGTGCCTACCTCAAGGACCGTACCGTTATCGGCATCAGTGTGCACATCAGCAATGATTGCCATTTTCAGTAAGTCCTGTTCAATGATGTTTCCATCAGGGGGCATGACTATCCTTGCCAGCCTTGCCGGCATCTGGTATAAATACTCATTCTGCTCATCAGTTATTACTTTATCCTGCGCCTCGACTTCCGCGATCTCCACCGCACGGCCCATCAGATCCCTGAAATCCTGAAACTTGTTCGCAAAATACTCGGACATGAATTCATTTTTTGAAAGTACTGTTATGCTGTCCTCAAGAATTGACTGTATCCAGTACAGGGCGCCAAGATTCGGTTCAAGATACCCGATCGGCCTGTTGAGATAATCCACGTCCCAGGTCTTGCACGGCCCGGGCCCTGCTTTTTCCGCCGCGCTCTGCTTGGCATAAAGAATCGTGTCATGCCTGAGTTCAGCCCATGCGGCGTGAGAGGTAATCAGTGATTTGTTGTCCCACATGGAGGTCTGTGTAAAATAGAACGGCATGCCTGAATCGAAATTCGCTATTTCCTTAACCACCCTGAGGTAGCTCCGGTAAAAGGTATTGCGCCAGTAATCATCCTTCAAATTTTCTACCGTGTCTTTAAGCATAGTGTAATTTGTCTCGAAGTTGGCATACTCTTTCATGTCGTCTTTTATCAAACCGGCTGCGGTTTTGCTTCCCAGCACTGCCATCACGTCAAGCCCCTTCACCATTGTTCTGGCTTTCCGGGGATCGCCGACTCGCGGCGAGCTGAGCATCGTAAAGATAAAGCCGTCGAGAGTAAACCGCTGGCCGAAGAACCTGAACCCCCTCGGTGTCTCGGGGCTGAACGAACCCTGATGCTGGTCCAGCTTATTACCCGATATTCCCGGTCCACTCAATTGTTTATCAATTTTTGCAATAAAGCCGGTAATATTGTTTTTATTATCAATCCAGCGGCCGAAGTCGCCAAAATCGACATCACCTGAAGCGGCAAGATACTGGTCCAGGTTGTAGTCATCTGATTCACCGACGATATATGTTATGGGATCGTAAAGTGAATGCCATAGAGCGAGGATGGTGTCATTTTCTTTAGCGATCTTTGCAAGAAGGAGCGCAGCCCTGGTGAGTTTTATCGAATTTTCATTCACCAGTTTATCAGGATGATTCTGTACACAGTAGAAATGGAGCCTTCCGAACCACATCATCGCTTTAAAATATTTCTTCAAATTCTCGTTCTTCGCATAATGCCCCCGGGGAACAAACTGTGAATAGTCCTCTTTGTAATGGAATAATGATGATTCTGAAATACCTGCCGCCTGATTAATCTGCACAAGCTCGCCGGACACATCTTCAGGATATGTCCCCCTGTCCGTCAGGTCCATACCGAGCAGATCTCCTGCAACAAGAAAATACTTGATCATAAGATCAACGGAGCGCATCAGTTCACTGCTCTTCGTCTTCTCTTTCTGAATCCTGCTTAACTCGGCGTAATAAGCTCCGGTGAGTTCCCGAAGCAGGGGCAGCAGTCTGTTTTCTTCAGTATCCTGCAGCATTCTGTCAAAAACCAGGTGAAGGGAATGAACAAGAAGGTCGACCGTAATAAATGTCGTTGTCATCATGTCATTATGCTGCATCGCGTACAGAGTGATCATATCATCAGGGAAATCCAGGCTTCCGTAATCGCTTACGCGGAGAAAATCTTTATACTCTTCGAATGAAACCTTTTCGACCGCTATTCTATTTTTTTTCAACGACTCCGAGACTGCCCTGCTGAGGCTGACTCTTCCATTAAAATCATGAAACGCATCTGATTTCACCGGTTTTGTATAATAATATGATAGTTTTTTCAATTTATCAGTGTATGAATCTTTATATTTCACCAGAAACTCGTCATTCTGTATGGCAATCTTTGAAAAGACACTTCCCCAGTCTTCGGTGTCTGACCCAAAAACAAGATATGACCCGAACACATATCCTTTTTTCCCGTTGTATTCAGTCTGGTACCAGTAATTTGTCTCTCCATTGAACTGGTAGTACGCAAGACATTCATCATCATATTCATCGGTATTTTTAGCGCCAGGTTTCGTTATCTCTTTAATTAAGGGGATGAGCGTACCTTTGGGGATATCACAGATCTCGACTGCGGCCTCTACACTCTGGTAAAGCTTAACCCCTTCCTTCCCGACAACAGCGATCTCTTCTGTATGCCATTTGTCACGGGGTAATGTTTTAAAATTCACGGTGTCCTTTAAATAAGTCCCGCTGATTGTATAAACTGGCTTTTTTATGGTTTTTTCAGGTAGCCCTATTTTTGGCTGGCCAAGCCTGCCCAGGACCGTGGTGACATCAACATAGGCCGAAGTCCATATTTCGCTTTTCTTTTTACAGCTGATAGAAGAAAACGGAAGTGCAATTACCAGACAGGCAACAATTATCTTTTGCATAATATCATTCTCCGGATTAATGGGCTTGATGTGAAAACAAAAATGGAATAGCTATATTCTGATTATTTCACTATCATGATTTAATTGGAATATTTACAGAGGTCAATTATTTTATGAAAAAACCCGGTGCCGTTTTTATTAATCTTCAAATATTCGGATTTTTACTGCTATGCGTGGCTTTACCTGCAACGGGAAAAGGAAACAGATGGGCAAGTCTTTACCATGAGCATTCAGGAAACAGGGGAAAGACCGTCCAGATAATTACTGCCGGTGACATTATGGTGGGTCGTTCAATAGCAGAAGCGTGCGTAAGGAAAAAGAATTTTAACTATCCCTTTGAAGGAATAACCCCTTTCATTAAAAGTGATATATTTATCGGAAATCTCGAAAGCCCCCTGACACAATACCGCCCGCGCAAGTCCGGTTCGTACATGCTTAAAGCACCGGTTGATTTCGCTCCCTTTTTGAAATTCTGTGACCATACGGTATATTCACTGGCAAACAACCACTCGCTTGACGCGGGCCCGGAAGGCCTGAAAGAATGCATTGATGTCCTTGGCAAAAACAACATCTTTTGTACCGGCGCGGGGAAGAACAGCGCCCAATCGCCAAAAGGGGTAAAGATATCAGTGAAGGGGATCAGTTTTCAAATACTCGCCTTTAATACAGTCATGGACCCTGAAGACAGTGATCATGAAGGTGATAATTACTGCCGCGCCTGGTTCAACGAAAACGCGATGGCCGAAATAACAAAAGCAAAAAATAATTCAGATTATGTAGTTGTTGTCATGCACTGGGGGGAAGAATACACCAGAGATCCGGACAGAAACCAGATCATGCTTGCTCAAAAAATAATACGTGCCGGCGCTGATATAATCCTCGGCTCGCACCCTCATGTTGTGCAGAGGACGGAAATTGTCAATCACGGCGGAAGGAAACGCGTTATTTTATACTCACTGGGAAATTTTATTTTTGATCAGTATAAATCCCGTGAAACCGAGAACGCTTTCATAGTGAGGATTACAGTAAACAGAAAAAAAATCCTTTCCGTAGAAAAATTGCCGGTATTCAGCAGGCGGGCCGGAATCTCAGTCAGCAACTGAATTTCTCCGGCGAACCATTCAGTATCAGCAATCATCCGTCTAACGCATGTTTGCCAATGTTCGATTGTATCGACAAGAATACAAATTAAAAAATCATCCCCCCAGGGTTTTCTCCGTCTTTTGTCTTGACATATAACGCGGGTCCCGGAGTATTTACAGCACTTCCGAGGCTAAGACTATGGTCGATGCGATGATCATGACTAAATTTTTTGAAGTACGATGGCACGGCCGGGGCGGCCAGGGTACCGTAACCGGCGCGAAATCTCTCGCTGAAGCGGTCCAGGGTACCGGAAAATTCGTCAGCGCTTTTCCTGATTACGGCCCCGAGCGTCGGGGGGCGCCGCTGCGCGCGTACAACCGCTTTTCAGGCAAGCCCATAAGGATACACACCCCCGTCCATAACCCTGACGTGGTGATCGTGGTAGACCACACCCTGATCAGAAACAGGGAACTCATGGACGGCATCAGCGACCATACCATATTCATCGTCAACACCGAACAGGACGCGACCTCGATCAAGAAAGAACTGATGGTGTCACGCCAGCGCGTTCTCACGGTACCCGCCAATAACATTTCGTACGAGCTCTTTAAACGTGAAATTCCGAACTCGGCGGTCATGGGCTCCTTCGCTCGGGCATGCCCGAACATTATTTCAATAGAGAAACTCATCGAAGAAGCGGAGCACATCTTCGCCTCGCTGCTCGGCAAGGAACTGGTCAAAAAAAACCTCGAGGCGATCCGCAGGGGATACGAGGAAGGTGACATCCAATGAACATGAAATACCGGCTGAAGAACTGGCAGGACGTCCCCCTGGGTGGCGTTATCCCCGAAGGGGGCAACGCGGCCGACTACGAGACCGGGACCTGGAGGACCTGGAAGCCGGTCTGGAAAGAGGACGAGTGCATCAACTGCCTCACCTGCTGGGTCTTCTGTCCTGAGGATGCTTTCATCCTTAAAGAAACAGTAACGCCGAAAGGCAAAAAGAAAAAGGCCATCAAGGAGATCAATTACTTCCACTGCAAGGGATGCGGCCTGTGCGTCAGGGAATGCCCCGTAAACAAGAAAGGAGTGAAGAAACCGCTGGTCATGGTCCATGACACGATGTAGCGGAGAAAAAACGATGTCACGAACAGTAGCAATCACGGGAAACGGAGCCATGGCCGAGGCCATGAAACAGATCAATCCTGACGTGGTGGCCGCCTTCCCCATAACCCCATCAACACAGATAATCGAAGACTTCGCCAAATTCGTGGCGGAAAAAAAAGTAAAGACCGAACTGATCACCGTTGAAAGCGAACACAGCGCCATGTCTGCGTGCATCGGTGCCGCTGCCGCGGGAGCGCGGGTCATGACCGCGACGTCGGCAAACGGCCTCGCCCTGATGTGGGAGATGCTCTACATCGCCGCGGGCATGAGGCAGCCCATTGTCATGACCCTGGTTAACCGCGCCCTTTCGGCGCCCATTAACATCCACTGCGACCACAGCGACTCGATGGGGGCCAGGGACGCGGGATGGATCCAGATCTACGCCGAGAACAACCAGGAGAGCTACGACAACCTGATCATGGCCCCGCGCATCGCGGAGCATAAAGACGTACGCCTGCCGGTCATGGTGTGCATGGACGGGTTCCTGATCTCTCACGCGGTTGAAACCATGAAACTCGAAAACGACAGGAAAATACAGGAATTCATCGGCGATTTCAGGGCGCTGTACTCGATACTCAACACGAAAGAGCCCGCGTCATGGGGGGCGCTCGACCTGCATGATTACTACATCGAGCACAAGCGGGGACAGCGCGAAGGCATCATGAACGCGATGAGGGTCGTGAAAGAAGTATCGGCCGAGTTCGCGCGCACTTTCGGAAGAAATTACGAATACTTCGAATCGTACCGCCTCGACGACGCGGAGCGCGTCATTGTCGCGATAAACTCGATAGCGGGCGAGATCAAGGAGGTCGTCGACTCGCTCAGGGCGAAAAAAGAAAAAGTCGGGCTGCTTAAAATCAGGCTGTTCAGGCCCTTCCCTTACGAAGAAATCCGCCAGGCCCTCGCGGGCGCGAAGATCATCACCGTGCTTGACCGGTCGGACAGCTTCGGCGCGTACGGCCCCCTCTTCAATGAGATCCGCTCGGCGCTCTACGACCTGAAAGAACGTCCCCTGGTGTACAACAGGGTCTACGGCCTCGGAGGCAGGGAGCTTTTCATCGAGGACATAGAAAAAATCTTCGCCGAAAACGCGCGGTATCTCGCAAACGGCAGTATTGAAAAAACATTCGATTATCTCAATGTTCGGGGAGGATGACATGCCCACGCTGCAGGACATGGCCTTTAAGGAAGGGGCCTTTTCGGGCGGACACCGGATGTGCGCCGGGTGCCCGGTCCCTATCATCACGAAAATGCTCACGCGCGTCACCGATTATGAAATCGTGGTCGGATCAGCTACGGGCTGCCTTGAGGTCGCCTCATCGATCTACCCCTATTCGGCGTGGAAAGTCCCCTGGCTCCATACCGCGTTTGAAAATGCCGCGGCAACCATGAGCGGCGTCGAGACCGCCTACCGGGCCCTCAAAAGAGACGGAAAGACCGACAAAAAAATCAAGTTCGTCGCGATCGGGGGCGACGGCGGCACCTACGACATCGGCATACAGTCGCTCAGCGGCGCGATGGAACGGGGCCACGATTTGCTGTATATCTGCTACGACAACGGCGCGTACATGAACACGGGGATCCAGCGCAGCGGGGCGACCCCTCTGGGCGCGTCCACAACGACCACTCCCACGGGAGATATCGTCCCCGGGAAGACCCAGCAGAAAAAAGACCTGACCGCGATCATGGCCAACCACGGGATCGATTACATCGCCCAGGCGAGTATCCATGACCCGGTTGACCTCTCAAATAAAATCAAAAAAGGGATTGAACTTGACGGCCCGGCCTTTATAAATGTTTTAGCGCCCTGCATTCCCGGCTGGCACATCCCTCCGGACATGGCTGTCGAGATGGCCCGCCTCGGAGTCGAAGCGCGCTACTGGCCCCTGTATGAAGTCATAAAAGGGAAATATACGGTCAACTATGTTCCCCGTGAGCACGTGCCCATAAAGGACTGGCTCTTTTTGCAGGGACGGTTCAGGCACCTGAAAAATCCTAAATGGAAATCTGTTGTCGACGAACTGCAGAAAAGCGTGGATGAACAGTGGAAATGGCTTTTAAGCCAGCAGAGGAGTTGAGTCCGCACCTGAACAATACCGGCTCATACAGAAGACTGTGGCGGACTGAGCTAATACAATGAAAAAGCAAACCAACCACAGCACCACAAAAAACAGACACCGTATAATCATTCTTGCCGTACTGATACTCATTTCGCTTGTACTGATTTACTATTTCTTTTTCCGGGTGAAAGGGGATTCTCTTTTCAGCCATTTTTTCTATGTACCCATTATCCTTTCCGCGCTGTGGTGGCAGCGCAGGGGAATCTTTGTCGCGATTTTCCTCGCTCTTCTTCTGGTGCTCACCCATATTTACGCGGGGCATCTCGATTTCACGCTTCATGACACGTTCAGAGGCATCATGTTCGTGGTCACCTCGACAACGGTCGCCTTTTTAAGTGAAAGGATGATATTCAACAAGAATGCCTATCTGCGCGCGGGCCGGGCCCTCAGGGTGTACAGTGCCTGTAATAAAACGATCGTGTTCGCCCGTGACGAAAACAGGATGCTGTCGGACATATGCGATATTATTGTCAACATCGGCGGTTACCGCCTCGCCTGGGTCGGATTCAAGGAGCCCCTGCCCTCAAAAGCGATAAAGGCGATCGCCCTTGCCGGATATGCACGGGAGTACATCGACAAACTGAACATCACCTGGGACGACACGTTCCGCGGTATGGGCCCGTCAGGACGGGCGGTGCGCACCGGCAATACGGCGATAAGCCATGACACCACCCGGGACCCGCTGTTTGAACCCTGGCGTGAACTCGCGATGAACAGCGGCCTTATATCAGTCATAGCCCTTCCCCTGAGAGTAAAAAACGAGGTCATCGGCGTGCTGGGGATCTATGCCCCGGAACCGGACGCTTTTGACCGTGACGAAGAAAAGCTGCTGACAGAGCTCGCGGACGACCTCTCGTTCGGCATAAAAATTCTCAGGGCCCGCGTCGAACAGCAGGCGGCAGAGGAAGCCCTGACCCTGAACCGGTCCCGGCTTCAGGCCCTGCTCCAGCTCAACCAGATGAACGACCTCGGCATTATTGCCATAAAAGATTACGTGCTGGAAGAGACCGTCCGTCTTACGAAAAGCGAAATCGGATATCTGGCTTTTGTCGACGACGACGAAAAACTCCTGAAGATAGAATCATGGTCAAAAGGCGTTATGGAACGATGCTCAATGGAACAGAAGCCCATGATCTTCCCCCTCGACCGGGTGGGCCTCTGGGGCCAGGCAGCCATACAAAAAAAACCGGTTATTACGAATGACTACCCAGCGCCCCAGCCGGGGAAAACAGGCCTGCCCACGGGACATGTGGCCATCATCCGCCACATGAGCGTTCCCCTTTTGAATGAAAAAGGTGACGTCCTCGCAATCGCCGGGGTCGCGAACAAGGAAACCGGTTACGACGATTCCGATGTAACCCAGATAACGCTACTGCTTCAGGAAATGTGGAAATATATCGAACGCAGAAAAACAGAAGAAGAACTCGCCGAGTACCGGGCCCACCTCGAGGAGCTGGTACAGGTACGCACTGCCGAGCTCCAGGAAAGCAATGACCTGCTCTCCACGGAAATACAGGAAAAGGAACGCCTGTGCAAAAACCTTGAGGACAAAACCCGGGAGCTGGACAGCTTCGTGCACACCGCGTCGCATGACCTGAAAGCGCCCCTGGTGATACTCGGAGGATACACGGACCGTATCATTAAAACGTATAAAGATATTCTTGACAGCACCGGCCTTAATTACCTCGAACTTCTCAGGTCAAATGTCAACCGCATGGAAAAGCTCATCCATGACCTGCTCGAGCTTTCCAGGGTCGGCCGCGTCGCGGGAGATGAAGAACCGGTAAATATCGAAATAATCATCGATGAAATCAGGAAAGCGATTGACCCCGTGCTCAGGGAAAAAAACATCACGCTTCGGGTATTAAAACCCCTGCCCTGGGTACTGGCAGACCGGGGAAGGATCATGCAGATTTTCGAAAACCTCATCACCAACGCGGTCAAGTTCATGGGGCCGCAGCCGGACGCGTGCATTGAAATCGGTTCCGCGGGTGAAACACCGGAGCTCTGTACGTTTTATGTAAGGGACAACGGCATCGGCATTGACCCGTCACAGCAGGAAATCGTGTTCAAGGAATTTCACCGGCTCAAGGAAATCGAAGCCGACGGTACCGGCATAGGACTTGCCATCGTAAAAAAAATAACCGAGCACTACAACGGCAGGATCTGGATCGAATCGGCCCCGGACAGGGGAAGCATATTCTACGTTGAGCTTCCCGCTGCGGGCACCGCTGTTCCGAAGCAGTCACCGGGTGTTGAGCCTTAACGGAAAAAGGGGGCCTTCTCAAGCGGGCAGCCGCTGACGACAACATCCCCCCAGGGCAGCTTCGTCGAATTCCGGACCGTGGACACGTCATTATACTCGCAGATAATCATCCCCCCGAATTCACAAACATGATGAGGGCATTCCCGGCAGGTATCTAACGTTATAAGGACCGCCGCCATCCGGGCTCAATTATCACCCAGCACTTCAAAGAGCGCCATACGCAGTTCACTCAGCCGGTACGGTTTAACGATCACGCCGTCAAAACCGTATTCCCGGTACTGTGCCATGACCGGGTCGTTCGAATAGCCGCTTGACACAATGATCTTCGCTCCGGGATGTTCCCTTCTGAGGATCGATACCGCTTCCCTTCCCCCCATGCCGCCCGGCACGGTCAGGTCCATGACGACAAGCGTAAAGGGGCGGCCATCCTGCAGGGCCTTATTGTACGCCTCGACCGCTTCTTCGCCGTTTCCAACCGGGTGGACCTCGAACCCGAGCTTCGAAAAAAGGCGCTCGCCGACTTTAAGCACCATCTCGTCATCGTCCATGAGCAACAGTGTCCCGCCGGGGAACGTGATATCACCGATGAGTGAAGTCTCATGCGCGACATTTCTTGTCGTTGCGGGAAGGTAGATTTCAAACGTCGTGCCGTGCTTCCCGTCGGATTCGACCTGAATATGGCCGCCATGTTTTTTTATTATCGAATACGATATCGCCAGCCCCAGCCCGCTGCCGTTTTTCTTTGTCGTAAAGTACGGATCAAAAATCCGCTGAATGACTCCCTCGGGAATTCCCTCTCCCTCATCACGGATAATTATGCGGATGTAATCTCCGGACATGAATCCATGGTCTCCGGGCAGGGCCGTATAGTTCTGGACCCGTATCCATATTTCGCCGGTATCGTTCATGGCCTGGCGCGCATTCAGGACAAGGTTATGGATGACCTGGGATATCTGTCCCTCATCTGCCTCAATGTTCCAGAGGTGTTCGCTGAAAAGAAAATTGCATTTAACAGCGCTGCCCCGCATCACAAAATCAGCGGTTTCACTGACCAGTTCCCTGACGGACGTTATCTTTTTAATCGGCGCCCCGCCCTTTGAAAAAGTCAGCAGCTGCTGGGTGAGGTCCCTGGCCCTGAGCGACGCCTTTTCGATGTCAGATAAAATATCCTGATCCATGGCGCTCTTCTGGGTCTGCAGTTTGAGCAGGGAAAGGTTGCCGACGATTGACGTCAGAATATTGTTGAAATCATGCGCGATGCCCCCGGCAAAAATACCCAGGGATTCAATTTTAGATGATTTAACCATCTCGTCTTCCATCAACTTTCTTTCGGTGAGGTCCTGGATAACCATGACACTGCCCAGTATCGAACCCGTTTCAAATTTTACGGGAGCGCAACTCACCGATACGAATCTCTTCTCGCCGTCAACTCCCTGGATGTACACCTCGGATTTAATGTCAAGGGATTCCCCCTGGTTCAAGACCTCGGTAACAGGGTCGTCAAGGCACCGGCCGGTCTCGCTGTCACAGATGACAACAACATCCCTGATAAACCTGCCGACAGCATCGATATGAGGAATCCCGAGTATGTCTTCAGCGCCTTTATTGATAAGGGCGATCCTGCCTGTCTGGTCCGTGGTAATGACACCTTCGGCAATTGACCGGAGAGTCGTGCCAAGCTGCTCCTTCTCTCGAGCAAGTTTCCTGTTGGTTTCAGACAGCTCCTGGAACGTCTCCTCAAGGTCTTCGTGAAGCGTTTCCATCTCTTCATACTGGGCCTGGATTTCCTCGTACTGCTGCTCCATTTCCATTTCAGCCTGACGGGACTTTTCAAAAAGAATCGCGTTCTCAAGAGATATCACGGCCTGTGTCGCTATCATTTTCACCAGCTCAATCCGTTCATGCCTGAACACGTCGGTATTGAGCGTATTTTCGAGATAGATCATCCCCTTAAAGGCCTTCTGCCTTGTCAGGGGGATGCAGAGAATTGAATATTCCCTGCGGTCATTAAAATAATCATCACCGTCAAAAAGCATATTATCTTCGGGCCGGTTGATAACGACCTCCTGGGACGTTCGCTTTACATAATTCAGGAGGGAAAGCGGGAGTGCCTTATATATGTCAACAGGCTGAGACTCCAGAAGAATGAAATCATCGGCATCAACCTGGTATTCAGCCTCAGCGGTCAGCACATCCTCGTTCGCCAGAAGCAATACCCCGCGCTCGGCACCCGAGTTCTGAACAACGACTTTGAGCAGTTTTTCCAGAAGCTTATCCAGGATTATCTCCATTGATATTGCCTGGTTCGCTTTAACGAGTGACATCAGGTCAATTGATTCAAGAAAAGCATACCGGTCGGTTGAGGGATCCCCGTATCCGGCGCGTCCTTTTATGGTTGATAAAAACTTCCCGAACTCCTGTTCAACCGCCGCGGCCTTGCCTTCAGCGCCCCACTGCCGGTAAGCATCATATGCATTGACCAGCATTTGCCCGGCTTTGGTATCCTTGCCGCAGTCAAGGCAAAACCGCGCGAAAAACTCGCATGAAATAGCGTAATCATGAATAAAACCGTTATTGTATGCCGCTGAAACCGCTTTTTGAAATAAAATTTCAGCTTTCTTTTTTTTACCTCTGAAATGACAATACGACGCTTCAACAAGATAATGCAAATGGCTGAAATTGTCCCTGCATTCCTTCGCAAAGCGTTGCAGTTTTTCCCGCGCCTTCTTCAGTGACTTATCGTCCCCCCTATGACGGACGTTCCTTTTTAGCAGCTGCACCAGAACCATGGCATAATAAAAGTAGTACTCGGGAACCAGCATGGTGCCGGCAACAGAATCAAGGTATGCCGCGCCCTGCCGGGCGCATTCGCCGGCCTCTTCATACTTCTGTGAAAGAAAGAGGAGCATCATCTTCCCCACGGAATAGTATCCCAGGGGGTTTAAATTTTCATTCTCGACCATTTCCGGGACAACCAGGGATTCGGACGTGATGTCACCGCTGATGATACCGTTCGACAGGGTCTCGGAGCCAAGATTGATCATCATCTGCCACCAGAGCTCATAAGCTGATGTCATTGCCGGGAGATAGAATTTTTTTACTATGGAATAATACCGCGAATAATCCGCGATAACTTCATCGAGGCGTTCGCCGGCGAAGAGAGACATTAAGTTATAATTATTAATGGCATAGGCGGCATAAGAATGATCGCCGTTTTCCCTGCCGACCTTGAATGCTTCAAAAAGATAAGGAAAACTCTGGCGCAGAGGGTTTCTCCACAGGCTCACCATGTTGCCGTATATATACAGTATTTTCGCCCTGAGTGACTGGTCAGTAAACTTTTCCAAAAGATCCAGAGCGAATTTACCGAACCGGGCCCCTTCACGAAACCTGTTGAGAACACCGCACAGCAGGAGGCCGTATGAAACAAACGCGAAGGAAGAATACTTTGACATCCCGTGCTTAACCGAAAAACGTATCATGCGGCAGATTATCACCGGCAGATACTGCGGATCAACGAGATAAGAAGGTTCAGCGATTGAGATAAGAAGTCTCATAATGGCGAGCTGGGTGGGATCATGCATTTCCGGGCCGGAAAATACTTTTTTCATCTTCTTCCCGGTAACAAACAGTTTGACCATCAGCAGCTCTTTAAGCAAAAGGGGAAGAGACGCCCTGTCCGGCATGGGCATGCCGAGAAGGTTAAGCGCCTGTTTGCCGATTTTTAACGATTTTTCAGGATGATGCTGCATTATATAATGAGATATCTTGACTTCATAAATTCTGATTTTATCGTGAATTGTCCCGCCTCTATGCATGACTTCATCAAAAAATTTCTCGGCTTCATCATACCTGCCGACCAGAACACATGCTTCACCGCACTCGACATGAAGCTCGAGGGCAAGGTCGTAATTCGTGAACCACGCCCGCTGGGAAAGAAGTGAAAAGCCGCTCATGAAAAAAGAATAGGCCGCGTCATAGGCCGTTGACTGCTTTGCCCTGATCCCCGCGGTATAGTTAAGATGGGCCAGCTCTTCCTTTTCCTGATCGGAAGATATAATGCCCGCCGCGATATTGAGGTGATTCACCATTGAAAAGATGTTCCCTTCGTCAGAATTGCCGGTTTTAAGCATTGCCATGCCGATCATATAATGGGTTATTTCCCTTTCCTCTCTGCCGCTTAAGGAATACACGGCGGCAAGGATTTTATCGTGCGTAAATTTAAACGACTTTCCGGTTTTAATAAGCAATCCCTGGTTGATCACTTCGAGAAGGTCCTCGGTAATGCTCTTCTCGGGAGAACCGGTTATGATCGACAGGAGGTTTATATCGAACGTTCCTCCGATGCTCGCGCCGACTTTTAACAGTTTAATGACCGGCAACGGGAAGCTCTGCACTCTCTGAGTCATATGATCCGCAAGATTGTCCGAGACATCGGAACGGGATATCCGGTCAATATCGTAAAGCCATCCATCGTCATAGAAGATGTAATTTCTGTTATACAGAGTGGTTAAAAATTCCCTGGTGAAAAACGGGTTACCCCCGGTTTTTTGCATCACGACCCTGCTCAATTCAGCGCACTGTTCAGGCCTGAGATTAAGCGAATCGGCGATCAATGAAACCATATCATTGAGATGAAAAGGCTGAAGCTCAATAAAGCTCGTCATTTTTTCTTTCTTTTTTAAAAGATCCATCAGCAGATGCAATAATGTCGACGGCTCAACTTCATTTGTCCGGTACGATCCGATAAAAAGAAAATATCTGAGATTTCCCTCATCAAGGAGTGCATCAAGAAGATTTATGCTGTCGCTGTCTATCCACTGCATATCATCAAGAAAAAGAACAAGGGGATGTTTGCGGTCCGCGAAAATGTTCAGAAACTCGATAAAAAGCCTGTTAAAACGGTTTTTTGATTCAATCGGGCCCATTAATTCGACTTCGGCCTGTTTGCCGATTATCAGCTCGAGTTCGGGAATAAAATCCAGAAGAAGTTTCCCATATTTGCCGGTAACGGACAGTATCCTCTTTCTCCAGAAATCAATAACTTCATCCTTTTCAGTCAGGATCTGTCGGATGAGATCCCTTACCGCTGATATAAAAGCGTAAAAGGGAAGATTTCTTTTCATGGAATCGAATTTGCCGCTGATGAATATTCCTTTTTTTGACACAAGGGGCCGATGCAGTTCATTGATCAAAAATGACTTCCCGATCCCGGGCTCACCATTCACCATCACCGCGTTAAGGGTCCCGTTGCACACGCTTTCAAAAATAGTATTAAGCTTTTTGGTTTCATTTTCCCGTCCGTAAAGCTTTTCACTGATCTTAAAGTGTGCTGAACCGTCCTTTTCTCCGATAGTGAACTCCGTTGCATTTCCTGTCAGTGATATCTGCTCTCTGATCTTTTCCAGGTCATATACCAGTCCCGCTATACTCTGATACCGGTCCTCAGCCCTTTTCGCCATCAGCTGGAGGATCACATCCGAAAGGACCTGAGGTATTGATGAATTGACCTTACACGGGGGCAGCGGCCTTTTGGCAATATGGGAATGAACCAGTTCCATGTGGTCACCGTGCATAAACGGAAGCGCTCCGGCTGTCAATTCATACAGGGAAACACCCAGAGAATAATAATCACTCCGGTAATCAATCGATCGGTTCATCCGCCCGGTCTGTTCAGGAGAGATATAGTCAAGGTTTCCTTCAATTTTCTGAGGATTGCATGGAACCTGCATCTCCCGTATTACCTTTGTGGCATTGCTGAAATTGAAAATTTTCAGCTCCTGTTCTTTGCCATTAAAAAGAAAACAGTTTGGTTGCACATTGCGGTGAATGAGCTTATGTTCATGAAGAGATCCCAGACATGCGGCCATTTTAATAAAAATGCCTATTAGCTCAAGCAATGTCGGCCGGTGAATTTTCACATATTCGGCAACGGTTACACCGGAAAAACCTTCCATGATTATGGCCGACTTCCCGTCAATGGAATCAAGATTAAGCGGGCGGACAATACAGGGAATATCATAGTCGCGCATGAGGTAAAATTCATATTCAAATTTATGGGTTTCGTCAATCGTAAGATGGGGGTTTTTATGAAGTTTGATAATCACCGGTTCGCCTTCATGGCCAGATGCGCCACGGAAAACTTCCGTAAACTTGTCATCATAAATAATCTCATTTATTAGATATTTTTTGCCCGAAACCATGGGAACCTCGTGCCGGATAAAATACAGAACTTGTCATTCTGAATGAAAGAGGAGAACATCAAACTGGAAAACAAAAAATCGGAAATATATTAGTCATGCGCTTTAATTATCTTATGTCATGTAATATATCAAGAAAAAATTGATATTTTATAATAAACTTTAATTGGGTAGCAGTATAATTTTGAGGGTAACGTAGTTTTGTCATTCCGGTTTTGCATCTTCCGAGTTTGCAAATGTCGGAATCTCATGCGATAAATTCATGAATATTTTCTATGAGATCCCGGTATTACCTTCGGTAAACCGGGATGACAAGAAAAGGTGTTATGAAACGGTTGCCCCTAAAAATAATTTGCTACCCTTTAATTGCAGTTGTGCTAATCATAGCGATGCATACTGCAAAAAAATTTCATCAAGCAATTCTTTGTATAAGGGGACTTCTAAAAATCACATTTCGGATGTCCCCTTGTGGGCACAACGTTTGAAAAAACCAGTAGTTACGATTTTAAAATTTCGGCAACTACTGGTTTTTAGATGTGCCCATAAAAAAATACTTGAAAAATAACGTTGCACGCTTACGGATAATTACTACAATAGAGCAATGCTATACAAGAAAAAAAATCAAAAAGGAAAAATCCTTCTTCAAAACAGTGATGCCACGTATGCGATATTACATGAGGATGATATTGATGAGACAGTTCAATGCATTCTTTCCGCTTTCAGCCTGGGCGAAGTAAAATGCAAAGCGCTGGGAGTGACCAAGGAAGACGGTTTGATCTATTCTGAAAACCATTGCCGGAAAGCAGCCCGGGAAGGGCTGTCCCTTATCGCGCGGGAAAATAAAACTGATAAAATCATCGGTTTCCAGATAAACAGGGATTTTACCAGCGGTCCTCCTGAAGGCACTGAGAATATGTCACCAAAACTGTATCCTATAATGGCAATTACCGATGCGCTTGAAAAAAAATATCGCGAGAAAAACCAGGTCAAACAGGGTGAACTGCTTTATCAGCTCCTGATCGGAGTACTGCCTCTGTATTCCCAGAAAAATATCGGATTCAAGATCGCATCACTGACCTGGGATATTGCGAGGGCATACGGTTTTAAAGGGATTATTACAGAATGTTCGGGTTCGATTTCCCAGCACCTGGCAATCGACAAGGCCGGTTATAAAGAAGTGGCTTTTATTAATTACAATGAATTCGTCTATTTCGGGCAGAAGGTATTCCAGCATATAACAGACTGCCGCAGCACCAAGCTTCTCATAAAAATGCTTTAGCGCTAAAGACTTTCAGATAGTTTCCGGCGAGCAAGCAGCTCTCATCAATTCCGCGTTATAAATATTCTTGACGGCGTGGATAGTGTTTATTATTACATAGACAAAGGAGTAAACCATGGACTGTATTTTCTGTAAAATAATAGCCGGTCAAATCCCGTCAACAAAAGTATATGAAAACGATTCGGTATATGCCTTTGACGACATCAGCCCGCTGTGTCCGGTGCATGTACTGATCGTGCCAAAAAAACACATTAAAAACATTGATGAGATAAACTCGGGCAATAACTCGATAATGGGAGACATCTTTGCCGCGATCAATGAAATTGCAGCGATTAAAGGGGTAAAGGAAAAAGGTTACCGGGTAATCATCAACAACGGCAAGGCTGCCGGTCAGGAAGTATGGCACATGCACCTGCACCTCCTCGGCGGAAAAGATTCGATGGGTCCGATGCTCAGCAGCTTAATTTCTTGAAACAGACAGCATTATTTTGTCAATTGAACGCGGTGTAGCTTCCTCTATGGTAAAGGTAAATCGCTCATACTGAATCCTGTCGCCTTTTTTAGGGACCTTCCCGGTCTGGTATTGAAGAAAGCCCGCGAGGGTCTCATACCCTTTTTTGGGAATTCCCGCATTGAACAGCCTGTTGAAAAAATCAACGGCAAGGTTGGGATCAAGAAGGTATTTCCACTCAGATACCCTGATGATAAGACTCTCGTTGAAATGGTCACGTGTCTGGATCTCTCCCACAACCTCCTCAACAATGTCCTCATGCGTTACCATGCCTATTACCGCCCCGAACTCACTGACCACGAAAACCAGGGGCAGGTTCTGCTTCTGCATTTCCCGGTAAAGGTCATTTATTTTTTTAGTGGCAGGAACATACGCAGCTTCTTTGAGAATATCAGAAATAGTTTTAATGTTTTTTTTCAGAACAAGGTCGCGGTAATATACAAAACCTACAATATTATCCACCCTCTTTTCATACACGGGGATCCGTGAATATTTTGTCGTGCTGATCATTTCAACAAGTTCCTTTATCGGGCTGCCCGCCTCGATTGAGACAATATCTATTGTCGGAGTAATAATCTCCTGGGCGGTAATTTTACTGAAAGAGAGTATTTCAGACACATAAAGCCGGTTGCTTTCCTCGATAATACCGTCCTTTGAACCAAGTTTAAAAAGAGTTTCAATTTCATCACGGGACATGGCAAGGCTCCCGCCCTGGTCCTGTATATGCATGAAACTCTTCAATAATGTCGAAAAAGCGAGGGAAGACCTGATCACCGGTTTTGTCACTATCATCAATGACTGGATCAGACCGGAAAAAAACATCAGATAATTTTCGGCCCTTGCACGCGCGTAAACCTTTGGAAGGACCTCGCAGAATATCAGGAAAAAAATCGTTTGCAGTGCCGTCACGAGAAACAGAGCGTATTCGTCATATAAGAAAGCCCTGGTTGCAATATAGGTGATAAAGGCCGTTGCCATGACATTGACGATATTGTTGCTTATTAAAACCAGGCCGATAGCGTCTTCAATACGGTCAAGAATTTTCAGCGAACGCGCGGCGCGTTTATTCCCTTTACCGGAAAGTGATTCTATACGAAGCCGGCTGGCGGACACAATCGCGGTTTCGGTCCCTGAAAAAAAAGCCGAAAGAACAATCAGGACCGCGATGGTGATCTCATAATAAAGGTTCGTGATTTTTAACAGTGATTCCATGGCTTCCTATATTTTATTGATAACATCAAGGGAAACGATCCTGTTTTTCCTGATGTTTCTCACCCTTAGCACATACTGATCGATCAATGATTCCTCTCCCTTCTTGGGGAAATGCCCCATCTGTTCTATAATGAATCCCGCTATGGTTTCTGAATTTTCACTTTCCAGTTCTTCATTAAAATAGAGATTAAAATCGTGAATTTGACAATCACCGGGAACTATATAGTGATTATCATTAATTCGTTTTATTTCGGACCTGCTCTCAGCATCAAGCTTGATGAAGCCCCTGCCCATAAGTTCCGAAAGAATGGCGTTAAGAGTAACTACTCCTGCCGTTCCCCCGAATTCATCAACCAGTATGGCCACCTGTATTCTCTGTTCAAGGAAATCAGTGAGAAGATCATTGAGGTCCCGGGACGCCGGGAAAAAATACGTATTCCTGATAAAGCGATTGATGTTCTTCGCTTTTTTATAACCGAGATGATAGGGCATCAGGTCTTTGAAATCAATCATGCCCACAATGTTATCAAGGTGATTTCGATAAACCGGGGCCCGTACCGCCCCCTCCTCAATAAAAAGTTCCACCGCTTCATCAACGGCCGTACCATAGGAAATGAAAAAGGCGGTGGTCCGCGGAGTCATGATGTTTTCGCCGGTTTTATGGGAAAACCTCATGATATTCTTAATAAAAATACTCTCTTCTTCCCTGAGAACCCCCTGTCGTTGCCCCACATGCACCGCATGGCCCAGCTCGTCTGCAGTGACCGTTTCCGTAACGAATTTCAATCCCAGTAATTTAATGAACGTGTTCGATACAGCGACAATGACCTTCCGCAGCGGAGAAAAAAGTCCGTGGAAAAAATATATGAAGCGCGCGACCCTTTTCGAAAAAGTAAGATATGAATTTATCGCAATAATTTTCGGACTGATTTCCCCGAGCAGAATAATCACCGGCGTCACCAGGCCGATTGAGATGAAATGCCCGTATTGCCCCCACTTTAACAGAAGCAGCCTTGTCGAAAGAGCGGAGATTATCAGATTAACGAAAAGATTCCCGATGAGTATCGTGATCAGAATCTTCTGGGGATTTTCCATAAGGCCGGTGATGATCCTTTCAGAACGGTTTTTCGAAAGGGACATCCGGTGGAGATCGGACTTTTTCAAGGTAAACAGTGCTGTTTCAGACCCAGAGAAAAAAGCTGAAAGAAATAAAAAAAGACCGAGGATGATTATTTCCGGAATATACTGTTCCATAGGTATTACGGGAAAAGCTCAACCTCTTTAATCTTCAGTATTTTGGCACACTTTTTTTTAAATTTTTCATTGGGTGTCTGCAGCCCTTTTTCAACCTTGGAGAGGTATGACGGTGAACACCCGAGCAGCGAGGCAAGTTTTTTTTGTTTTATCCCCTTGTCCCTTCGTGCATCCCATAATTTATTGCTGGAATGAACGGAATATTCCCCGAAATTTTTTTTCACCTGCCTGTCCGGGAATAGTTCTTCAACAGAAAGTTCTAAAAAAGCGGCGCAGGCCTCTTTGAAAGCTCGGTTCGGGTTCTGTATCCCCTTTTCGATTTTACATAAATATGACGGTGATACATCAAGCGCTTCAGCCATGACTTTCTGCTTGATTTTCCGCTGGCGCCTTATTAATGGAATGATTGTATGCAAAAGATACTCCTTTCAATCAGCCTTTTCCATATCAAGGTTAACGGTAAAAGCGAAATTCCGTTCTGTCGCATTGCCCGAAAAATCTTCCGCTTTTATTTCCAGCACGTTCATCCCCTGCTGATAAACCATGCCCTCTATTTTATAGAAGCCTTCCTCGTCAAAAAGGGAGTCAAAAAGCCTGCCGGATGCGGTTAATCCGTTGGGTGACCAGCGAAGCTCGGAGAATTCAGCCTGAAGCACTTCCCTGCCGTTAAAACGGGCCTGCAATGTGTGAATTCCCAGTCTTTCACGCCCGGTAACAGAATCAACTATTTTTACCAGAATGGGATAATTTTTCGTCAAACGAATTGTCGATTTTTCCCGTATGATTATGTATTTATCGTCAATTTTAAAACAGAAATCCGTTATCATCGGACTTGCGCTGTCATCATATTGAGAAAGGTAGCGTAACGGGTTTTCAGACTTCCTTTCATTTCTTTTTAAAAATGAAAAATGAAGGTGTTTGGCGAAAGAGTGGCCGGTATTGCCGATGTAGCCCACAGGGTCTTTTTCTTCATAGTCACGCACGGTACTCAGACCGTCCTCAAGGTGCATATATATTGAATACATGCTTCCGTGGGAAAGAATTTTATAGTTGCCGCCGCCCGGGTAGTTCTCTTCCGGGAACATCGCTTTATCCCAGAGGTATACAAGCCTGCCGGATGTTGAGGTCAATACCGTATTATCGGTTGAAACCAGATCAATACCATCATGAAAATGGTCCGCGCGTGACTCACCGAACGTTGAGGTGAGCCTTCCCTGCGGGACAGGCCACTGGAACGAAAGAGAGGAGAGCGCCAGGAACAACAGCGCGCAGAGCATTGATTTATCAGTTTTCATTTTCAGACTCCTTTAAGCTTTCCCCGGCATGATCACTGTCATTATGCACATGGATATGGCAGAACGTGCCGGGCTCTGATCCGGAATAATACAGCTGAATGACGGTGCGGGGACACTGCCCCTGTCTTCCGGCGACTTCTCCCGAATCCAGGCATATGGTCTCGCGGGAAACCCCCTCTTCGGGGACGGTAAAATCCGGAGGGTAGTCATCCCCGCCGCTGTAGACTTTTTCAATATATTCGCCCCAGATCGGCGCGGCAACCGCGCCGCCTGACCTTCGCTCCCCAAGGGAAACGGCGCCGGTTTTATTGCCGATCCATATTGCCGTGACCAGCTTCGACGTGTAACCCACAAACCAGGCGTCAACGTAATCGGCGCTCGTCCCGGTTTTTCCCGCGATTTGAAAGGGCAGATTCCTGTTTTTTATCGCGTTGTAGGCCGTCCCCCCGGGTTCGCATACCCCCCTGAGCATTGACACCGTCACTGCCGCAGCGACAGGGTCAAACACCCGCGCATTGCCACTCCTCGCCCGGTCGACCCTTTTCCAGACATCACTGTAATTGTCCCACACAACGTTGCCGTTGTAATCTTTCACCGCGCGCAGGCCGTAAGCCTCAATCGGGCGGCCGCCGTTGACCAGAACGGAATGTATCAGGCAGTTTTCCTGGGGTGACACCTCATAGGTCCCCAGCGCAAAAGAAAGCGTTTTCCCGAAACGGGAATTCATTTCGCTGCCCGACAGGTTCAGGGCCGATTGCAGTATTTCAAATATCCTGTCATAGCCTGTTTTCTCAAGCACCTTGACCGCGATCACGTTGACCGACCTGACCAGTGCTTCCCGTGCGATTATCTCCCCGACATGGTCCCCGGAATAATTTTTCGGGGAATACCCTCCCTCAAAAACCGTCTCGTCATCGATCAGCACCGTTGACGGAGTGATCTTTTTCTTTTCAATCGCGGCCGCGTAAACCAGGGGTTTAATCGATGATCCCGGCTGGCGCCGTATCTGGCAGACATGGTCATTCTGGTTCGTCGCGGTGAATTCAGAGCCGCCGACATAAGCGAGGATCTCACCTGTATCAGGGTCAAGGGATATCAGCGCGCCTTCGATACTGGCGGCTTTTTCATTCTCGGCATCAATCCATTTTTTCTTTCGGTACTGTTGCGCGCGCTGCCGGTGGAAATCACGCTGCAAAGAGATTCCCCTGCGCAGGGCTTCCAGGGCTGCGTCCTGGTAACGGGCGTTGATGGTCGTGTATACCTGGAGGCCCCCTTTCTTGACCGTGTCCTCGCCGAATTTTTCAATCATGACCCGCCGTATCTGTTCGTTAAAGAAAGGGGCCCTGTTAATTCGATACGAGCTGTATATTGAACTGCCGATCAGCGACGCAAGAGCGTTCCCGGGTTCGTCAAAACGGATGTCCCATTTTTGAATAAAGGCGTTCATCTGGTATTCGGCCCTTCTCGGGTCAAGGTAGCCGGCGTCAACAAGGGACTTCAATATACGCTTTGTTTTTTTAACGGAATTGTTCAGGTTTGAAAGCGGCGAATAGATACCGGGATTCGATATGGCGGCAACGATCATGGCGCATTCTACTTCATTGAGCTCTCTCACTGACCTCGCGAAAAACATCTTCGAGGTCGCCTCAACGCCGTAAGCTCCGTTGCCGAAATAGATCAGGTTGAGGTACATGGAAAGGATGTCCTGCTTGTCGTAACGTTTTTCAATTTCACGGGCGCAGAACGCCTCATAGACCTTGCGCTTGAAGCTCCTCTCCATGTCAGTGAACAGCACCTTTGCCAGCTGCTGGGTTATGGTGCTCCCTCCCTGCACCACCGAAAAATGAATAATATTGACCGCAATGGCCCTTAGAATGCCTTTATAGTTTATGCCCCGGTGAGAGTAGAAATCCCGGTCTTCACTGGCAATGACCGCTTTTACCAGCCACTGGGGAATGTACTCGTAAGGGACGATTTCACGCTTCTGCTCGAAAAATTCTCCAATTATCTCGCCGTTGCGGTCATAGATGCGCGTGGGGATGTCAACCACTTTGGCCGAAAGATCAACATCGCTGTAGGAATAGGCGAATCCTTCATGCAGCTCTTCGGTCCTGTCGATCAGTTTTTTATACCTCGCCAGCTTTTCGAGAGCCATGTCGCGGTCTCCGAGCCAGGCTGCGTATATGATAACTGAATAAACCACCAGCAGGGCGAGAACTGCCAGCAAAAAGTAAACGACGATCTTGCGGTTTTTAAATAACGCCTGTGGCAATGACACTATCCATACTATTATTTTTTTCACGATACGATGCATTAACTTATCCGTATTTCATGCCGGAAAGCTGTCCGCACGCACCTGAAATATCGGTACCCAGACTCTTTCTTACCGAAATCGGGACATTCATAATTTCCAGCTCTTTCACGAAAATGTCAATCTCTTCTTGGTCGGGAATCTCAAACTTATGACTTCCGGGATTAAGGGGGATGAGATTGAGCTTGATCCTTCCATATTTAAACATTTTCTTAAGGCGCCGGGCGTCCTCATGCGAAATGTTGTCTTTTCTCATGATGTATTCAATGGTGAGCCGGTTTCTGGAAACGGGAAACACGGTGTTAAGGAGCTTAATGATTGTCTCAAAGGGATATTTTTTTTCTATGGGCATGCTTACCAGCCTTTTTTCCGGAAGGGTGTCATTCAGTGATATGGCGAGATTATAGGGGCGTTTTTCCCTGATAAAGCGTTCAAGGGCTTTCACAATCCCGCACGTTGATATGGTTATCTTGCGCACCGATATATGAAATCCAAAGGAATAGTTCATAACATCGGCTGCTTTGAGCACATTGTCGTAATTCATGAAAGGCTCGCCCATGCCCATGAACACAATGTTGTTATTTTTAAGTTCCGTGACCCGGCGCACCTGGCAGAGCTGGTCCAGAATCTCAGCGGTTTCAAGGTTGCGTTTGAATCCGATACGCGCCGTTTCGCAGAAAGCGCAGCCCATGGCGCACCCTGCCTGGCTTGAAATGCACACGGTCAGGCGCCCGTCTTCGCTTCCTTCATTTTTTATCAGGACCGATTCAATATAGTGCCCGTCCTGTGTTTGAAAGAGAAATTTCTCCGTGCCGTCAATCGCGGAGACCCGGTGTTCTGTAAGCTCAAGAGGCGAAACAATGAAACATTCTTCAAGTTTTCCCCTGAGGTCTTTTGAAAAATTCGTCATTTCACTGAACGAAGAGATGTTCCGCTCATAAAGCCAGTTGAAAAGCTGGCGCGCCCGGTAATCCTTCTCCCCAAGCGAAGAAAATAAATCCAGCGCCTCGTCATAGGTGAGGTTTTTGATAAAAGCTTTTTTTGAAAGACTCATTTGCCTGTTATATCTGATTACTGCCGTGACCGGTCTTTTTCACTATAGTGCGGACTCATAATGTCTTAAAGCCTGGAAGTCAAGAAAAGAATGCGGGTCATTTCTTAATAATTGATTTTCAAATAAAAATTTTTTACCGGCTAATATATAAAATTCTGAAAAATACTTGACAAATAGTAATAATTACTATATAGTATTTTTATGATGAAAACTGATCAAGAGATGCAACGATTTTACACGGAGTGCAGAAAACACCATTTAAAGATCACGCCGCAACGGACGGTTCTTTTCAAGGAACTTCTCTCGGAGCCTGACCATCCCACAGCTGATATGGTGTATCAGCGTGTTCGGGAAACGCTTCCGAATATATCATATGACACGGTGAACCGGACCCTGCTGTCATTTGCTGATCTTGGCATTATCCGCCAGATAGAGAGCCGGGGAACGGCAAAACGCTTTGACCCTGATGTGAGCCAGCACCATCATTTTCAGTGTATTAAATGCGGACGAATAATCGATATCGAGGATGAAAGCTATAACAACATTGGCCTTCCAAAACATTTACCAGAGGGACTCGTCGTTCTCGATAAGCATGTGGTACTTGAAGGCATTTGTGATACATGCCATAAATAAATTTTTTTGCATATTTAATAGTAATAATTACTATATAATAATAATTATAATTGGAGGAAACCATGGAAACACAATTTGAAGAATCAAGAATGCCCCGTATCGGAGAAAAAGCGCCTTCGTTCAAAGCGGTCACGACCCAGGGCGAGATCAACTTCCCGGACCAGTATTCGGGCAGCTGGGTGATACTCTTCAGCCATCCCGCAGACTTCACGCCGGTATGCACTAGCGAGTTCATGACCTTCGCCAGCCTTGAAAATAAATTCTCGGAAGCCAACTGCAAGCTCGTGGGGCTTTCGGTTGACGGCCTGTACAGCCACATAGCATGGCTCAGGACCATCAAGGAAAAAATAGAATACAGGGGGATGAAAAACGTCGAGGTCAAATTTCCCCTGATCGAAGACATCACCATGGAAGTCGCCAGGAAGTACGGGATGATCCAGCCGGGCGAAAGTTCGACCAAGGCGGTAAGGGCGGTTTTTATCATCGACCCAAAGGGGATCATCCGGACAATAATCTATTACCCGCTGAGCCTGGGAAGAAACTTCGACGAGTTGTACCGGGCGCTCATCGCGCTTCAGACCGCGGACGCATTCGAGGTGGCCACCCCGGCTGACTGGCAGCCCGGCGACGACGTTATCGTCCCTCCCGCGGGATCATGCGGTGCCGCGAAGGACAGAATGGACGGGAAGGAAAGCATGACATGCCACGACTGGTTCTTCTGCACGAAAAACATTGATAAGGACACGGTCATGAAGCAGATTTTAAACAGAAAGTAACAATTGGGTGAGCAGCATCGGGGCCGGGGTTGTCCGCTCTCCCGGTTCCCGATGATTGTTTTCAGGCAGTTAATTGCGCCGGGCCGCTATTTCTTCCCTTCACGGATCTCCTTGATCTCATAAAGGGCCATCTTGTTGTCAGGGTCTATATTGATTACGCGCTCAAAAGTTTTTACTGCATTCTCAATATCTCCCTTTTTCTTATAGGCCATTCCCAGGGCAAACAGCGCATTCGAAAAGTTCCCGTCAAGATCCAGCGCGCGGTCAAAAAAGTCGACCGCATTGTTGTAATCCATCATTTGATAATATGAAGCGCCGCACAGGTAGAAAGCGTACTTGTTCCTCCTGTCCTTCTCAAGATATTTCTCAATTACGGCAACCGCCCTGCTGTAATTGTTTACCCTGAAATAATTTTTTCCCAGGTTATACAGTATCTTCTGATTTTCCGGATACTGCACCAGCCCCTTTTCAAGGGCCTCAATTGCCTCATAGTATTTATGCGAATTCACCAGATGTTTCGAATCCTTGATGATGCTTACGGCCTCGTCCCTGGAAAGCTCGATTACCAGGAGCGTGATGTCATCCTCAACGCTCGCGCTGCCGATATGGTTTTCCAGGTCTTCAATTATTGCGTCACAAAAATCTTCCAGAGGAAGGTTCCGGTGCTGGAACACGGTTTTTTCAAGACGTTTATTCGAGTACTCATTCCTTTCGGCATTGATGGCCTCGGGAATACCGTCAGTATACAGGATAATCCGGTCTCCATAAGCGAGCTTTACCATTTTTTCTTCATATGAATCACGCGCCTCTTCAATGGCACCGATAAAAAGACCGTTGGTATCAAGGAGTTCAACTTCACCCAATTCGGTTTTCAGAAGAATGGCCTTCTGGTGGCTCGCGTTGGAATAGACCACATTGTACTCATCGTCAACAACAACCATGAAGCAGGTCATGTAGTCCTGGGTACGAACGTGGTCAAGAATACTCTGGTTCACCTCCTGGAATATCCTTCGCGGCGAATCATATTTGATGCCGGCATTGCCAAAAAAGATCTTTGCCATGGTGGTAACAAGCGCAGCCGGGATGCCGTGGCCGGAAACGTCCGCGATCATGACGCCCAGCTTTTCTCCTTTAAGCTGGTGCACGTCATAAAAGTCGCCGCCGATCTTTTCCATCGCGATATATCTCACCGCGAACTTCAATTCGTTCCAGTCTTCAATGTTTCCGGGAAGAATACTGCGCTGGATGACGCTTGCCATATCGAGCTGCTTCTGGATCTGATCGTCACGCACTTTAAGGTCCGCGAGAGCGCTCTGCAGCTCAACCGTACGCTGCTCAACTTTTATCTCGAGGTTGCGGCGGTGTTCATCCATCTCCCGCGCCATGTCCATGAGGGCCTGCTCAATAGAGACGATTTCCTTTTCAAGGGACAGGTATTTGAACCCCGCTTTTCCCCCTGAAGCTATTTCCTTGGTTACCCTTCCCATATCGCTCAGAATATTCAGGATAGAACTGGTCGTAATGCGAAGAAGAATAAGAGCGGCCAAAACAGATATGAAAAAATACAGGATCATAATACTCAGGCCGAATTCATGAAACGTGCCTTTTTCAAGAAGCGCGGCAAAAGTAAGGAGTATGATTATCAGGAGTATGAGAAAAAAACCGAATTTGACCTGGATGCCGATCAGGGCCCGTGGTTTAACGCTGAGCCCGTTACGCAACAGCTGGTTATAATAGAAGGTCCTCTCGTTGTTCGTTAATGTTTCGGTCAGAAGATAGCTCGACATGCCGTACAGGATCATGATAAAAAGAATGGCCAGAACAAGTATTTTATACAGTGCCTTTAACTCATCCAGGGAAATCGAACCGAGAATCCGGTGGTGATAATAACCTGAAAAAATAAGAAAAACCGCGATAAATAAAATCCAGAAAAGGGAGTGGATCAAATTATGAAGCGGAAAATCCGAAAACACGCCATACAGCCGTTGCAATTCATCGGTCTCGCCTTCTCCACTCTTTTTAAAGGCATTGTTAAGATACCGGTGTACCGGCATCAACGCGGGAATTCCGAGCGGTGTCAGCATACCAAAGACCAGTAAATGTCCCAGTGAGGCAATCAGTATTGGAGGCGTGGACAGGCGAATAACCCAGAATACGAGCCTTTCATAGGAAAAATAGATAAATGAGCTTCCCATGAGAATACCGAAAATACCCACCAGCCAGCCGAATAATACCGTATAAAAAGAAACGGCGAAGGTATAACTGATGTTTCTGGCAATAAAATAGAAGAATCTCATCTCTTTTCCCTGTTTTATATAATTATCAGGAAATCATCCCCTGCCTGACCTGGATGCTCCCTTATACTCATGGCGTCCATACAGTGATATACTGCTTAACGGATGTCAAAATAAAAAAATAATCTTCTATACTATTCTTCGGGATATTGATTGAACAAGATTACTATTTTATCTATGGCTGTTCTTCCCTGTCCGTGACCCTGGCTTCCCTGACACAACGGAATCCGGCAACAAAATCCTGGTAAAGATTGGGTGCGCCCCCGATTTCCCTGTTGGTGACCCTCACCTTATACCAGTTGCTGCAGTAATCCCCTCCCCTGAGCACTTTATACTGGGTCCCGTACCTGCCGTTAATCTTGCTGTTGCCCTTGTACGGGCGGTACCATGAAGAAGTCCATTCCATGGCGTTGCCGGACATGTTGAACACTCCGTAAGGCGAGGCCCCGTCAGAAAAAGAATCAACCGGAAGCAGTGTTTTTGAATTAACGGTATACCGTATTTTTATACTTTTACCGGTTTCTTCAGATGACCACAATTCAGCGGCATTGAGCTTTTCTGGATTGTATTCTCCTTCCCAGGGATATAACCGCGGCACGGCCCCCTCATCCCCCTGAGCGAACATCCCGCGCGCGGCCTTTTCCCACTGTTCTTCAAGAGGAAGGGCCTTGTCAGCCCAACGGGCATATGAAAGCGCCTCTTTATACGTCACCAGTACCGGCAGTGACCCGGATTCTTCCCGGAATACGCCCGTGTCCCATGAACGCGGCGCCGGGGCGCGGGTCGCGATAATATACCGGTAATAGTCCCGGTTCGATACTTCATAGCGGTCAATATAGAAGTCATTCAAAAAAACAACCTGCTGAGGATATTCGTCCCTGTCGCCCTGGTTGCTGCCGAAATAAAATTTACCCTCAGGGATCAGGACCATCTCACGGCCGTCCCGTTGCGAGACAATGATTTTTTTGTACACAATATTTTCACCGGTTTGCTCCGCAGGAAAATCACGGATAAACCGGGGGCTGCCCGCGACAAAAGCGATTTCATCGCCCGCTTTCAGATAATCATCCGTGATCCCTTCATTGAGGGTGTAAACACACTCGGCCCTTGCGGATGAACCGTCCTTTTTCAAAGGCATTACCGAAAGGACATCAACCGAGCCCAGCGCGGTCCCGTTTCTGACGATGAGGTACGACTGGAGCCGGGGCTTTTCGTCAAAGAGCACCGTAATCCTGTTGCGCTTCCGTTTTGCCTCGACCTTGCCGATAATCAGGTACTCGGCGGCGGCATGGCCCCCGGCAATAATAACGGCGAGCAGCAGTGCAAGCCCGGTCTGGCGATTAATGAACCCCATGTATCGTCTCCTTTCCCCTTCATGACCGCAGGGCAATTCATGACTGGAACACCCGCCGGTCGGGCAGGCGAACCGCTGAAATCGGCCCTCCGTAAATCACGCCGGAATCCACGGCAATGATATTTCTTTCTTCATCAAAGATGACTTCACCGTATTTATGAAAAAGGGACGTCGGCGTGTGGCCGAAGATAACGGTTTTTTCCCATCTTTTGGATGCCCTGAAAAAGGCGTCCCTTATCCACAGCAAGTCTTTCTCGTTCTGTTCATCTATATTATTTATTTTCGGATCAAGCCCGGCATGAACAGCAATAAAATCATCCCCCTCATAATAAAGAAAAAGACTATTATAAAAATCAGAATGGTGGGCGGGAATCCTGAAAACTCCGCCTTTTTTACGGTAACTGTTGATTGTTTCCTGGCCGCCGTTGATGAGATAAATGTCCCTGAGGTCCTCCCCTTTGAGATACCGCATCAGCATGTCCTCATGATTGCCTTTCAGAAAAACAGACTGATGTTTCTTCGAGATCGAAATCAGGTAATCAATCACCTCATAGGAAGATCCGCCGCGGTCAATATAGTCCCCGAGGAAAACAAGGACATCGTTTTCATGAAGTTCCTTTTCAATCTTTTTCATCAAGGAAAGAAGCTTGTCATAATAACCATGTATGTCACCGATAAAATAATACACCGGGTTTAATCACCTTTTTTTATTTTATGGTCTCCGTTCCCGGATTTCTGGTCCGCTTCAAGGGACTGGATAATACGTTCCAGGTTAAAGGGCTTGATCAGGGGGATCACCGCAGGCCCGACATACTCATGCAGCGACTCCGGGGATTCAGCCCCATGGATGAGAATTATTTTCGGGCACCAGGAAAAAATTTCCCTGAACCGCGAAGGGCTTATTTCTTTCTGGACCAGAGAGGTGTAGTCAATGATGACCGCCTTGGATGCTTCCGCACAGACCTGCTCGGAGAGTGGAAGGCCGATTTTATTAATGCGGTAACCGTTTTCATTCAGCATTTCCCCGATCACCATCTCAAGAGTAATGTCATCAGTCATCAGGTGCACCAGGCCCTCCCTTTTCACCTTCACTTCAGGTGACTGATTGTTTCGTATTTCATTGAGGATATCCTGAAATTCGAGAGACGGGAAAACAATATCAATGCTCGCGCCGGTTTCGCCGTAAGTCGTCGGCGAAAATTTTACCACTGATCCGATATTTCTCAGCATATACAGGGAAAAATCGATGCCGATCCCGATCCGGTAATCATTATTGAAAAAATACGGAAAAAACGCTTTTTGCATGCGGTCAACACCGGGAAATGATGTTAACAGATCGCTGAAAACGAGGGAAAGTACCACTGAAGATTTATTTTCCCTGACCGTAATGACGCAGCGTGAATCCCTGTCCATAAAAACCATGAAAGCCAGAAAAATGCTTATAAGGGAATTTTTCAGTTTCTTTCGTGAAGAAATAACTACCGGATCGCCGTTTTCATCTTCCAGGTTAAAGTTCTTGTTTTCATCGATCGAACACATCTCCCGCACGATTTCACTGATGAGCAGTTTGACCTTCACCTCTTCCACCGGGTCATCGAAGATCATCTCCCTGAAATCGTATTCCTCACCGAGGAACGAAGTTGATATGACCATAAGAGACTGGATGACTTTTTTGAATTCACGGGGAACGTTCTCGCCAAACCACGATGATGAATTATCTATCAGGCTGTCGATATTTTTATAAATCAGCTCCAGCAGTGCCAGACGCCTCAGTTCCTGGTCCTGGTTGAGCCTGGTTAAAGCGCTGTTTATGATCTCTTCAATGTTCATTCACCGAACCGCCTGTATGTATTACCCTGCATTGTAATAATGATACACATATGAGCACGATATGTCCACCATGAATATGGCCGGCACCTTGATGAAGTTATTTGTAATAATCCGCGAGTTCCTTATCAAGCTTGACCATTATGCGCTGACCGTTCGCCGTGTCTTCGGCATTGAGCACGCCAAAAAGATATTCCCGGTGGATCGACAAAAAAACATACCGCTTGCCGTCACCCTTCCTGAAATTCATCTGCAGATCGCCTTCCTTTGCCATAATGAAGCCGGGTGACGCGCTGTTAAGGATCTTGACATAGCCTTCCGTCGCAGCCAGTGACGAGTCATACCTGACAAAAAAAACATAGCGCTGTTCGTCAAAGATCACTTTCTTGCGGACAAAAACTTTTTCTGAACCGGGGAGCAGCCGGTGCCCCTGGATGTAGTAGACCAGGTCTTTTGTCGAATAATTGTCAGAAAAAGTGTATACATGCGGAGGGAGTTTCACCCTGCTTGCCAGGCTGCTGATGTTTCCTGAAGCGATTGAGCCGAAAACACGGAATTCTTTTGTTGGAAGCGTATTTTCCGTTGAGGTGACTTTTACATAATAATCTCCCTTCCATACGAACATGCCCTTCTGGGTGAGGTAAGAATCCTCGGCGGACTCAATAAAAGGAGTGTCGAAACCCCGCTCGAAGCTGAAAAGGCCGAAACAGTGAAACGGTGTCGGGAACTTTATTATTTCCACCATCAGGGTTAACCGCTCATCGGCAAGGCTGTAAAAAAAGGCCCTGGCGCACTTCTCGGCATTGAAGAGGGCATATATCCGGTTATCGTCGGTCATCTGTTCGGGCAGCAGAAGTTCGCGATTGCGGACGAGCCATCCGGGAGTATCGGTTTCCCTGGGGAGCAGGTCAATGAGCTGGGGTGTTGTCGGTTCAAAAATCGTGCAGGACGTTATCAGAGAGACAACGGCAAGCGCGATAAAACATCCCCGCTGAAAAAAACGCATGGCTTATTTCCTCCCTGATGATTTCGGATCAAGGGCGTCCTGGAGCCCTTCTCCCAGAAGGTTATAGGCGGTTATTGTTATGAATATGGCGAAACCCGGGATCAGGGTCAGCCACCAGGCGAAGTCCATGAAATCCCTTGACTGGGAAAGTATATCGCCCCAGCTGGGTGTGGGCGGCTGCACGCCGAAGCCGAGAAAGCTCAGTGACGACTCGATGAGTATTGTTGACGCGATGCCGAACGTTGCCGAGACCAGTACCGGCGCGAGCGAATTGGGAAGCACGTGGCGGACGATGATGCGCAGGTCACCCGCGCCCAGCGCCCGTGCGGCGACGACATAGTCGCTCTCCTTGAGCCTCATGAATTCGCCCCGGACGATCCTCGCGATGCCCGTCCACCCGGTTATCCCGATCACGATCATGACGCTCGCCAGGCTCGGCCCCCACAGCGCAAGAATCGTCAGGATCAAAAAGAACGTGGGAAAGCACATGATCATTTCTATGAACCGCGAAATGACCAGGTCGATCCATCCGCCGTAATATCCCGCGATGGAGCCGATCACGATTCCGATAAAGACATACAGGGCGACCGCGATAAACCCTATCAGGATCGACACCCGGGTGCCGTAAATCATCCGCGCGGCAAGGTCCCTGCCCTGCTCGTCAGTGCCCAGCAGGTGTTCCGGGCCGGGCGGAAGCACGATGTAGTCCAGGTCGTACTCCGAATACGAATAGGCAATCGGAGGGAAGAGCTTAAATCCGGCGCAGTCCTTACTTTTAAAATCGGCGTCCCTGAGTTCGGGGTAATCATAAAAAATCGGGAAATATGTTTTACCATCAGTGCAGTAAACATACGGACGGTTATTGGCTATGAGGGGCGCAAAAATTGCCACGAAGAAAAGAAGGCTGACCACGACAAGGCCGGCAACAGCGAAACGGTTTTTCCTGAGCTCCTTCCAGGCGTTGTACCAGAACCCCTTTCTCACAGCCGCGCCTCCAGCCGTATCCGGGGATCGATCAGGGCGTACATGAGGTCAGCGATGAGTATGCCCAGCAGGGTAAGAAACGCCGAGATCGCGGCGATGGCCATGATCACCGGAATGTCCCGCGCCAGTATCGCTTCAAAGGCGAGCATCCCCATTCCGGGGATTGAAAAAATCGATTCGACAATTACGCTTCCCCCCAGCAGGCCGGGCAGAAGGGAGGCCATCAGGGTCACGAGCGGGATCAGCGAATTCCTGAACGCGTGCACAAAGATGACTTTTGCCTCGGAAAGCCCTTTCGAGCGGGCGGTCGTTATATACTGCTGGTTGATCACCTCAAGCATGTTCGCCCTGGCGTAGCGTGAAAGGAACGCGAAGCTCCCGTAGGTCAGGGTCACCACCGGCAGGACAAGGTGCCACGCGACGTCACCGATTCTGGCGAGCAGGCCGGCCCCGGCGGCATAATCTGACTGTATCCCGCCGAGAGGGAAGAGGTTCAGATACTCGCCGCTTCCCAGGTACAGCAGCAGAAGCAGCGCGATCCAGAACGTCGGCAGCGAGTACAGCACGAAAAGGACAAGGCTCGACAGCCGGTCAAACAGCGAGTCGCGCCTGACCGACGCCGCTATTCCCATGGGTATGGAAATGATATACACGATCACGATGGTAATTATGTTCAACGCCAGGGTTATGGGCAGCGCGTCGCCGATGCGTTCAGACACGGGCCGGCCGTCTTTACGGGAGGTGCCGAAATCAAGAACACAGAATTTTCCGAGCCATTCAGCGTATCCCCGGTACCACGGCTTGTCCAGGCCGAAAAGCTTCCTCTCCTGCTCGAGGATATCCTGAGAGGCGGCGGTTGTTTTCAGGCCCATCTGCATGTCAAGGCGCAGGCTCGTGTAGTCCCCCGGCGTGTACCTGACAATAAAATACGTGATGAGGGTGATGCCGATAAAGGTCGGCAGCATGAGCAGAAGCCGTTTAACGATATACCGCTTCATTGGTTCTCCCTGAATTTCCACTCTTCAATGTCAAGGCCCGCTTTATGCACCACGACATTGTCAAATTTCCTGCTCACCACCACCAGGGCCGGGGAGCAGAACATGAACGTGTAGGGCTGTTCCCGGTACAGTATTTCCTCAAGGCGCCGAAAAAGCCTGGTCCTTGCCGGGGTGTTGAACTCGCGCCGCCCCCGCTCCATAATTAAATCGGCCTCGCTGTCCCGAAAACCCACAAAATTAAAACCGGCCTGTACCTGGCTCGAGTGCCACAGGTCGTACGGGTCTTCATTATATCCCAGGCTCCAGCTCAGGGTCACGGCGTCAAAGTCCCGTTTAATCAGCTTCTGACTAAAAACGGCCCATTCAAAGCGGTTTATTTCCATAGCGATCCCGGCCTTGCGGAAGTCCTCTTTCATGATCGTGCCGAGCCTTTCGGCGAATTTGCTTCCTGATGATATGGTGAAGGTGAAAGAAAACTTCTTGCCGTTTTTTTCCAGTACGCCGTCATTGTCCTCATCAGCCCATCCGGCCTGACGTAAAAGCTCTGCCGCTTTTTGCGGGTCGTACTTCATGGGTTCCAGGTTTTTGTTATAGTTTTTGCCATACAGATAAAAAGTGCCCGCGACCCTTTTGCCCAGGCCGAACAGAAGTTTCTCGAGAATGGCGTCAAGATTGATCAGGTGAGACAGGGCCTGCCTGACGCGGTAATCGGCAAAAAGTTCATTGCGGGCGTTCCATCCGATGTAGCTGTAATTGGGCGTAAAGTACTGGAACTTGTAATAGCCCTGCGTAAATTTGCCTGATACGGTCTGGCGTATCCACTGTATGGGCCTGACCCCCATGTAGTCGAGGTCGCCCTTTTTGAGCATCTGGAGCGCCACGCTTGCCTCGGGCACGATCTTGTAAACGATGCGTTTTATTTCGGGTTTCTTTTCACGGTACAGCTCATTGCGGCCAAGCACGATCCTGCTTCCGGTGACCCATTCGGTAAACGTGTAGGGGCCGGTACCCACGGGAAAGCGGTTGTTCGCGTGAGTATTGATATCGGTATTGTTGTCGAATATATGCCGGGGCACTATCGTCATCCCCCCGCATATCTCAAGCCCCAGATAATATTCCTTTGCATAGATGAAGTCAACGGTATACCGGTCAACTTTTTTCACGGACACAATGTCAAGGTAATTGACCTTGCGGTGCGCGTTGGCGGTTTTCGGGTCCTTGATGACGTTAAAGGAGTACACCACATCGTCCGCGGTGAACTCGACACCGTCATTCCAGAGCACGCCCTTTTTCAGATAAAAACGGTACCGTCTGCGGTCAGGAGAAATTTCCCATCTCTCTGCGAGGTCGGCCTTGCGGTCCAGGGTGTCAAGGTCCATGTCGAGGAGGGTTTCATAGATGTGACTGTTTATCGTGGCGGAATATGCATCACTGGAAATTACCGGGTTCAGCGTATCGGGCTCGGCCCCGAGATGAGCATAAAGAGCGTTCGGGTCGCGGGACACGCCCTCCCTGCAGCCGCACGGGAAAAACAAACACAGCGCCAGAAATAAAAGGGGCCACGCACGGATCCCCGGCCTCCTGTAACAGTGTAACGGTCCCATTACTTCCATCAGGGCAGCATAGTGTCATTTGGTTTCAGTGTCAACTAATATCACCGGCATTACTGATAAATGAATAAAACACGGACGTTATCAGGGACTGAGCGATTCCAGGATGGCCCTGGTTATGGAATTCATGTCAGAAACGGGTTTGTAGAGAATGGAATTGTCTTTCATTCCGATCTGTTTCAAATCTTCGGAAATACGGTAATCCAACGAGCCGGTATGAATAAAATACTTGATGCCCGGCTGTATTTCATTGCACCGAATGATAAAAACATCGCCGTCCATGTCAGGGAGCCTCATATCAATGATGGCCGCGTCAAATTTTTCTTTTCGTACCAGGTCAAGGCCGTCATTTCCGCGGTCAATGGTCACGACCGAGAAGCCCTGGTCCTCAAGAAAATCCTTGAGTATCATGGATACCATTTCCTCATCATCAATAACAAGAACCCGAAAGGACTTATCTTTCATGTCCTGCTCCTTATGTGAATTATTCCCTAAAAAAATATACCCTTCAAACCTGAAATCGGGACGCTATAATCACGCAATTAATTTCATCATCCCCAAAAAAACGAATTACCCGGGATCAGCGTTATTCACTCTTTGATTGCGCCCCCGATGACCCGGTTTATCGCGGGCCCGATGTCCGCGATACTCACCGGTTTGGAAATAATATGGTCCATGCCGGCTTTTCGGCATTCGTCATGCACCTCTTCAAGCACATGGGCCGTCATGGCGATTATGGGTATCTGAGCGTTTTCAACGCCGGTAAGCCCGTTTCGGATGCACTGGGTTGCCTCAATGCCGCTCATTTTCGGCATTTCAATATCCATGAAAATAATGTCGTAACGCCCTTTTTCCAGTTTTTCAAGGACTTCCATGCCGTCCACTGCGACAGTGACCCGGTGGCCAAGCTTTGACAGGACCACTTCGGCCAGCCTGGCATTGATTTTATTGTCTTCAGCGAGAAGAATCGAAAGATTCTGGAATATTTTCGTTTTCTCTGGATGATCGCCACTTTCATCACCGGGGACCGCAACACCTTTTGCCGCGCACTGCCTGACCGGAACCGTGAAATAGAATGTGCTCCCCACCCCCTCGGTACTGGTCACCCATATTTTGCCGCCCATCATTTCAAGCAGTTCCCGGCAGATCGCCAGGCCCAGTCCGGTGCCCCCGTATTTCCTGGTTATGCTCAACTCTGCCTGGGTGAAGCTCTCGAAAATCGCCTCACGCCTTTCGGCCGGGATCCCGATACCGGTATCAGTGATGCTGAACAGGAGGACCTCCACCCCCTTGCCATCCCCTGCTGAACCCGCGTCTTCAAAATACGGCTCGGCCTTAACCGTGACTCCGCCGCGGGGAGTAAACTTCAGGGCATTGCTCACAATATTGTTCAATATCTGTTGAAGCCGGGTCTTGTCGCTGATGACCCATTGCGGGACATCTTCACCGATCAGCAGTTTGAGCGTTATCCCCCGCTCCTGGGCCTTGAATGAAAAGGCCTTCACGACCCCCTGCAGGGCAGCGTAAAGGTCAAAGGGAAGCAGCTCGAGGGTGATTTTTCCCGCTTCAATTTTTGAAAAATCAAGAATGTCATTGATAACAGCAAGAAGAACATCCGATGCCTCACGGATACTGTCCAGATAATCGTTGCGCTCAGCATCGTCATGGGTCATCAGGGCGAGTTCCGTCATGCCGATGATCGCGTTCATCGGCGTTCTGATTTCATGGCTCATTTTGGCGAGAAAATTTGATTTTGCCTGGGTCGCTGCTTCAGCGCGGTCCCTGCTTTCCACCAGGGCCATCTCTGCCCTTTTTCTGTCAGTAATATCGGTGAGCATGAATAAAAAACAGGGCCTGTTCTGGATCATAATCCTGTTAATGGCCACGATCCCGTACCTGGTTTCACCGTTGCTCAGTTTATAGATGAATTCGAAATCCCGGAGCTGTTCAGCATTGGTCATTAATTCTTTCAGTACTTCCCTCTGTTCAATTTCGGCATAAATATTCATGTCATAGATTGATCTTCCCACAACCTCTTCCCTGGTTGCCCTGAAATGGTTGAGCACCCCTTCATTGACTTCGAGGACTATCCCTTCATCCACCGTGGTGATTCCCATCATCACCGCATTGGTCGTAAACGCCTTGGCAAATTTTTCTTCGGATGATTTCAACTCCTGGATCATTTCTTCTTTTTCGTATTTCAGCATAAGGGATGATTTCATCGCGATATTCATGCGCCGGGCAGTTATAAACATGATGAAATAAAAAAGAAATCCCAGAAACCCCATCGCCATGCCCGCTTCGCCGGATTCACTTGAAAAGAAAAGAAAGTTCGCTGAAATCGGGAACAGTACGCTAATGCTGAACGAAACGAATGACTCCATGCGGATGGCCATGGTCCCGATTGAACCAGCGGCCATGGAACCCATACTGAAAAAAATGAAGACCTGCCCGATAAATGATTTTTCCGGAAAAAGAAAAATCCCCGCTGACCCGATAAGAAGGCCGAACAGGCCGATCCAGACCATGAACAGGCGGGCCCAGAAGCGGTGGTCGGGAACGATAATAAAGCGATGGAGATATATTTTCACCATGACAAACTGGACAAGAGAAAAAATGAGATTCAGCACCATCCAGGCAATGAGGTGCTGTTCGGGAACAAGCCCCCATAAAACAACCGGAAGAAGCAGGCCCAGTACGACAGCACCGAGAATGCCGCCGTATGAATTCGAATAAAGAAGTTTTACCTGATCCGGAAGGATTCTCAACTCGGAAGAAGATATTGTTTTTTTCATTATCATGAAACAACTAACACCGCAGTTAACCATGATAGAAGACCATTAACCGGCTAACATCCGGTTAATGGTCGCCCCATGAATAGAATCATACCACAGCTTCATCAATGAAACAATAAAAATGTTGCTGTTATTTTTTTATTTCACTGTGTGTCACGCGCTCTGAAATAGCGGGAGGTCTCGGCAGCGATCACCCCGGAAAGGCCGATGAGGGCGATAAGGTTGGGAAACGCCATAAGGCCGTTCATGATGTCGGAAACGGTCCAGACCAGGTCAAGTTTCAGTAAAACACCGGGAATAATGGCCATGACCCAGAGCAGGCGATAGGGCTTTACGGATTTTTCACCGAGGAGATACTCGATAGCCTTCTCCCCGTAATATGACCACCCGAGGATCGTTGAATAGGCGAAAGATGCAAGCCCGATGGTAACAATGATGCCCCCGGAGTTTCCCGGCAGGCCCGTTGAGAAGGCATGCTCCGTAAGGGCGGCCGCAGTCTTGCCGCTGCTCCATACGCCGGTCACCAGGATGACCAGCCCGGTCATGGTGCAGACAACTATGGTGTCAATAAAGGTCTGGGTCATGGAAACCAGGGCCTGGCGCACCGGTTCACGGGTCTTTGCCGCTGCGGCCGCAATCGGCGAGCTGCCCAGGCCCGACTCGTTTGAAAAAATCCCCCGGGCCACGCCCATGCGTATCGTCATCATAACCGTCGCGCCGAGAAATCCCCCGGCAGCGGCAGAAGGATGAAAGGCGTAATAAAAAATCAGTTCAAACGCTTCCGGAACACGCTCGCAATACAGGGCCAGAATCACGATGCACGCGGCAACGTAGAAAATCACCATAACCGGGACCAGGGCGGATGTCGCCCTCGCGATGTTTTTTATGCCCCCGATGATGACCAGGGCGGTCACGCACACCAGGACAAGGGCCGTCACCCAGTTCGGCACGCCGAATGTCTCGTGCACCGCCTGCGCAACCGAATTGGCCTGCACCATGTTCCCGATACCGAACGCGGCCAGTGACGCGAAAAAAGCGAAAAGCATGCCGAGCGGTTTGCTCTTCAGGCCCTTTTCGATGTAATACATGGGCCCGCCGCTCATGGTGCCAAGGGCGTCAACTTCGCGGTATTTTACCGCCAGGACCGCCTCCCCGTACTTGGTCGCCATGCCGAAAAACCCGGTGACCCACATCCAGAAGAGCGCGCCCGGCCCTCCGGTGGCGATCGCGGTTGCCACGCCGGCGATGTTTCCTGTTCCCACGGTCGCCGCGAGCGCGGTCATCAGGGCCTGGAAGTGCGAGATGTCGCCCGCTTCATGACCTGATTCTTTTCTTTTTATCAAAGCGAGATACAGTGAAGGCAAAAGCTTTCTGAACTGAAGCGCACCGAGGCGGATGGTGAGATAAATTCCGGTCCCCAGCAGAAGCACGATAAGGGGAAGGCCCCACACACAGGAATTGATGGTGTTAAGAATTGGGATCATGATTGCTCCTTGATATTTTCAGATAATTCCGGCGCAGGGAACGGCCGCGACCGTTGCTCACGCAGGGAGGCGTTCGCTTAAAACATTTTCATCTGCCCGTCATCTTCTTTGCGCGCCAGCGCTTCCCTTTTTCCCTTTTCCACAAGCTCTTTTTCAATGCGGTCAACGAAGGGACTGCGCTTCTGGACCAGCACCCTGCCCCGGTACGCCCGTTTTTTCGCGTGGGTCAGGTACAGGAGCGACATGGTGCGCGTCATGCCCACATACAGCAGGCGCTCTTCCTCGCGCCGGTGCTCGTCGCCTTTTTCGCCAAAGAGATCAAGGGGGATGACTCCCTCTTCGCACCCCGGAATAAATACGGCCCCGAACTCAAGGCCCTTGGACGCGTGGAGGGTCATTATCGAGACCGCTTCAGCCCGGTCGTCATAATCGTCCACGCCCCTGCGCAGGGCAAGGGCCCTGAAGAAATCCTCGTAGTTGTCCCCGAATTTTTCGGCGATGCTGAAAATCCTGGCGGCATCGGTCTCGTCAACACCGTGAACCGGAACAAGCACCCGCACAACATCGATCACCGGCCGGTACGCTTCCATCATCTCCAGGGCCTGCCGATCAGCGCCGCCGGTCTCTTCCCCCCCGCTGTGCACATACAGCGACTTGAACTTTTTTATAAGGCCGGCAACCGGCTCCCGGTGGTAAAAAGGCGTGGTCTCGGTGATCTGGCAGGGGATGCCGTGGTTCGCCATTGCCTCGCGCAGCGGACCGAACATGAACGACGAGCGGCACAGCACCGCAATGTCCGACAGGCCCAGGTTGTGTTCCGATGAAACACCGTCAGTGATGCCGCTGTCACGCGAAAAGGACCGCGTGCCGCCGAGGAGCGACTCGATCGTTGCCGCGATCCAGTCAGCCTCGCTGCGCTCGGTCTCGGTCTCGATAATGTTTATTTTCATCTCATGGGAAGCGCCTTCAAGCAGCCCGTCCCGCTGGAGCACCTGGCCCCCGGCCCTGAGCACCTGTCCCGGGCAGCGGTAGCTGCGTGACAGCTCGATGTCCGTGATGCCCGGAAAATCGCGGGCCGCGCTTTCGATGAAACGGGGGTCGGACCCGCGGAACCCGTATATGGCCTGGTCAGGGTCGCCGATGACGAAAAGGCCCGCTTCGTTGCCGCGGCACAGAAGGGCAAGCATCTCGTACTGGCGCGCGTTGATGTCCTGGAACTCGTCAACCAGCACATGGCGGTATTTTTCACGGTAACGGGACAGGATGTCGTCATGCTTTTTGAAAAGCGCGACCGGCTCATAGATCAGGTCGGCCAGGTCAAACGCGTTTCTCTTTTTCAGTTCGTTATTGTAGGATGTAAGCAGCGCGCCGCCTTCGGCTTCGGGCGCCCTTCCCTCTTTCACCGACTCCACGAGCCGCATTGCCTGCGCCGCCTCGCGCGCGGGGACAAGGGAGGAGAGTATCTCCCTGCGTTCATCGTCGTCAACCAGGTAAAAGTCGACTTCCCTTCCGGCGCGGTCAAAGTATTCCTTCAGCACCGAAAGGCCCAGCGCGTGAAAGGTCATCACCTCAGGGCTTCCCTCTCCGTCGGCGCAGGCGATCCTGGACCTGATCTCCTCAGCGGCCTTGTTCGAGAACGTCACGGCAAGGATGTTTTCGGGCCGCGCGCCGTGCTTCATGAGATGGCCGATCCTCTCGGTGAGGATCCTGGTCTTTCCCGTGCCCGGCCCGGCAAGCACCATGCAGGGCCCGGGACAGGCAACGGCCTTTTCCTGCGCGGGGTTGAGTTCCTGCCCGTCCGTTTCGGCGCGGTAATCATCCCCCTTTTCATTGAGAGCCGATGCGCCCGATTGCATGGCAGGTTCAGCCGGGTTGCCTTCGCGCAGCAGCTTTCTGAATTCAGCCACATCGAAATCCACTGAAGCGTGCTGCAACGCGGCCGGCGCAGGCCGCGCCCCGGCGCTGAACAGGCCCCCGGCCGCGCCTCTTTCGTTCTCGGCAAAGACCTTGACCCTGCCGAACTCGCCGTCATAGCCTTCTTCGATCATTACCGAGCCCTGGCGCAGGCGCCCGATGCCTTCAGCGACCATGTCGCCCGCGGCCTCTTCGACCGCTGCCAGGTCTGCGAACAGCAGCACGTAAAATTCCGCGCCCACGTCTTCGATAATGCGGTTGTACAGCGACCTCACGCTTTTACTCGTGGAGCTTTTCTGCCCCAGCACTTCAGCGAGCAGGTCAGGAAGCTGGGTTATTGAATGGAACTCCTTCCGGTCGGGCATTGCCTCAGGGTCGCTCCGGTCAGCGAGCTGGGCAACGCGGTACAGAACGCCGCGGGTGACCGCCCTGCCGCAGACCGGGCAGATGCCGCCGTGCCGCGCGGTTTCAAGGGGCGTCCACCGTATGCCGCACTTGCGGTGCCCGTCATAGTGATACTTGCCCTCCTGGGGAAAAAACTCGATGGTCCCCAGGAAGCCGCTGCCGCCGCGCAAAGAGCCCATGACACCCTCATACGAAAGCTCGGTGTCAAAGAGGTTCGCCTCGCGGCCCAGCTTCTCCGGTGAATGCGCGTCGGAGTTCGACACGAGCTTGAAGCGGTCAAGAAAGCTGCAGGCCCAGTTCATGGGCGGGTCTGACGAAAGCCCGGTTTCAACCGCGTGGATATGCCGGGTCAGGTCTTCGTAGCATTCGTCAAGGGAATCGAAACCGGACATCGACCCCAGCACGGAAAACCAGGGTGTCCAGATATGGGCCGGTATCAGCTCGGAAAGCTCATGCGACTCAAGGACCATTTCAAGGAGGTATTTCGAATCAAGCCCGAGTATGGGCCTTCCGTCCGAACGGATATTGCCGACCTTTTCAAGCCGCCGCTGGATCTTCTCAACCGAGTCAAAGTCAGGGCAGACAATAACGTTGTGGACCTTCCGCACCCTGCCGTCCTTTTTATAGATGCTGCTGATCTCGCCCGTAAGCTGAAAAAAAACCTTGTCGGGGATGTTTTCACCCGTGAGCCTGCGGGACTGTTCGAGGCGGTACTCGTTCTTCAGCCGGTAAAAACCGTTGCCCGCGGGTTCAAGCTTTTCTTTCAGTTCAGCGAGCCATCCGGGGTGCACGCAGTCCCCGGTGCCGATAACATTGATGCCCTTGAGCCTGGCCCAGTATTCCAGGTGCTCCGGAACGAGGTTCTTGCTGGTCGCTATTGAAAAATGCGAATGGATGTGAAAGTCGGCTATGAATTTCATTGATAACTCCAGCCTGTTTCATATCGACCATAAAAAAAACTGTAAACCATTTTTTTATTGACGGTCACGGAATTCACCCTTATAGTGCGGACTGTTTGTTTGAAAACCGCATACCGGAACACTCCCCTGGTCCTGTTCATGTCCCGGCAGCAGGGTAAAGCGATATAAGGCAAAATCTCCATGAATCGATATATAGATTTTATCCAGCGCTATCCTAAAAGCATTCTTCTCGCACTTATTGCCATAACCGTGATCATGGGAACCGGCATACCCCGGCTTACCTTTGACAATTCCGTTGACATCATGATGCCGCAGCGCGACCCGGAATACCTCTATTACGAAAAGGTAAAGGACATCTACGGCAACATCGGCAAGTTCGTGATCATGAACATCACGTCAGAAAACATCTGGACCGAAACGTTTCTCAGGGAAGCGGACAACCTGGTCACGGACATTGAGGAATACAAGGACTACGATGAAGGACGCGAATCGGCGCGGCTGGCGAAGCTTGAAGGCATCACCGCCCCTGAAACAACGCGGGAGCAGGTGCTCGAACACTTCAGCGGCGACCCCTGTTTTCAGCGCGCCCTGAACCGGGCCATGAACAAGCTGTATAAAGGAAGCGACCGGTACAGCAGGAGGATGATGGCCGCGCTCACCCGTGAAATCAGGCGTACCGCGGACATCAAGAAAAGGCTGCTTGTCGAGCGGATACTCTCTCCCCTCACGGCAAAAGACATCAGCGGGAAGGATGACACCCTGCGCTCGATTGACCTCATCCCCCTGGATGAACAGGGCAGAAGGATCATCCCCGCGACCGCTGCCGAAATTGAAGCTTTCAAAAAAAGGCTGACGAAGAACCCGGCATTCGAACGGGGACTGTACTCGGCAAATGACAGGCGCATAACCGATTTCTGCGTGCTGGTCAACCTGGCGAACAAAAAGAAACAGGAAGACATGATCGCGCGTGAAATATGGGACATCGGGACCAGCTACACCTCCATGACCGTGACGCCGCACGGGTTCCCCACCGTGAACAAGGTGATGAACGATTATATGCGGTCAGACTTCTATACCTTCCTCCCGCTGACCCTGTTAATGGTGGCCATCGTGTTTTTCCTGAACTTCGGCTCGATCAGGGGAGTGCTGCTGCCATTCATGACCCTGGTAATGACGGATGTGTGGACCATGGGCCTTATGGGCTTCCTCGGGAAAAGCCTGACCATTGTCGGTATTTCGATGCCGGTGCTTCTGGTCGCGGTGGGCAGTTCCTACTCGATCCACATTCTGAACCAGTACTACATCGACCTTGATTACATCAATAAAAAAGGAAAAAGAAAAGGGCTCAAATGGTCCATGGAGCATATCGCGTCCACGGTGGTCCTCGCGGGGTTGACAACCCTTCTCGGGTTACTTTCACTGATGACGAACCAGGTCATCGGCATACGGGAATGGGGCCTGTTCTCCTCGCTGGGGGTGTTGTTCGCGGTGCTCATCGCCACGTCCCTAATCCCGGCCGCGCTGATGCTCATGCCGCAGGGACGCGCGAGCAGCAACGCCCTGCTTGCCAGGATCCAGAGCTCCAGCACGATTGACGCTTTCATCGCCAGGATCACGGCGCTGTCCACCCGGCACCACCGCGCGGTGATCGCGGTTGTGCTGGCGGTACTCATCGCTTCTGTCGCCGGCATGTTCAGGCTCAGGGTCGAGACCGCGTTCATGTCGTTCTTCAAGGAGAACGACTTCATCAGGGTGAGCAGCAGGCTGATCGGTGAAAAATACGGCGGCTCATCGGGGATGAGCATCCTCATCGATTCGGGAAGGGACTACGGCGTGTACGACCCGGCTTTCCTGCGCACGATCGACCGCGTCCGCGGCTGGCTCATGGCAAAGGAGAACGACGATCTGTCAATCGGAAGGACGGACGGGTTCACGGACGTGATCAAGACCATGAACATGGCGGTCAACAACGACGACCCGGCGTATTACCGCGTCCCGGACAGGGAAGTCGACGTGCTCGATTTCATGGAAATATATTCCGGCGACGACGCCGACTCTGACGGGCGGATAGACGATTTCGAGGCCTATATCGACCGCCACCACCGCACGGCCATGATCTTCGCCAAGATATGGGAAGGCTTCCGGGAATACCACAGCACCAGCGACCTGCTGTACATCCAGGACAGGATAGACCGTTACCTCAAAGAAAACCTGCCGCAGGGCTATTCGCACCGCATTTCCGGCGAGCCGGCGATCCTCATCAAGCTCGCGGACTACATCACCACCGGCCAGCTCATGAGCCTCCTGTTCAGCCTGATCGCGGTGTCGCTCATCATCGTCCTTCTTTTCAAGAACTGGAAGGCGGGAATCGTGGCGATGATACCCATGAGCACCGCGGTGATCATCAATTTCGGCATCATGGGATGGTTCGGCATACGCCTTGACTCGGCCACCGCGATCATCGCTTCGATCACGATCGGTATCGGCGTGGACGACACCATCCATTTTCTCAATACCTTCAGGCATTACCGGGAGCACGACTTCAGCCTCAACGAGACCATCGCGAAAATCCTTGCCGTTTCGGGAAAGGCGATCATCTACACGTCCCTCGCGCTGATCATGGGTTTTTCGATCCTGTCCATGTCGAACTTCAAACCCATAATACTCTTCGGAATACTGTCATCCCTGACCATGATCGCCACAACCGCGGGCGCGCTGATCGTGCTGCCGTCGGTCATCAAGGCAACCGGGCTCGACCTGAAAGAGAACCCTTCGGAATCACGGTTCTGGCGCTATCTGTATATCGGCCGTTTCTTCACCATCACGGAGGCCCCCGATTCTGAATACAGCGAGGAATAAAACCAGAGGTTCGATCATATGTTTCAGGTAATTAACGACCACATTTCAATGATTTTCACGGAACAGGGCTTCACGTTCAGCAACTGCATGATCATCGACGACGAGGTACGCACCGCGATTGACAGCGGCGCGGGGAAAATCATGAAATCGATTGACCCGGCCTCAGTAGACATCCTGCTCATTTCACACCATCACATCGACCATATCAACGGCAATGACTATTTCACGCGCGCGAAGATACTGGCGCACCCTCTTGAGAAAGAGGCCATGAGCGACCCCATGAAGACAACGGCAACCTGGGGATGGGGCGAGCTGATGGACGAAGACATCATGCAGTACGCCGAAAACCTCACCGGCAAGATGAAACGGGTGCTCGAGCCCTGGCCGGTCCACGGAACCTTTAATGACCGCGACGTGTTCGACTGCGGAAAGACGAAAGTAATGGTCATTCACACTCCGGGCCACACGTCGGGCCACTGCTCGTTCTATTTCCCTGACGAGGAATTCATGTTCACCGGCGACATCTGCCTGTCACGGGTGGGGCCCTGGTACGGCGAGCCCGACACCACCATCGACGAATTCACCGCGTCAGTGGACCTGATCGACGGGTTCAAACCGAAAAAACTCGCCACGGGCCACGTGAACACCATCATCACCGAAAACATCCACGACATCCTGATGGAGTACAAGGAGCGCATCTACAAACGCGAAAAGAGGATCATCAATTTCCTGAAAAAGGGGCCGGCGACCATCAATGCCATGGCACAGCGCAAGCTGATCTACGGCCTTCACCCGACCACCTTTGTGCTCTTCTGGGAAAAGAGCATGCTGAAAAAACACCTTGACCGGCTCATCGATATGGGCACGGTAAAAAAGGACGAAGCGGACAAATATTACTTGACCTCTTCACGGGGATGATTTTCCACAGTAGGGAAATTCAACGCTTTCAGGGGGCTGAACCATGAAAAACGTCGCCATCATCGGTGCCACCGGCTTCGGGGGCCTGGGTCTTATCGAAATTCTGCTGCGCCATCCTGAGTTCAGAATAAAACAGCTTGTCGCCAGAAAGGACACCGGGAAAAAAATTTCGGACGTATTCCCCCATCTCCGCGGCTTCTGCGACATGACCGTGTGTGACAGCGCCGATGTCGATTATGCGGATATCGACCTCGCCTTCTTTTCGACTCCTGACCGGGCGGGCATGACATTGATCGACGATTTTTTCAAACGAGACATCCGGGTCATAGATTTCAGCGGCGACTTCAGGTTCCTCACGACTGATGATTACGCGGTGTATGCCGGGAACAAAGGGATGGACCAGGACCACAAGGCTGCCTCCCTGCTCGACCATACGGTATACGGCCTGCCCGAGCTGTACGCGGACAGGATCAAAAACGCCCGCATCGTGGGCAACCCCGGATGTTTTGCCATAAGCATGATACTCGCGCTGCTCCCCGCGGTAAGCGCCGGAATCATCACCTCAAAAACGATCGTCTGCGACGGCAAAACCGGCGTTTCCGGCGCGGGCAAAAATCCCGGTGAAGCGAACTTCTATCCCCAGCGCTATGAAAACATGAACACCTACCGCGAGGGCAGGCACCAGCATCTGGTCGAGGTTGAAAACATCCTCAACGCAGCCGGGCCGGGCGGGAAAAAAATTCTGTTCGTGCCCCAGATTGTCCCCATCAACAGGGGAATCCTGATCACCGCGTACGGCGAACTCAAAGAAGGCTGTACCACGAAATCGCTGGTCGATCTGTACCGGGACTATTACCGGGACAGGCCCTTTGTCATGGTGACCGAAACATCCCCCCAGAGTGCCGATGTCAGGGGATCGAATTTCTGCAAAATACGCCCCTTTATCGACCCGCGCACCGGGATGATGGTCGTCATCAGTGTTATCGACAACCTGCTCAAGGGGCAGTCAGGAAACGCGGTCCAGAACGCCAACATCATGTTCGGCCTTGACGAAACAACAGGCCTCATGCACCCTCCTTTTTATCCCTGATGCATTGCGTTTCCCATGAAACCAAAAACAGGTATACGGCTTATTTATCTTGACAAGAGCGCGCCCTTTGTGGTTTGTTAATGCCATTATCCTTAAATAGTACGACCAGGAACCATGTCACAGACAATAACACGCGGAATCATTGCTTCACCGGGAATCCGGATCGGGAAGGCCTTTGTTTTCCAGGGCAATAAAATCATTATTCCCAAATACATGCTCAGGGATGATGAAATTGAAGACGAACTCGCCCGTTATGAAAGGGCGTTCGAACAGACAAAAAAAGAGATACAGGCAATCCAGACCCAGATAGCGACCAATCTGTCCAAGGAAATGTCCGACATTTTCACCAGCCACCTTATGGTCCTGGAAGACCCCCAAATCGACGAGCAGGCCCGCATTAAAATCAGGCAGGAAAAAAGAAACATTGAATGGATCATCAATGATATCTCCCTTGACCTTGTGAACAGCCTGGGAAAAATACAGGACGATTACATCAGGGAGCGCATTATCGATCTCTCCGATATCAGTAAACGGCTCATAGCCAATCTGCAGAAGACCACAACCGCCTCCCTCTCGGATTTGAAGGAAGAAGTGATCGTTTTCGCATCCGATCTCACGCCATCGGAAACCGCGCTGATGAACAAAAACCTCATTCTCGCTTTTGTCACGGATAAAGGCGGAAAGACATCTCATACGTCGATCATGGCCAGGGCCCTTGAAATACCGGCCATTGTGGGAACCCTGAATACCACGTCCCTGGTGAAAAACGGCGACACCGTGATCGTGGACGCGATCCACGGTAAAATCATCATCGACCCCACTGATGAAGAGGTGAGAGAATTCCGCAAGGCCCAGAAAGAATTCAACAAACTTGAACTCGAACTCTCAAAACTGACCAATCTGCCGGCCAAGACCCTCGATTCCGAAGACATTTTCATCTACGGGAATATTGAAATTCCCGAAGAAAAAAAGATCATCAAGGACCACATGGCCCAGGGGATCGGCCTGTTCAGGTCCGAGTTCCTGTTCCTGAACCGCTCGCTCCCTGATGAAGACATGCAGTTCAAGGAATATAAGAGGGTTGTTGAATTTTTCAATCCGATGCCGGTGACCATCAGGACCATTGATGTCGGCGGTGACAAGATCTACGCTTACACGCGCGAGTACAAGGAAAGGAACCCTTTCCTGGGGTGCAGGGCGATCCGTTTCAGCCTGGAAAACATCGACCTCTTTAAAATACAGGTCAGGGCGATCCTCCGCGCGAGCAATTTCGGCAACGTGAAAATAATGTTTCCCATGATAACCACGGTTGAAGAGTTCAAAAAGGCCCGCGGTTTCGTTGAGGAAACCATGAAAGAGCTCGACCATGAAGGCGTCCCCTATGACGAAAACATCGACATCGGGCTCATGATCGAGGTCCCGTCCGCGATCATAAACGCGGACCTTCTGTCAAAGTACGCCGACTTCTTTTCAATCGGCACCAATGACCTTGTCCAGTACGTGCTCGCGGTTGACAGGATCAGTGAAAAGATCGCCTACCTGTACAATCCGCTCAACATTGCGGTGCTGCGGCTTCTGAAAAACGTGATTGAAACAACGAGAAAAAATTCCGTGCCCATTTCCATTTGCGGAGAAATGGCAGGAGAACCGCAGTACACCATGGTGCTACTCGGTCTCGGGTTCAGGCATTTGTCCATGAGCCCCACCTACATGTACCAGGTTAAAAAGATCATCCGCTCCGTTAAAATCAGTGAATGCGAAGCGCTGGTCGATCATCTCCTTACTCTTGAAGACACCAGTGAAATCGAGGACGAGGTACGAAAAACTTTTAAAGAAAAATTTCATGAGATACTGATCTAAATGAAACTTTACAGCGAGCTCGCCGAATATTATTTCGCCATCGAAAAACACCACCGAAACATTAATGACGATATCATCTTTATCAAATCATTGATCGGAATCAATAATTCCGATATATCCATTCTTGACATAGGATGCGGAACCGGCGAGCACCTTGGCATATTGAGTAAAAACGGCGCCCGCTGCGTCGGCCTGGACATCAGCCCCGAGATGCTCGCAATTGCGCAGAACCGTTTCCCTGAAAACATCAGCTTCATCCAGTCTGACATGAGGGATTTCGATTATTACGAAGAATTCGACCTGGTCCTCTCTCTTTTCGGGTCAATGAATTACATGATTGAAGACTCTGACCTTGAACAGGTCCTGTGGAACATCTGGAGGGCCATGAAACCCGGCGGGACCGGAATCATCGAAATCTGGCACAACCTGCCGGTCCAAAAAATCAAAAAGAAGGAGCCAGCCAGCGTATCACAGACAAAATGCAACGACCTGGTCATTGACCGCAAGCGGGGATTCAGCCTGCTGCCTTTTCAGGACCGGACTGTTGTTGAAGTCAATTACACCTACGATCTGGCCGGCGGCAATGTCTCAAAAATAATCAGGGACCGGCATATCATGAGGTCTTTCTCTAAAACAGAAATAACCCGTTTTCTCAATGAAAGCGGTTTTTCGGTGAAAGCCATATACGCGAATTTCAGGAAGGAACTCTTCGACCAGAACTCAGCGCGGATGATCATCGTGTTTACCAAGGATTAAAATACTTTCTGCACATAAAAAGGGCCGCCCTTTCTGGACGGCCCCTTCATTGATATCACATAAAATACGTTACTACATCTTGACCGTGTTTTCCTCGTTCAGCTGGTCGGTGAGGGAGATGTTCCAGTCTTCCATGCTTTCTTTCAACCGCTTGTACAGCTCCCGGGTCTTGACCTGATCCTTGAAGAACTTCTCGGGATTCTTCAGGGCGAGAAACAGCACTTCCTCCATGGTGCTGACTGGATGAAAAACCATCTTCTCTTTTACATACGGAGGTATTTTTTCAAGGTCCTTTTCGTTTTCCCTGGGTATGATCACGTGCTTGATATCGGCCCGGTGCGCGGCCAGAACTTTTTCTTTCAGGCCTCCAATCGGCAGAACTTTTCCCCTGAGGGTAATTTCACCGGTCATGGCAACGTCCCGCCTGATGGCCACCCCTCCGAGAAGCGAAGCAATGACAACCGCCATGGTTATGCCCGCGGATGGGCCGTCCTTGGGGATCGCCCCTTCAGGTACGTGAAGGTGAACATCATATTTGCTTATGAGCTCCTCATCAATAGTAAAAAACTGCATATTGGCCCTGACATAGGTAAAGGCCGCCTGTGCCGATTCCTGCATGACCTCGCCGAGTTTTCCGGTCAGGGTAAGGCTCCCCTTCCCTTTTATCAGTGACGCTTCAATATTCAGGATATCACCGCCGACCTCGGTCCAGGCAAGGCCATTGGCAAGACCGATTTCACTGTGCTCCTCTTTCACGCCGTATTTGAACTTGATGGGTCCCAGATACTGGTGGAGAACTTCACGCGTGATCACCTTCTGGTATTCCCTGCCTTCCTGCACTACTTCGCGAGCGACCTTGCGGCAGACCTTGGCTATGACCCGTTCAAGATTACGCACACCCGATTCCCTGGTATAGTGTCTGATGGTGTAGAGCATCATCTCTTCAGAAAAATTGATATTGTGCTGAACCAGGCCGTTCTCCTCAATCTGTTTCGGAACAAGAAATTCCAGCGCAATGTTCATTTTTTCCGGTTCAGTGTAGCTGGATATTTCGATAATTTCCATCCTGTCCATAAGCGGCCAGGGTATCTTGTGCTGCACATTGGCAGTGGTAATGAACATTACATCGGAAAGATTATAGGAGACTTCCATGTAGTGATCGATAAACGCGTTATTCTGTTCAGGGTCGAGCACTTCAAGAAGGGCGGATGACGGGTCACCCCTGAAATCGGTCGACATTTTGTCTATCTCGTCAAGCAGGATAACCGGGTTGACGGTTCCCGCCTTTTTCATCATCTGGATGATCCTTCCCGGAAGAGCGCCCACATACGTTCTGCGGTGCCCCCTGATTTCAGCCTCGTCCCTGACTCCGCCAAGGGACATCCTTATAAACTTTCTCCCGAGGGAACGCGCGACTGAACGTCCCAGTGACGTTTTACCCACACCCGGAGGGCCGACGAAACAGAGGATGGGGCCTTTTAGTTTTTTTGAAAGCTGTCTGACCGCAATATATTCTATTATTCTCTCTTTTACTTCTTCAAGGCCGTAATGGTCTTCGTTCAGAATATTCATGGCCTTGGTGATGTCCTTGTTGTCTTTTGTTTTTTTATGCCACGGGACATCCCTGAGCCATTCGATATAATTTCTCACCACCGCGGACTCTGCTGACATGGGAGGCATTTTTTCAAGACGCTTTATCTCCTGCAGGGCCTTGGTCCTGGCTTCAGTGCTCATCCTGGCGTCTTCAACCGACTTCTTCAGTGATTCAATCTCGTCAACTTCGCCATCGTTCTGGCCGAGTTCCTTCTTGATCACTTTCATCTGCTCATTGAGATAATATTCCTTCTGGGTCTTTTCCATCTGCTTGCGCACCTGGCCCTGGATCTTTTTCTCAATGTACATGATTTCAATTTCACCGTTGATCAGTTCGATCAGCTTGCTCACCCGGTCAAGAGGGTTCCCGATATCCAGGACCTGCTGTTTGAACTCGATCTTCATCTCGACATGAGACGCGATCACGTCTGAAAGCTGGGAAAGATCGTCTATGCTTGCTGAGGTCGTTATGGCCTCTTTGGGAACTTTCTTGTTGAGTTTGATGTACTTCTCGAAAGCATCAAGGAGCGTCTTTTTCAATGCAAGGCTGTCAGGACCCGGTTCAATGTTCCTTTCAATGTCCTTTATCTTTACTTCGGTGTACTCATTTACCGCGTCGAAATCATAGATAAATCCCCGGGATATCCCTTCAACCAGGACTTTGATCGTTCCGTCAGGAAGCTTGAGCAGCTGAAGAATTTCCGCGATGGTTCCCACTGAATACAGTTCATCCTTTTCAGGAACGCTCACCTGCGCATCTTTCTGTGTCACCAGCACAATAAGCCGGTCCCCTTTCATGGCCCTGTCAAGGGCGTTAACCGATTTCTCCCGGCCAACGAACAGAGGGACGACCATGTAGGGGAAAACGACCACGTCACGAAGGGGCAATAAAGGATATGATTTACTGAAATTAACTTGCTTTTTCATGGTTACTACTCTTGCTTGTATCACTTCTGAATAATCGGACCCGGTTTTCCGCAACCGGGTCACCATTCAGACATCCCTGTCTCCATCCGGGGAAAGCTCCGTCCGCCCGGATCAGGCGGATTTTTCTTCTTCATTATAAATGATCTTGGGCCCGTCCAAACCAAGAACCATTTCTTTATTGATTATCACTTTGCTGATCTTATCCTGCGAGGGGATATCGAACATCAGGTCCAGCATCAACTCTTCAAGCACGGCGCGCAGTCCCCTGGCACCGGTGTCCCGCTCGTTGGATATATTGGCAATCTCTCGAATGGCACCCTCGGTAAACTCGAGAGTGACATTTTCGAATGAAAAAATCTTATTGTATTGTTTGATCAGGGCATTTTTGGGCTCACGCAAAATTCTGACCAGGGCCTCTATGTCGAGCTGGTCAAGGGCGGCCACAACAGGAAGCCGGCCCACAAATTCCGGGATCAGTCCATACTTGATCAAATCTTCAGGAATCACTTCCTTGAGAACGTTTTCATCACTGATTTCTTTCTGTGATTTGATATCCGCTCCGAAGCCAAGGGTTTTATTCCCGATCCTGTTCTTGATAATTTTATCAAGGCCGACAAACGCTCCGCCGGCAATGAATAAAACGTTTTTGGTATTGATCGTGATGAATTCCTGATGGGGATGTTTCCTTCCGCCCTGGGGAGGGACATTCGCCAGCGTTCCCTCGATTATTTTGAGCAGAGCCTGCTGCACTCCCTCGCCTGAAACGTCCCTGGTTATGGATGGATTGTCCGACTTCCGTGAAATCTTATCAATCTCATCAATATAAATGATTCCGACTTCGGCCTTTTTCACGTCTCCATCGGCATTCTGGATAAGGCGGAGAAGGATGTTTTCAACGTCTTCACCCACATAGCCGGCTTCGGTCAAAGAGGTAGCATCGACAATCGCGAAGGGAACATGAAGAATTTTCGCAAGAGTCTGGGCGAGCAGTGTTTTACCTGAACCGGTCGGCCCGGTAAGGAGGATGTTGCTTTTATCAAGCTCAACATCGTTTTTATTCAAATGAGTATTTCCGAAAATCCGCTTATAGTGATTATATACCGCAACCGAAAGTATCTTCTTTGCCTGATCCTGACCGATTACGTATTCATCCAGTATCTTTTTAATGTCTGCCGGCTTCGGAAGATTACCGAAATTCCCGTCAAGATGCTCATCACTGTCTTCAGCGATTATCTCATTACACAGTTCAATACATTCATCGCATATATATACATCCGGTCCCGCGACCAGCTTCTTTACCGTGTCCTGGCTCTTTCCGCAAAAAGAACAAAAAAGCTTGGTTTGTTCGTCTTTCTTTTTTGATGCCATATAAACTCCTTATGATTTACGCTCAATTACTTTGTCAATCAGCCCGTAATCCCTGGCATCAAGAGCTGACATGAAGTTATCCCTGTCAATGTCCTTTTCTATCTGTTCAATAGGTTTTCCGGTGTGTAAAGAATATATTTCATTCAACTTATTTTTAATTTTAACGATTTCATTTGCGTGAATAAGAATATCTGAAGCCTGCCCCTGGAACCCGCCAGAGGGCTGGTGGATCATGATTCGCGAGTTAGGCAGTGCTGAACGTTTGCCCTTGGCTCCTGCAGCAAGAAGCAGGGAACCCATTGACGCAGCCTGGCCGAGGCAGATGGTCGCCACATCGGGCTTGATGTACTGCATGGTATCGTATATTGCCAGGCCTGAAGTTACAACCCCGCCCGGCGAGTTAATATAAAGGTAGATATCTTTATCAGGGTCTTCAGCTTCAAGAAAAAGCATCTGGGCGATAACAAGGCTGGAAATATGGTCATCCACCGCCTCTCCAAGAAAAATAATTCTGTCCTTTAACAGCCTTGAATAAATATCATACGATCTTTCCCCTCTGCTCGTCTGTTCAACGACAATTGGAACCAAACTCATAGTACACTCCTCACTCAATTCGATTACCCAAACTATAGTCTATAAATTATTTCGGCATTCACATTGGCTTCGCCTATGATTTTATCTCATGCAGGCAATTTTTGTAATTTAAGCATTTCCTTAAATACCATAAATTTAATATATCGAGTAATCTATTATTTAGCAAGCAAATAATGTTACTTATGAATTTATTGCAGTCCAGGAAAACTCTTTTATGGAATAACAATACACCTGCCCTGTATCACGATAAAGGCATCATGAATTTATGAAACTTAGAGTTACTGAAGCGGATTTTTATTGATAAATTCTTCAAAGCTTACCGGTTTCTGTTTTTTAATTTTAGCATTCGTATACAGAAACTCGATAGAACTGTTCAGAAGCAACTCGTTTTCGATGTTTTCCCTGGATTTGTTTTCTTCTATTATTCTCTCCACTTCTTCAACAGGCATTGAAGATCTCTCTGAATATGTCTTAACAAAATCCTTAAACATCTCTTCTGTTACTGACAGTTCCTCTTTTCGCGCTATTTCATACAGGATCAAAGATTTTTTAACCGAATACAGCGCCTCTTCCCTGAGTTGAGACCTGAATTCATCGGCATTGATCCCCATTGCAGTTGCAAACTCGTCAATCGATTCCGATTTATTGCCAAAACGCTGCTGCGTCCTTATAAAAAGATCGTACATTTCATTGACAATAACTGATTCAGGTATTTCAAATGAGCTGTTTTCAATAACCATTTTTATAATTTCCGATTTTGATTCACCGCCGCATTTATTTGCTACAAATTTTTCAATATAATCCCTGGTCTTTGTGCGGAAATCCTCCATGGATTCATAACCGACTTTTTGAGCAAATTCATCATTGAGCTCAGGCAGCGCGCGATCATTTATTTCGACAACCGTGACCGAATACCGGGCCTTCTGTCCTGCCAGGTCTTTAATATAGTATTCTTTCGGGTACTTAACCTCAATGCTCTTTTCTTCACCGGCTTTCATACCGATTATCTGGTCATCAAGAATGGAATCCTGCTTCACCCTTCCAATTATTATTGAATATTCTTTAACACTTTCCTCAGCCTGATCTGATGTATCAGCAATATCAAGGCGCTTCATCTGTATTTTAACCAGGTCACCCTTTATGACTTCGGTACCGGCTTCTTCTTTTTTCGTCACGACCGCATACTGGTCGCGCATCGCATCAATTTCCTTTTCTATATCCTCATTCTCAATGTTACAGGCTCTTTCTTCAACAGGTAATTCCCGGTATTTACCCAGTTCAACCTTTGGTGGCATATCAAAAACAGCTTTAAAGGTAAAACTTTCTCCCCGTTTAATTCCGTCATAATCAAAAACAGGTTCAGCAATAGGAGTCAGCTGCTTTTCCGTAACGGCGTCAAGAAAAGCGCTTTTCACTATATTTTCAGCAACCTCCTGATCAGCATATTCATTGTATCTGGCTTCCACAAGATGCAGAGGGGCCTTGCCTTTTCTGAAACCGTCAATCGTAACGCTTCGCTTGAGCTTATCATAAACAGCTTTATATTCGATTTCAACACGCTCCTGCGGCACTTCAATTTGAAGTTCCATGCTGGCGTTTTCCAGTTTTTTGTCAGTTATATTCAATGGCATACCCCTCTCAATTTATATGATTTTAAAAATACAAAAACAGCAATGAAATATTTTATTTTACTGGAAAGATCACTATTATATTCACCAATAATCGTGCACCTGTATATAAAAGGGAGAATATTTGTATCAATAAATTGATCATGATGTTGGTCGTCAAACATTTTTTGCCTGTCTTTGCAATTAGAAGAAAAAAAAGGCATTCATTATGTTCATGAATGCCTTTTTTATGAGCGGGAAACGGGATTCGAACCCGCGACGTCAACCTTGGCAAGGTTGCACTCTACCACTGAGTTATTCCCGCAATATTTTTTCCTGTGCGAGCGAAGGGACTTGAACCCCCACGCCTTACGGCACTAGATCCTAAGTCTAGCGTGTCTGCCAGTTCCACCACGCTCGCATAATGTGACGAATAATTGATGATACATGATTATTTTCAAGTAATTTTTTTTATCATAAACCATTTTTTAATCTATATTATTACTTTTTTTCAGCAAAATTTATTACCAAATGCTAAAAAGGAGAATTGATTATAAATTTAAATCTCACTTGACTGCTGAGTTTAAAATTACTTTAATGACCCTAAATTTAATGTTTTTAAGGAGATGATCAATGAACAAAAAGTTTATCACGCTGGGAGCAGTCATAATTTTTATATCATCCGTTACCTTCGCAGCGCAGATGGTCACTATTAAAAAAACAGGCAAAGTTAAAGGCGCCGTTACCTTTAATCATGATGCCCATAAAAAAGCGGCCCAGGCAGAAGGTAAAAACTGCAAAACCTGTCATCACAAAGGCCCAACGAATCAGTCATGTGCTGACGCGGGATGCCATAATGATGCGAACCTTGACAGAGCCGGAAAAAGGATTCACAAAACCTGTCTTTCCCTCTGCCACAAGCCCAAATTTAAAGATAAAGCACCCATTACCTGTAATGACAAACGCTGCCATAAATAAGTAAAACCTTTATGACTCTCAGAAAAGACGGGGAATACCCCGTCTTTTTTATATTCCATTAAAATCTGCAGCAATGAACATACTGTACGAAGATAACCACCTGATAGCTGTTGAAAAAGACACCGGAGTGCTCACCCAGCAGGACTTCAGCGGAGAAAATTCCCTGCTTGATGTGGTCAGGGATTATATAAAAAATAAATATAATAAACCGGGAAAAGTATACTGCGCCATGCTTCACCGCCTTGATAAGCCGGTATCAGGAATTGTACTGTTCGCGAAGACCTCAAAAGCCGCTTCACGCCTTAACGAGCAATTCAGGAATGGGACCGTACAGAAATATTATCTTGCCGTGACCGCGGCACCGAAAACCACGCATGATAAAAAATGGGTCCTGCTCAGGCAGTATCTCAGCCGCAGGCGGGGATATTCACTGGTTCATGACCATCAAACGGGAAACGCGACTGAAGCGTCGCTCCGTTACCGGATCATAGACACAAAAGGCCCCTCATCCCGGGTACTGGTTCATCTTCTCACCGGAAAAAAACACCAGATCAGGGCCCAGCTGGCATCCCGGGGCATGCCCATTGTCGGAGACGCAACCTATCATTCACCGGCGCAGCTCCCTGACGGATCGATCATGCTTCATGCCTGCGCCCTGTCATTTATGCATCCCACGACCGGGGAAAACATCCTTATTATAAGCCCCCCACCGCAGCGATTTCAGGAATATTCAGGCACCGACCTTTTTACTGAAGAATTCATCAGATCAATCATTACTGGATAAAACCGGACGACGCATGTCCTGCATATTATACGGCATGAACAATATTATATTTGACACACCTCCCGCTTTCGGATAGCTTTTGTCATTTCAGGGACGTGAAAATCATGCTTCGCAGAACCTATGTTGAAATAGACCTTCATGCCATCAAGCACAACCTTCAGCTCATCAGGAAGAGGCTGAACAAAAATGTCAGGATACTGCTTCCGGTCAAGGCCGACGCCTACGGGCACGGGCTCAAGGAAGTATCCCTCTTCGTTCAGAGTGAAGGACTGGTTGACATGCTCGGCGTTGCCTCGCCCAGCGAGGGCATAGAACTGCGCCTTGCCGGAATAGACCTTCCCATCCTTGTCCTGGGATTGACGCTTCCGGATGAAGATATCGTGGACCGCCTGCTCGATTACAGCCTGTCACAGACAGTGGCCGACCTCGCGCTCCCGAAACTGATCGCGGCCCGGGCCCCGGCGAGGAAGAACCGGGGCTACATCCACTTGAAGGTCGACACCGGAATGGGCAGGATCGGCTGCAGCGTTGATGAAGCGCGCGGCATCGCCCGGGAGATATCGCAGATGAAATCGGTCAGGCTTGAAGGGATATTCACCCATTTTCCCGCGGCCGACAACGGGGATCCGGACTTTACCCGGGGGCAGATCGAACAGTTCACCACCATCGTTAAAGACCTTGAGTCGGAAGGGATCAACATCCCCCTGAAACATATAGCGAACAGTGCCGGGGTGGTGAATTTCCCTGAATCACATTATAACATGGTCAGGCCCGGCATCATGTCTTACGGGCTGCGTCCCGCGCCCGGCATGTCACCCGACATGGAGCTCGTCCCGTCAATGACGCTGATAAGCAACATAATATTTATCAAGCGGGTAAAGCCGGGCACCCCGCTCTCTTACGGGCTCACGTACCGTACAGACAGAGAATGTTTTATCGCGACCGTGCCCCTGGGATACGGGGACGGCTACAGCAGGTTCCTTTCCAACAGGGCCAGGGTCATGATCCGGGACAGGGAATATCCTGTTGTGGGAAGGGTGAGCATGGACCAGATACTGGTCAATCTGGGGGACGATGAATACGCTCCGGGGCAGGAAGTGATCCTTTTCGGGAAAAAGGCGATTACGGCCGAGACCATTGCCGAATGGATCGGCACGATCCCCTACGAGGTCACCTGCGGTATCTCAAAAAGGGTGAAACGCGTTTACGTGAAATAAATTAGAAAAAAAATTACGCTTAATGGGAAAAATATGCTATTCATTTATATGATATATTAGTGAACTGTTCCATAAAAAGGAGTTTGTATGGCAATAGATTTTTCAAAGGTGCAGGAGATAAAACTCTTTGATGCCGACACCCTCGATTACGCCGGCTCGATCATTGTAACAAACGAACGGTTCTGGGAATACCGCGACGTGACCGACGCGCATCTTCTTGAAATAACACAGGGGCTGCCGCTTAAAGGAGTTCTCACTTCTTTAATCAACTTCAATCTTGTATATGAAGTAGTTGACTGCTATCTGAATTAAACGCCGATAATGGCATTGACCGTTGAACTGAACGATCTTCCCCTTTACTTAATTAGGATGGTTGCTGATGCCTGGTAAAAATGATGATTTTGATTTCGGTCCGCTCATGGATGATGACGAGACCCTGAAGGACTTTACTGTTGATGATGACGATCTTTTCTCTTTTGACGCGCCCGAAAATGTCGATTCACAGGTTATTCCCGACGATACGCTGAACGACTACCGGGATGATGATCAACCCGAAGAAAAAGAGGTGCTGAAAAAAAGATCGTCCGAAGATTTTTCGCCGGATATGGACGCCCTGCTCCTCACGGCCCAGTCACCCATGATCGTCGAAGGCATGAAATACCTGACGCTCAAGGATTTTTCTTCAAAACGGCACCACATATTCCTCGAAGCGGTTAAAGGTGTTGACCTGTACCTGAAAATCATCGAGCGCAATCCAGGAAACTACCGTAAACTGCTCAAAACATTGAGTTCCGATATTGACTGCATGGAAGTTGAGAAAATAACCTCGAATCTTTACAAAAACAAATACGGCGAGCCTTCCGATTCCGTTGATAAAAAGCTCAGAGCGTTTGAAATGCTCAGAGAGAAACTGAAAAACGCCTATGACAAAACCCTCATCAGCAGTTCCATGGTCGGCATAAAAAAATATTTTCTTCTCTCCGGGAGCCTTGACCAGGAAAAGGTCAGCCATCTGGTCAAGGACAACAATGCGGAATTTAAATCCGAGGTGGCGAAGCTTGACCACAACATCAGGCTCGCCATGGAAATACTGAAGCAGACTGACTGTGAGATCGCCAAGGGGATGAAGGGAAAAGACATCAATATCTTCATTATTAAAGGAAGTCAGATGCTCTATTACTTCTACATGCTCACGGGCAAGAAAGACGCAGCAGAATACTTCAGGCGCATAAACGCCAATTACAAAAAATATTTCGTGATCAGGGACTGACGCTTCAGAGGTATTCTTCCGCGATCGCGTAAATCACCCCGTCCGCCTGAAAAATCCCTTCCCCGCTTAAAGCGACGATCCGGTCGCCGCCCTTACGGGCCACCGAAACAAGGCCTTTCTCCGCCAGGGAATCTATCCTGGAAAGAAGCCCCGCGCTGATCGCGACCCCGGTTGCCTGTTCCATTTCAGCGAGCGAGACGCCTTCGAGAAGCCGCAGCCCGGTGAGCAGGTATTCCACTGCCGCTGCGTTGGGCGTGCGGCGGTCTTCGTCAAAACGAAATTCATCCCCTCCCAGGTATTCCTCCGCGCTCATGGCGCACATGGTCCTTTTGTTGCGGATAAAGGAATGCGCGCCGGCACCGAGCCCGAGGTACGGCAGAAATTTCCAGTACTTCATGTTGTGGCGCGATTCAAAACCGGGAACAGCGAAATTCGATATTTCATAATGGACCAGTCCCCTTGAGGTGAGATACCCGATCGTCGCCTCGAAAAGGCCCCGCTGCGTTTCCTCAAGATTACGGGTATACGTCACTCGCCGTGACAGGGGGGTGCTCTTCTCGATCGTAAGAAGGTACACCGAAAGGTGGCGCGCGCGCCGGGAACACAGGCTGTCGAGATCGGCGATGAGGCCGTCCTCGCGCTGGCCGGGGATCCCCGCGATGATGTCGGCGCAGGGAATGATCCCGGGAACCGAGAAAAACGCGTCAAGCAGCTCATCGCCTGCCACGGACGAAGACCTGCCGATCAGCTCATGCAGCAGGAGATCACGGGTCTGCACGCCGAGGACCGCGCGCGTGATCCCGGCTTC
>Ga0116163_1000072_pt1 | contig 71993 bp, 80 predicted proteins | sample AD_UKC107_MetaG_FD_89889 | JGI IMG/M metagenome (GOLD analysis project Ga0116163, IMG submission 89889) | Active sludge microbial communities of municipal wastewater-treating anaerobic digesters from Hong Kong - AD_UKC107_MetaG | ecosystem: Engineered > Bioreactor > Anaerobic > Digestate...
AAAAGGGTATGAATTGAAGCTTGGAGGTGAACTATTTGCCGATTCTATGGGGACTCCAGGGACAAAAGAGGGAACCTATATAGGCATGTTTGAACACAATATCACAACGATTTATAATGGCCTGAAAGAATAAAAGACGGTGTCTCTGTAAAAGAGGCACCATCTTCAGTATTTTTCTATTCAAACCGCGCAGTCTTTCACGTTTGTTAAAACCCTTGATTTACTATACAGAAAACAGTACAGAGTATGTCGTTGGAATAGCCATATTCGTTTACGGCAATTACAGTGATATGATTTTCACCTTCGACCAGCGCTACCGGAAAGGGATAATACCCCTCATTATCCCTTTCCGGTGGATCGATAGTGACAGCTTCTTCATTTTTTGTTGATTTGATCATGAATGCCAGGATCGGGCCGGAGGATGAGACGCTTAACATTACGTGCAGATCTTCACCGATACAGGTAACCGTTGAGGGAGGTGTCTCTGCAAAGGCTATATTTACCGTACCTTCTCTCGTGATATTTTGTTCAAGGGTATTTGACGGGCCGTTTTCATTTTCCCACTGTACGGAAATGGTATTTGTTCCGTTAAAGAGGTCGACGACCGGATTATAACCATAGCTGCCATCCGGATTTGCCTCGAAGACAGGTTGATCAAGTATATCTGGAATGCCGTTATTGGTGGTTGTCAGTGTATCAAGAATCTAATCGGACCGGATTTTTAGTACAACAGTGGTTTTATCACTGGCGACTTCCGGTGGTATCCACGAAAAAACGGGCAGATCGTTCTGAGAAGTCCTTTGAACCACTACGGATAATTCATTACTGGTGATATGGTCTAATTTCAAGTAAGACAGGTGTTGAAGTTCCTGAAGGATTAGTCCCCTTTATTTCAATATTGATCCCCTTTTCACCGTTGTGGAGATATTGAACAGTGGGTGCATCGATTCTGTTTACGTAACCGTTGCTATTGATAAACAACGTGGTCAGTGGAACTGTTGATAAAATGTGAAATCCCGCAGTGGCTTCCCGTGTCGTTTCAACGGGCGGTGTTTCTGGATCAGTTGTAACTTCAGGTATTGGTGGATTCCCTTTGTTTTTTATCGTAAAACAAATTACATTTGATTCTGTATTCGATGAGTCTTTTTTTTCGTTATTTCCCTGCAGGACGATCATGAATTCTTCTCCACCAATCATTTCCACGGTGAGTTTATATCTGTATTTTCCATCAGCGGCCATTTCATAATCAGTCAACGCGATGAATCTGGATATGTTGACAGCTTCATACCCGATGAGACTGATTTCCTGATAAAAAGAGGTCAACGGCTGATCGGACAAAATAGATACCTCGGTATAACCGCTGTCATATCCTTCCGTATTATAAATCTCTGAAGGCGTTTCGGTTTCAAAACTGATGATCGGATCTTTATCCTTATCCGGATGGGGTTCATTGTTTTCCGTTCCCTGAGAAAGGTGTGTAGATATTATTGTTCGCTGCATTTAACAGAGGTGTGTCAAAAAGTGGGTTAAAAAGGTAAGGGGGGATATCCGATATTAATAAATTTGTGCAAAGCATTCCGCCGGATTTGAATTTTGAGCGGAAAACAGTACATACAGTAGAGATATTCTGTATGATTAAAAATTCATTTTTAAAATCTATAACGCCTGAAATTTTGATATAGATGATGAATAAGACTTTTAAATACAACTTATTATACCAAATCTTTTTTAATTTCATTAAAAATATTTCCCCGTGCTTTTTCCTTTGTACTTGGTTAAAAACGCTTTAAAACAGAATAAAAAAGTATTGACTCAAGAGAATTTTAATGATATAATGTGTTCTAAAGTGACGAAAAATGTTATTTTAGTGAACACGAGAGGAGAGAAAATTCTTATGGAACTTGGAAAAAAGATCAGGAAATTAAGGCTATCACTGGGATTGACACAGGAAGATGTGGCTGCCAGAGCTGATCTTGCGAGAAGCTTTATCTCCCAGGTTGAGACGGACAAGACCTCTCCGACGTTGGAAAATCTTGAACGGATCTTAAAGGCAGTCGGCAGTGATCTGAATTCCTTTTTTTCGGAGAAGAAGGTACAGAAGATCGTGTACAAGAAAGACGAAAGGGTTCCCGTTTACGATGAACCCAGTGGGATAGTATCTCAGATGCTGATGAATGAAGTGGAAAACAAAGGGATCGATGCGATCTTAGTGTCACTGGATCCACAATCCGAGACGGATCTTGAGGATTTTCATGAAGGTGATGAATTCGGTTTTCTGATTGAAGGGACTTTAACGCTATTTCTTGATGAGAAGCCGTATTGGATAGAGCAGGGGGACTGTTTTTATTATAAGGCGGACAAACGGCATATGATCAGAAACAGCAGTAAAAAAGAAGATGCAAAATTACTTTGGATAAAAATAGATTGATAGGTTACAAGATGAAAGGGGATGAAAATATTGAAGGCATTGGGTAAACACCTTCTGGCAGAGTTCTACGACTGTGATCAGGCAGTTCTGGACGATGTCAGCTTTGTAGAGAGTGAAATGAATTCAGCGGCCATAATTTCCGGAGCAACCGTTGTTAAGTCTGGTTTTCACAGATTTTTACCACATGGAGTAAGTGGGGTAGTTATTGTTTCTGAGTCTCATTTGACTATACACACATGGCCGGAGTACGGTTATGCAGCCGTTGATGTATTTACTTGTGGAGATCATGTCGATCCTTGGAAGGCTTTTGATCATCTTAAAAGGGTTTTTAATGCGCAAAGAACGGTTACGGATGAATTTAAACGTGGCAAATATAACGATATAGGGATCAATGAGGATTCGCCTTTCAAAGTTGAGGCGATGTGAAAATGGATAATCATGAATTATCTAACTGGAATCATCTGAGATATGAAGAACAGTTTCACGGTGGTGAAGCGGGAATATTTCTGAAGATAAAAGAGATGATCTATTCGAAGCAGTCTGAGTACCAGCGGATAGACATCTTTGATTCATACAACGTGGGACGGGTATTTGCCCTTGATGGGATTACCCAGACGATGGAAAAATATGAATTCATGTATCATGAGATGCTCGTGCATGTGGCCATGTTTGCCCATCCAAATCCGAAAAAGATCTTGATTATTGGTGGTGGTGATGGCGGTACTCTGAGAGAAACACTCAGACATTCCACCGTCGAATTGGCTGATATGTGTGAAATTGATGAGGAAGTCGTTCTTGCGGCAAAAAGATATCTCCCACGACTTTCCTGTGCGATGGATGATTCGAGGGCAAATCTGATGTTCAGAGACGGAGCGGCTTATGTGGCGGAGTTTGATAATCATTTTGATATCATTATCATTGATTCAACCGATCCGACGGCCGGTGAAGGTGGCAATCTGTTTACTGAAACCTTCTACGATAATTGTAAGAATGCCCTGACGGAGAATGGGATTCTTGTTGCGCATACTGAAAATCCCGTATATGATACGGCATGGTTAGAAATGGCGCATTCAAGGATTAAGAGTGTTTTTGAAACAACGCGACTTTATACCGGTTTTTCACCTCAGTATCCCTCAGGATTCTGGACCTATACGATCGGAAGTAAATCGGGTGATCCGGAGATAAGGGTTCGTGAAGACCGAAGGCTTGAATCGGAACTTGAATATTACACACCGGAGATTCATAGGGCTTGTTTTGCGTTGCCGGTATTCCTCAAGAGAATGGTTGATTCTTTATAATTCAGGATGGTGAGCATGAAAAAGTTTATTTTGACGGTACTTATTCTTTTATGTGTTATTTCAGCTGTTTTTTCTATCGATTGGAGATGGAAACAGCAGGGTAATGAGTTTCTTCTGTTGAGTCCAAGCGGAGATGTTGAACTTGGTTTTAAGATTAAGAAGGCTTTTATGCCTATCAAACTTTATATGAACAATAACAGATATCTGTATTTTGTTGATGCAGAAGATTTCCTCAGAGCCTATAAACTCAGGCCCAAATCGGGCTCGGCTATCATGGATTCTCTGATTTCGATCGAATTGAATGAAGAGTGGGGGGAAGTTGTATCAAAGAATTCTAAGAATGTGAAAAATGAAAACGAAATAGGTTTAAAATTTTCAGATGGAAAGACAAGGATATTTGCGATTGATACAAAGACGAATCAGTTTGAATTGATTCGAGAATCGTATTATTGATCAAGCTGTGATCTTTAGAAAAAGAGTCAGACGAACAGTCTGACTCTTTTTCTATTGTTATTCGGTTTTCATTGCCGGAACAAACTTAACTTGAGTTGATTGCTGATGTATTCTATCGCTTTCATGGCTTTTATACTATTTCCAGCTTGATCAAGCCGCGGGGAAAAAGCGGTAATGGCCATTTTCCCAGGGACAACTGAGACTATCCCGCCACCAACCCCGGTTTTGGATGGTAATCCGACCGTATAGGCCCACAGTCCGGATTCATTGTAAAAGCCACACATCATCATAATGGGAAGTATTTTTGAAACGTATTCGGGATTGATTACCATTTCTTCCGAAAGAGGGTTAATCCCGTTGTTTGCGAGTGTCGCACCCATGATTCCGAGTTGTCTTGTGGTGATTCCTATAGAACATTGCTTAGTGTACACATCGGTTACTTCAAGGGGATCTGCATATAATCTTTCATAACTATCCAGCAAATAAGCGATGGCCTTGTTATGTGAATTGGTTTCCGCTTCGGATTTGTAGATTGCATCGAGTACGGTTAAATCCGAAGCGGCCATTTTTTCATAAAAACCGATGATCTTTTCAAATCGTTCTTCCTGTGATTTTGCTGGTATAAGGCTAACAGCAGCGATGGCGCCGGCATTAACAAGCGGATTGACGGATCTTTGTGGAATTGTTTCTATTGCGATGACCGAGTTGAAAGGTTGGCCCGTTGGTTCCACACCTATTTTTTCGAGAAGAATATCTGCCTGAGCGGTTTCCTGCAGAACAAGGGCGGCGGTAAACGGTTTTGAAACGGATTCGATTGCGAAAGAATAATCCGTATCCCCCACTGAGATGACATCACCATCAACCGTAACGATGACGATACCAAAGAGGTCGGAGGGGACTTTGGCAAGTTCTGGAATATAATCGGCATTCTTTCCATCTGTGATGTCTTTGTACATCGTGTAAGCCTGATTGGCAATTTCCTGAAGCCGTTCTGTTTTATATTTTGATTCCCCCGATATGTCGGCATCAGAAAAAAGTGATACGGTTAAACAGATCAACATTAATGAGAGTAAAAATACAGATTTTGTGTTTTTTTTCATCATACACACTCCTAAAAAAAAGCCCCGCCATTGCAGGCGGGGCTTGTGATTTCTATCTGATTATTCCTGTTCTGCGAGCTTCTTGTACTTGTTGTATCTGAAGAGCATATCTTCCTCAGCTTTTTTGTCAAGTGTTTCGGCTCTTTCAGGGAATAACTGTTTGAGTGATGAGTATCTGATTTCGCCGTTAAGGAATTCCTGGAATTTACCATCGAGATCCTTCGGTCCATCAAGCTGGAATGGATTCTTTCCCTCATCGGCAAGTCTAGGATCGAATCTGTAAATTGGCCAGTATCCACAGCTTGTTGCCTTTTTCTCTTCGGCAATCGTTGTTCCCATACCGGTCTTGATTCCGTGGTTGATACATGGGGCATAAGCGATGACCAGGGACGGTCCCTTATAGGCTTCAGCTTCTCTGATAGCCTTGAATGCCTGGTTCATGTTGGAACCAAGTGAGATCTGAGCCACGTAGACATAACCGTATGTGGCTGCCATCATACCGAGATCTTTCTTCCTGATCGGCTTACCGGCTGCCGCAAACTTGGCGATTGCCCCTGTCGGTGTAGCCTTTGAAGCCTGTCCACCGGTATTGGAGTAAACTTCCGTATCCATAACGAGGACATTTACATCTTCTCCTGAAGCGAGAACATGATCAAGTCCACCGTAACCAATATCGTAGGCCCATCCGTCTCCACCGAAGATCCATACGGATTTCTTCACGAAGTAATCCTTGAGTTCAAGGATTCCGTTGAGTAGTGTGTTGAGTTTTCCCGTAACGGTTGGAAGAACTGCAATAAGTGCGGCCTGAAGCTTAGGAGCAAGTTCCTTTGTCTCATCTGCTTCTTCCTTGTTTTCGAGCCATGATTTGAAGAGATCGGCAAGATCTCCTTCTACGCCGGCTTCGATGGCCTGTTCCATGAGAAGGGCAACCTTGTCTCTCGATGTGCTGATGGAAATGGCCATACCGTAACCGTATTCAGCGTTGTCTTCAAAGAGTGAATTCGCCCATGCAGGTCCTTTTCCTTCACTGTTCTTGCAGTAAGGTGTTGCAGGTGCACTACCACCGTAGATGGATGAACAACCCGTGGCGTTGGCAACGACCATTCTGTCTCCAAAAAGCTGCGTAACGAGTTTTACATAAGGCGTTTCCCCACAACCGGGACATGCGCCACTGTATTCAAAGAGTGGTCTGTTGTACATGGCACTGTTCCACATCTTGTCACCGAGTGGATTTCTGTCAGGGAGCTTTTCGGTGAAGTTGAAGTTGTTCGTACTCTTCTCAACGACTTCTTCGATTGGAACCATGACGAGAGCCTTTTCTCCAGCCTTTCCAGGACATACCTGTGCGCAGTTGCCGCAACCCGTACAGTCGAGTCCGCTGATCTGAAGAGTGAATTTGTAATTGTCCTTCAGTTTCGGGTTCATCGGTGTGATGACATCGAGTGTTTCCGGTGCATCCTTGAGTTCTTCTTCTGTAACGAGTCTTGGCCTGATAACGGCATGAGGACATACCATGACGCACTGATTACACTGAATACAATTTTCTGATTCCCATTTTGGGATGTTAACGGCGATTCCTCTCTTTTCGGAAGCCGTTGTCCCGTTTTCAAACGTTCCATCCGGTGAGAACTTTGAAACAGGAAGACTGTCTCCGTCTTTTGCGTTCATAACGTCTGCTACTTCTCTGACGAATTCGCTTCTGCTCATATCTACAACTTTTGTCTCTACTTCGAGATCCGCCCATTCGGCAGGAACTTTAACTTCTGTGAAGGCTTCTCCCATTTCGACAGCCTTGTAGTTCTTTGCGACGATATCTTCACCTTTTTTACCGTATGTCTTCTTGATGGCAGCTTTCATATATTCCTTTGCATCTTCGTAAGGAATGATATCGGCCAGTTTGAAGAAGGCGGACTGCATAATGGTGTTGATTCTTTCACCCATCCCTATTTCGGCGGCCAGTTTGAATCCATCCATGATATAAAATTTGGCTTCTTTCTTTGCAAGCGTCTTTTTAAGTGAATTAGGGAGTTCCTTTTCAATTTCATCTGCTGACCAGTTTGTGTTGAGAAGGAATGTTCCGCCCTGTTTGAGGCTTGCTACGAGGTCAAACATGTTGACGTATGCCTGTCTGTGACACGCAACGAAATCTGCCGTTGAAACGAGGTAGGGTGATGTGATTGGTTTGGGACCGAATCTGAGATGTGATCGGGTTACACCACCGGATTTCTTTGAATCGTATTCAAAGTAACCCTGTGCGTACATATCCGTATGATTTCCGATAATCTTGATAGAGTTCTTGTTCGCACCAACTGTACCATCTGAACCGAATCCCCAGAAGAGGCATCTCTTTACTTCCTTATCTTCTGTAACGATCTTTTCATCTACTTCGAGGGAAGTGAATGTGACATCGTCCTTGATCCCTACGGTGAAATGGTCTTTGGGTGAAGCGGCTTTAAGGTTGTCGTAAACAGCCTTGGCCATTGAAGGTGTGAATTCCTTGGAACTGAGTCCGTATCTTCCTCCAACGATGGTTGGATTATTCTTGTGTCCATAGAATGCGAATTTGATATCCTCGTAAAGGGGTTCTCCTGCGGAACCTGGTTCCTTTGTTCTGTCAAGAACTGCGATGGACTGAACGGTGTCCGGGATAGTGGCAAGGAGATGCTCAACGGAGAACGGTCTGTAAAGTCTGACTTTGATAAGACCAACCTTTTCTCCACGTGCGTTGAGGTAATTAACGGTCTGTTCGAGTGTGTCAACGCCTGAACCCATGGCGATAACGATTCTGTCTGCTTCAGGATCTCCCACGTAATCAAAGAGTCTGTATTTTCTTCCCGTGAGCTTTTCTACCATTCGCATCTTTTCTTCAACGATATAAGGAACCTTGTTGTAGAATTCGTTGGCTCTTTCTCTGTTCTGGAAGAAGATATCGGGATTTTCCGCCGTACCTCTTGTAACAGGTTTTTCTGGTCTGAGTGCCTTGTCTTTGAATGCCTTTACCGCATCGTAGTTGACGAGTTTTGCAAATTCATCGTAATCGAAGAGTTCTACTTTCTGTATTTCGTGTGATGTTCTGAATCCATCAAAGAAATGAACGAATGGAACGCTTGATTCAATAGCTGCAAGGTGTGCAACGATTGCCAGGTCATGTGCTTCCTGTACCCCTGCGGATGCGAGCAGTGAGAAGCCAGTAGCTCTACAATGCATAACGTCGGAATGGTCTCCGAAGATTGACAATGCATGTGTTGCAACGCTTCTTGCCGATACATGGAATACACCAGGAAGAAGTTCTCCTGAAATCTTGTTCATATTAGGGATCATGAGAAGAAGTCCCTGTGAAGCTGTAAATGTAGTAGTTAATGATCCTCCCTGAAGAGCACCATGCACAGCACCTGAAGCTCCTCCTTCTGACTGTAATTCGGAAACTTTAACCTTCTGTCCGAATATGTTTTTTCTTCCTTCTGCCGCCCAGGCGTCAGCAAATTCTCCCATCGGTGATGATGGTGTAATAGGATAGATAGCGGCTACTTCTGAGAACGCATATGCAACATGCGCTGCAGCGGTATTACCATCTACTGTTTGCATTTTCTTTCCCACGGTTTCATCCTTCCTTTCATCTGAAAAGTTATTATTGCCCTCTTTGCGAAAATTATAACATAAACATTTTGCAAGTCAAGCATAAAGTAGACGACACTATAATTTATTCGAAAGCTCTCAGACGCCTTTATACATTCAAAAAGAGTAACTTGAAATAGCTAAGATTATGTGCTATAATGAAACGACCCAGTATAAAAAGTCTCAGGACTATTGTCTTAATCGAAGTGTGGCGAAATACGGAAATTTCTCAGGGAATCTCACCAATTTCTGTTTTCTCAGAGATTTTATTTTTTTCATTAAATTCAGAGGAAGAGTATAAGACTGCGTTTTCAGTTTGCGTTGTTTTTTGTTGTGTATAAAAAGAACGTTGTACGGGTGGCGTAGTGATCAAAAAAGCATTTATTGCTAATCATCTGGTTTTATAAAGGAGTTGATATTATGAACAGCACACAGCAGCTTAGAAAAGAGATTATCAGGATGGAAAGAGCGCTTGAAATGAGTGAAAGCAGAGGAGAATTTGATTTTGAACTCGAATCAAGGATCCAGCAGGCGAAGGCGATGTTGCCAGAAAACAGAACGGGAGAACTGATCGAAAGGTAACCCGTTTGTCTATATAACCTTATAAAAGAAGAAGCCGAATGGCTTCTTTTTTTCTTCAACAATTTTTGGCAGAAAGATTTTATATTAATGCTATAATATCCGGGAATTTTTATTTGCGCTCAGAGAGACTGAAGCGTTTGCCGTTCATCGGATACGTTAAGGTTAAGGCTGCGAGCAGTAGAAACGGAAATAGGAGATAATAAATAATGAAAACAGAAAAAAAATGGAGTCTTTCCCTTGCCCCTATGGCGGGAGTAACGAATAAGTCCTTCAGACAGCTGATCAGGGAGATAAACGGAGATACCGTTGATTATATCTTTACAGAGATGATCAACGCAACGGGTGTATCAAGACTTGATAATGGAACACTTCATCTCCTCCCGAAGAAAGAGGAGGTTTGTGTCGTTCAGATATACGGTAATAACAAACCGGATTTGATAAAGTCGGCGGAGTATGTCTGCGAGAACTATCCGAATGTGACCGGAATTGATCTCAATGCCGCCTGTCCGGTAAAAAAAGTGGTTCGCAACGGTTCCGGTTCTGCCATGGTCCATGATCTTGACGTGCTCAGGGATATTCTGACGGAACTCGAAGCAACCGTTCACCGGTATGGAAAAACGGTGAGTCTTAAGATCCGAAAAGGCTGGGAAGGATATGAAAATTATCAGGAGATCATCAGATTGTGTGATGAGACGGGGATGGATTTCGTTTCCGTACACGGTAGAACGGTAGAACAGGGTTATTCAGGCGAAGCAGATCTGACGATACTTGAAAGGATAGAAAAGACAGACAGAACGAAGGTGTTCTGGACCGGGGATGTTTTCGAACTGGATCAGATAGATAGAATCTTGAAATATGAAGATGTTCTCGACGGTATTTTGTTTGCAAGGGGAACGTTTGGAAATCCCTGGCTGATAAGAGACACGAGAGATTATCTTGAAGATCGGGAAATAATGGAGATTCCCTTTGAAGAGAGAAAGCGGATTATTCTCAGGCATGTTGAGCTTCTGCTTGAGGAATACAGGGAGTACAAGGTCATCGGACAGTTCAAGCGGTTTATTGCCGGATACACAAAGGGGATGCGAAATGCCCGTGAAAAGAGGAATAAAATATACAGGGTGAACAATCTTCAGGAGATGGTAGATCTTTTAATCCTTACAATTGCCGATGATTACAAGTTGGAAGCCGCGGAAGAAAATTAATTGGGTCAGGGATGACCTAAAAAAAATATTTTGTTAGAAAACTCGATTAATCAGATTCTTTTCTGTAGGATAAAATCATATGAGAGGAAGCTGATTATTTTTTGGGGGAATAATGAAGATACTTGGAATAGATCCTGGATACGGCAGAATCGGATTCGGTGTGATTTCTGCGACCGGAAACAGATTTTCGCATGTTGTTCACGGTGTCATCGAAACTACAAAAAAGAAGGAATTACCTTTCAGATTAAACGAGATTTATGAATCGATCAATAAAATTATAGATGAATATGAACCAGATGAAGTATCTATAGAAAAACTCTTTTTCTTTAAAAATGTGACGACAGCCATGGCTGTCAGTGAAGCCAGAGGAGTCATACAGCTTGCTGCATATCAGAAGGGCTTGCCGATTTTTGAATACAATCCGTTTGAAATCAAGATGGCCGTCACGGGGAACGGTAGAGCGGAAAAGGGGCAAGTTCAGAGAGTATTGAAGATGTTTCTGGGGCTCAGTGGGACGCCGAAACCGGATGATGCGGCCGATGGACTTGCCGCGGCATTATGTCATCTTAATTCAAGGAATCATCTCAGATGATGTGTTGGGTTAAAGGCAGGAGGATGTAATGTTATTAGAGGCAAAAGATATTCAGATTTCTACACATACCTTACTCGAGCGGCTTGGGTTAAGAGAGCTCGGTCTGAATGCGGTCATAAGGGATTTTTCTCTTCATTGTAAAGATCAGACGGTTTCTGGGCAGATGATGATTGACTATTCCGAGATGGTTGATCCGGATTCCGTAAAGATACTGCAGAAGGCGCTCGAAAAATATTTTGGCTGTAATATCAGATTATCTCTGAAGAATGAACGGTTAAATCCCGCACAGGAAACTGTCTTAAGATGGAAAACAATTCTCCGGATTCTCAACGGCTCTTTTTCATATGTTACCGATAAGGTCTATATCAAGGCAATTACCGAAGAGAAGATATGCTGTTATGTTCCGAATGAATTCATCCTCAGAAAGATTAAGCAGAATCGAAAAAAATTAACCGATACCATAGCCGATGAGATAGGATTTGATGTGAAAGTCGATTTTGAGCTGGATGAATCAAGGGGAAAAGAGACCATGGAAGCCGCTCACCCCCAATTTGACATGGATGCGATGTATGAGATGATGGCTGAAACAGAGATGCAGGCACAGGCTCAGAATCAGATGGATGAAAAACCGAAAAGGCGTTTCTTCAAATCTTCGTTTACAAAAAGGGCAGAACCAAAGGAGAGGCCGCCTGTTGGAGAAACGGTTACGCCGATCTATCAGATGGTCTTTAACAAGTCCGAATTTACGATCGAAGGCGAGGTCTTTTCAGTTGATTACAGAGAAGGTCCGAAAGTGGCTACCTTTGGGATCTATGATGGGACGGATTCCGTTCGTTGTATTGCTTTCAGGGAAAATGCCGAATGGATCGGGGCGAATCTCAAGGATGGGAAATACGCAAAGGCAATAGGAAAGGCGACGGTCGACAACCGTTCTGACAAACCTTCTTTTTTCATCGATAATATAGAGGCGGGAACGCCAAAAGAGAAACGTATGGATAATGCGGAAGAAAAGCGAATAGAACTTCACGCTCATACACAGATCAGTGCAATGGATTCCATCATGCAGATAGGAGATTTTATTGATACTGCTGCGAGATGGGGATGGGAAGCCATAGCCATCACAGATCACGGAGTAGTCCAGTCTTTTCCAGACCTTTATGAGAGATGTATCAAAAATCATATCAGACCGATCTTCGGCATGGAGGGCTATCTCGTCGATGTTGCGCCTATCGTCTATAACAAGGAATTTCTCGATGAGGTCAAGACGGATGCCATTCATGAAAAGATAACGGCTATGGATTATGTGGTCTTTGACTTTGAAACGACAGGATTGAGTCCCTTGAACGATGAAATCATCGAATTCGGTGCGGTGAAGGTTGTCAACGGTGAGGTTACAGAGACTTTTTCAGAACTCGTTGATCCGGGGCGACCAATTTCAGAGAAAATATCCGAGATCACGGGGATTACGAATGAGATGCTGAAAGGACAGCCTAAGATTGATGAAGTCCTGCCGAGGTTTATGGAGTTCATCGCGGGGACCGTTCTGGTGGCCCATAACGCCAATTTCGATTACAGATTCCTTAAACAGCAGGCGTTAAAAGTATTAGGCCTGGATTATAACAATGCGTATGTGGATACCCTTTCACTTTCAAGATCGCTGCTTAATATGAAAAGCAATTCACTTGACAAGGTGGTTAAAGCGCTTGGCCTGGATGATTTTAATCATCATAGGGCGTTTGAGGATGCGAAGATCACCGCGGATGTCTTCCTGAAACTTGCTGAAATTGCAACCAACAGGGGGAAAGATACCCTTGAGGGACTTGACAGTCTGAAGTCTGAAATGGATCTGACAAAGCTCTTCGGCCGGGATTTCACCGTTTATGTCAGAAACAAAACCGGTCTGAGAAATCTCTATAAGTTGGTCACGGAAAGTCATCTTAACTATTTTGGAAGAGCTGTCCCGCTGATTCCGAAGGATATTCTGACAAAGAACAGGGAGGGACTCATTATCGGCACGGGAAGCCCGATGAGTGAACTGGCCAACGGTTATCGATTTGGATATGACAACGATGAGTTGAAAGAGCTGGCACAGTTCTATGACTTTATCGAGATCATGCCCCCGGATGCTTATACGGCGGTAGAAGAAGATCTCGATTATGACCGGATGTACAAGATGTACAAAAAATTCTACGAACTGAGTCAGGAAATTGGCTTACCCTGCATTATGACCGGGAACGTTCACTATCTTGATAGGGAGAATAAAAAACCGTGGTCTATCATGAAGATCAGCGAAAAGGCGTTGAGACGCAGGGGTAAACAATTTCCGAGCGGTATGTTTGATGCTGTCAATCTGCATCTCAGGACGACGGATGAAATGCTTGAAATAGCGGAGAAGATCACCGGGTCTTTCGAAGAGGCCAAGGCGCTTGTCATCGACAATCCCAAAAAACTCATAGCCAATTTTGAAGATATCAAACCGATTACGAGACAGCTGCATCCCCCGGAAATGGATGGTGCTGAGGAGGAAGTCAGGGAGATTGCCTATAAAAAGATGTATGAGATTTATGGGGAGAATCCATTGCCGGAAGTGAAAAAAAGGCTCGATTTTGAGTTGGATGCCATTATCGGCAACGGGTATTCGGTACTGTATCTCATTGCACAGAGGATTGTCAACAAGTCTATGGAAGATGGGTATCTGGTTGGGTCAAGGGGTTCTGTCGGCTCCTCTTTTGCGGCAACTATGCTTGGAATTACCGAAGTTAATCCACTTTCTCCCCATTATGTCTGTCCAGAATGCAAACACACGGAATTTTCAGAAGATAAATCCGTTTCTTCAGGTTATGATTTGCCTGAAAAGGATTGTCCGGAATGTGGAGCTCAGATGAGGAGACTCGGTCAGGAGATTCCCTTTGAAACCTTTATGGGATTTAACGGAAACAAAGTCCCCGATATTGATTTGAATTTCTCGGGAGAATATCAAACGCGGGCACATCGGTACATTGAGGAGCTCTTCGGCCGGGATCATGTGTTCAAGGCGGGAACTATCAGTACCGTTGCCGATAAAACGGCGTACGGTTACGTTCTCAGATATGAGGAATGTACCGATGAAAATATAAAAGATATAGAAAAAGAAAGAATTTCAAAGGTGATTGCCGGTGTGAAACGTACGACCGGTCAGCATCCCGGTGGGTTGATGATCGTCCCGAAATCCATGAACGTCTACGAATTTACACCGGTCCAGCATCCGGCCAACGATCGGAATTCTGAAGTGAGAACCACTCATTTTGATTATCATTCTATACATGATGACCTGGTCAAGATAGATGCACTCGGGCATGACGACCCTACATTCATGCGCTATCTGCAGGATATTACCGGAATCAATCCACTCGATGTTCCAATGGGGGATGAAAAGACCGTGCAGATCTTTTCGAGTCCCGACCCACTGGGTCTGAAACCGGATGATATTCCCGGAGTCGTTAATGGGTCTCTCGGGATACCGGAATTTGGAACAAACTTTGTTCGGGGTATGTTGATGGATACAAAACCGAGATCCTTTGCCGATCTTGTACGAATCTCAGGGTTGTCACATGGTACGGGTGTGTGGCTCGATAACGCTAATATGCTGATAAAAAATAAAACGGCTGTTCTTTCTGAGGTAATAGCCTGTCGAGATGATATAATGAACCTGTTGATTCACAGTGGGGTGGAACATGTGAAGGCCTTTCAGATCATGGAAATAGTTCGAAAGGGGAAAGATCTGAAAGAAGAGGATGTAGAACTGATGAAAGAACATGGCATACAGGATTGGTTCATCAAATCCTGTGAGGCGATAAAATATCTCTTCCCGAAAGCGCACGCGGTTGCCTACGTTTCGATGGCATTCAGGGTTGCCTATTTCAAGGTACATCATCCGCTGGCTTATTATTCCACCTATTTCACCGTGAAAGGTGGAGAATTTGATGTGAATCTCATCCTGTCGGGGCCGCAAAAGATAAGACAATGGCTGGATGATCCTGAAGCCTTTGGCAGCATGAGTAAACAGAAGTTGAATTCCGCAAGGGTAGTGAACGAAATAGCTCTTGAGATGCTTTTGAGGGGGTACGAATTCCTGCCTGTCAGCATCAAAAAATCTGATATCAACAGATTTACCATCGAGGATGGTAAACTCAGAATACCGCTCAACAGAGTTTCGGGGCTTGGTGACAGGGCGGCAGAATCAGTCGTAATAGAAAGGGAGAAGGAGCCTTTTATCTCTATTGATGACTTTAACAGAAGAACGGCCTGTTCAACGTCAATCATAGAGGTATTAAAAGAGATGAAGGCTTTTGACGGCTTGCAGGAACACGCGCAATATTCATTGTTTGGAGGGTAATTTCATGAAAAAAGTCAAGATCGGGAAAAAAAAGCATATAGCGCTTGTAGCACATGATTTCAGAAAAAAGGACATGATAGAATGGGTAAAATTTAACAGGGGAACACTTTCTTCACATCATCTCTATGGAACCGGAACGACCGGCAGCCTGATAGAGAAAGAAACGGGATTACCGGTTTATGCCTTTAAAAGCGGACCGCTTGGTGGAGATCAACAGATAGGAGCAAAGATTGCCGAAGGCACCATAGATTGCCTGATCTTTTTCTGGGATCCACTTTCTCCACATTCCCACGACGTTGATGTGAAGGCACTTCTAAGAATTGCCACATTGTACAATATCCCGGTTGCCATGAATAGATCGAGTGCTGATTTTCTCATCAGTTCCCCTTTGATGGAGGAACAGTACGAAAGGGATTTGTACGATTATCAGTCGAGACATGAAAAAGAGACCCTTTCCGCGCTTAAAGAAGAGTAAAGGGTAATTTATTTAATAACCTACACTTAATCCCCTGTTGGGGATTTTTTTCTGCAAAATATTGCGCTTTCTTACTTGTGATATTTATAACAGTGTAAGTTATAAATTTCTAACAGAATTTGAAAAATATCTTTCTTATAGGGGCGTCTTTTTTCTCGACCGCATTTTTGAATTTTAACAAAACTTTTAATGATTTTAGTTGTGAGTATGCACAACCTTGATTTTCTTTATGCTATAATAATATTGGAAAAAATGATAAGTGGAATCAAGCGTAATACAATCTGTTGTACTTGATTGTTTTTCGTTTTTTATTGAGGATACGGATTGTGAACAGAATCACGAATCGGAGGTGTAGCTGGTGTCAGCAAGTGAATCAAAAGCGGTTTGTGCAAATCATGAAGAATTGTACAAATCTCTTGACGCGTTTATTGAAGATGTAAAAAATGAATCAGGTGTATTGATTGAAGTCCTGCACAAGGCTCAGGAATTGTTTGGCTATCTGCCACAGGAAGTTCAGGAATTTGTGGCGGAACGATTAGACCTGCCTGTCAGTCAGGTCTATGGCGTTGTGACCTTCTACAATCTTTTCACCATGAAACCTTCCGGAAAAAATCAGATCAAGGTTTGTCTTGGAACCGCCTGTTATGTAAAGGGCGCGGATAAGATACTGAGCAGATTGAAGGAAGAACTTGGTGTAGAGATGGAAGAGGTTACGCCGGACGGCAATTTCTCCATCCACGGTGTCAGATGTCTCGGAGCATGTTCAATGGCTCCTGTTGTACTTGTTGGTGAGAAAGACTTTTACGGAAAAGTAACTGCAGATGAAGTACCAAAGATCATAAAGAAATACAGGGGGTGAACAGCAAATGGCAAAGATTAAGAGTTTGGACGAGTTAATGAAAATAAAGGAACAGGCTGTGAAGGATATTCAGATGAGAGATACCGACAAGAGGGGTAAGATCGTTGTTGCTATGGGAACATGCGGAATAGCTGCAGGGGCAAAGGATACACTTCAAGCAGTCGTTGCTGAACTCGGCAAAAAGGGAATCGAAGACGTTTCAGTTGTACAGTCCGGTTGTATGGGATTATGTGATGTTGAACCAACCATCGAAGTGGTGATGGAAGGTCAGGATCCTATCATCTATGGTCATGTGACTCCGGAACAGGTTGTCAGAATCGTCGACCAGCATGTACAGAACGGGAAAGTTGTAAGTGATCTGCTTGTAAGAAAAGGGGAAATTTGACAAGATTAAATATTGCGAGGTGAAGTAAGTTGCCGGTTGCAACGAATACAATACTAATGTGTGCAGGTGGTGGATGTATATCCGCCGGGGAAGAGAGTTGTCTTGACGCACTGAACAAGGCGATAGACAAATACGCTCTTCAGGATGTTGTTAAAGTGGTAGAAACAGGTTGTATGGGTATGTGTGATGCAGGTCCTCTTATGGTTATTTATCCGGAGGGCGTGTATTATCAGAAACTTACACCTGCTGATGTGGACGGAATTGTCTCCGAACATATATTGAAGGGAAGAATAGTAGAAGAAAAACTTCTTGATAATCCTCTTTCCGACGTAAAGACGCAGAATCCCTACGATGATCATCCTTTCTTTACAAGACAGGTAAAGATTGCTACGAGAAATATGGGGATTATTGATCCGCTCAAGATAGAAGAATATATCGCTCATGACGGGTATTTTGCCCTTCAAAAAGCCCTTTCCATGACACCTGATGAAGTTATCGCGGAAGTCAAGGCAAGTGGCCTCAGAGGAAGAGGTGGAGCCGGATTTCCAACAGGTCTCAAATGGGAACTCACCAAAAAGGTTCCAGGCGATCAGAAATACGTTTTGTGTAATGCAGATGAAGGAGATCCTGGTGCGTTTATGGACAGGTCCATTCTTGAAGGAGATCCCCATTCACTGCTTGAAGCCATGGCTATCGCCGGATATGCCATTGGTGCGAACAAGGGATATGTGTATATAAGAGCTGAATATCCGCTTGCTATCGAAAGATTGAATGAAGGTATCAAACAGGCAAAAGAACTCGGGCTGTTTGGTGAAAACATCATGGGATCAGGCTTCTCTTTTGACCTTGAGATCAGGATGGGTGCGGGTGCATTTGTCTGTGGAGAAGAAACGGCGCTTATCGAATCTCTTGAGGGGAAGAGGGGTCAGCCGAGAAACAAACCACCGTTCCCGGCTCAGAAAGGTGTATGGGGTATGCCCACACTCAACAATAACGTTGAGACGTATGCAAACATTCCACCTATTCTGACAAAGGGATCCGAATGGTTCTCCAGTATCGGAACCGAAGAATGTAAGGGAACGAAGGTTTTCTGTCTTTCCGGTAAGGTTAAAAATACGGGTCTCGTAGAAGTTCCCATGGGCATTTCACTCAGAGAAGTCGTTTATGATATTGGTGGCGGCATTCCTGGTGGGAAGGCATTCAAGGCTGTTCAGACGGGTGGACCGAGCGGCGGTTGTATTCCTGCTGATTATCTTGATACGCCAATCACTTATGAAAACCTTAAGAAACTTGGAACGATGATGGGTTCCGGTGGTATGGTCTTCATGGATGAAGATACCTGTATGGTTGATGTTGCAAAATACTTCCTTGATTTTTCAGTAGAAGAATCCTGTGGAAAATGTCTGCCTTGCAGAGAAGGAAACCGAGTTATGCTTGAAATTCTTGAAAAGATCACTTCAGGTGAAGGTGAAGAGGGAGACCTCGAAATGCTTGAAAGGCTTGGAAAGAATATCATGGATACTTCACTCTGTGGACTTGGACAGTCATCCCCACAGCCGGTTATTTCTACGCTTCGTTATTTCAGAGATGAATATGAGGCGCATATCAGGGAAAAGAGGTGTCCTGCGAAGGTCTGCAAACCTCTTACAAGATATATCATCGATGCGGAAAAGTGTGTTGGATGTACGGCTTGTTCAAGGGTATGTCCGGTATCTGCAATCGAAGGCGCTGTCAAACAGGTACATGAAATTGATCCTGAAATCTGTACAAGATGTGGAAGTTGTGTACAGGTTTGCAGATTTGGCGCTATCAGCAAAGTTTCACCATAAACTAATCATTAGGGTGGTCCTGGCGGGGACTGCCCTTTTTTGTTTTACACCGTAGATAAATATTTTAGGGGGTGTAACAGTGGTTTCAGAAAAAGAGATGCAGGCTATAGAAAAGATTGTAAACGGTGTTGTTACGGACGAAAGTCTTGCCGAAGGTGATGTTTTAATCAATTGCCTTCACGAAATTCAGAATCATTTTAATAATTTTGTACCACCAGAAGCTGCAGAAAAGGTAGCAGAGATTTTAAAGATTCCACAGTCTTCTGTTTATGAAGTTCTTACATTTTACACGATGTTCTCGGTAGAGAAGAGGGGTAAATATGTGATCAGAATCTGCAACAGTCTTCCGTGTCATGTGACGGGTGGAAAGGCGGTTGTGGATGCCTTGAAGGAAGAACTTAAATGCGACTTTAATCAGACAACTGAAGATGGGCTCTTTACCCTTGAAAAGACAGGTTGTCTTGGATTATGCGGAGTATCTCCGGTCATAATGATAAATGAAGAGTTTTATGGGAATCTCACACCTGAGAAAGTAGTGGAAATAATCAATAAACTCCGGGAAGAGGAGCGTGGTGAATGATGAAGACACAAACCATTCTCGTATCGGTTGACTCGAACAGCGCATTACGTGGAGCCAGACAGTTCAAGAAGCAACTGGAAGAAAGTGTGAAGAATTATAATCTCGATGATTTTGTTGAGGTTCTTGAGACGGGAAGCCTTGGAGTTTACAGAGATGGCGTTATCGTGGCCGTTTATCCCGATGAAGTCTTCTACGAGGTGAAAGCTGCGGAAGATCTTGAAAAGATCGTTACCGAGCATCTTCTCAAGGGGAGACCGGTTAATAATCTTCTCATAGAAAAATCGGTCATCAAACACCAGGAAAAGGAAGAAAAGCTCAATAAAGAACAAAGGATTGTTCTCAGAAATGTTGGGATTATAGATCCCCGTGAAATAGACGAATACATTGCGCGCGATGGTTATCAGGCACTGGCAAAGGTACTTAACGGAATGAAACCGGAAGAGGTTATAACGGAAGTCAAGGACTCAAATCTGAGGGGAAGAGGCGGAGCCGGATTTCCAACTGGGATGAAATGGGAATTTACAGCGAAGACCTCAAATCCGGAAAAGTATATTATCTGTAATGCAGATGAGGGAGAACCTGGAACTTTCAAGGACAGACTGATTATGGAAGGGGACCCTCATGCCGTTGTAGAAGCCATGACGATCACCGGATATGCCGTTGGGGCGAGTAAGGGGTATATTTATATCCGTGGAGAATATCACGGTTCGATAGATAACATCCGTAAGGCGATAAAAGATGCCTATGAGTATGGACTTCTCGGAGAGAATATCTTTGGTACGGATTTCAATTTTGATCTCTCCGTTCGTTTGGGCGCCGGGGCCTATATCTGTGGAGAGGAAACTGCTTTAATAGAATCCATAGAGGGAAGACCCGGAAGACCAAGGCTCAAACCGCCATACCCACCTGTAGAGGGACTTTATGGCAAGCCCACTGTTGTAAACAACGTAGAGACGTTTGCGAATGTGCCATGGATCATCAACCACGGTTCTGAAGCCTTTAAGGGAATTGGAACGGATGGCAGTGCCGGTACGAAAGTCTTCACCCTGGTAGGAAATGTAATCAACAGGGGCCTTGTTGAAGTGCCGATGGGAACTACTATCTTTGATCTGATCTATAAATACGGCGGTGGTATCCCGAACGGTAAAGAACTGAAAATCGTACAGACCGGAGGGACGGCTGGAACATTTATGAATACGGAAAATCTTTCCGTAGGTCTTGATTACGATTCATCGAAAGTGGGTGCTTCACTCGGTTCAGGTGTTATACTATGCATAGATGAGGATAGCTGTGCGGTAGATTGTGCAAAAACGGCAATGGAGTTCTTTGCACATGAATCCTGCGGAAAATGTACCCCGTGCAGAGAAGGCACCGGTACGGCAGTCAGAATTCTCAGGAAGATTGCCAAGGGACAGGGGACATCTGAGGAAATTGATCAGCTTCTCATGCTTGCGGATGTTATGGAACAAACGGCATTCTGTGGTCTTGGACAGGCGGCTCCAATTCCGCTAAGGACCATTGTCAATTCCTTCAGGGATGAGTTTGAGGCACATGTTGCGAAAAAGCCATGTCCCTGCTGTAAATATGAGGAACCAAAGAAGAAGAGGCGAATAAAATAAAGCCCTTTCTCCGGTTAATGTTTATCTGTGATAAATGATATATTAATTCATTGTAAAATTATTCCTATTTTGACGGGTGCGGTTGACAATGCACCCGTTCTCGTAGTAAAATGCGTTTGGTTAATTTTAAAAAATTATAGAAAGGAGGGAATATCGAATAGATGCCCACAATCAATCAGTTAGTTAAGAACAGCAGGAAGATTATCAAGGATAAGTCCAAGGCGCCTGCGCTGCAGGGAAATCCTCAGAAAAGAGGAGTTTGCGTCAGAGTTACAACAATGACTCCAAGAAAGCCTAACTCAGCTTTGAGAAAGATCGCAAGGGTCAGACTCGTAAATGGAATGGAAGTATCAGCATATATTCCAGGAGAAGGACACAACCTTCAGGAACATTCAGTTGTAATGGTTAGAGGTGGAAGAGTTAAGGATTTGGCTGGTATCCGCTATAGAATCATCAGAGGAGCACTTGACACCGCAGGTGTTGAAGGCAGAAAACAGGCCCGTTCCAAATATGGAACTAAAGCTCCTAAATAATGTAAGGCTGCGTAGGAGGTAATTGTTTAAATGAGAAGAAGAAGAGCCGAAAAAAGAAGTATTGAACCGGATCCGGTATATAACGATTTGCTTGTTTCAAGACTGATTAACAAGCTGATGTATCACGGAAAAAAGTCAAAGTCACAGAAGATCGTTTACGATGCGTTTGATATCGTAAGGGAGAAGACTGGAAAAGATCCACTTGAAATGTTCAAACAGGCGATGGATAACGTCAAGCCTGAAGTTGAAGTAAAGCCGAGACGAGTTGGAGGTTCAACCTATCAGGTACCTGTTGAGGTTGCTGAACCGAGAAAGACATCACTCGGGTTGAGATGGCTTATCGCTGCAACGAGAACAAAAAAAGGAAAACCGATGAAGTACAGACTTTCAGATGAAATCATCAATGCACTTGAAAATACAGGATCTGCTATTAAGAAGAGAGAAGATACACATAGAATGGCGGAAGCAAACAGAGCGTTTGCGCATTTCAAATGGTAATCGTTTAAATTAATGGAGGAAGAATAGTGTCTTATAAACAGATTCCTCTCGAGAGAGTCAGAAATATAGGTATTATGGCTCATATCGATGCTGGTAAAACTACAACTACAGAAAGAATTTTGTTCTACACTGGAAAGAAGAGGACTCTTGGCAGTGTTGATGATGGTACCGCTACAATGGACTGGATGGAACAGGAAAAGGAGCGAGGTATAACGATTACTTCTGCTGCTACTACTGCTTTCTGGAAGGATCATCGTATTAATATCATCGATACACCCGGACACGTTGACTTTACGGTCGAGGTGGAAAGGTCATTGAGAGTTCTTGACGGAGCCGTTGCGGTTTTTGATGTTTGCGCAGGCGTTGAGCCACAGTCGGAAACTGTATGGAGACAGGCGGACAAATATGATGTACCGAGGATTGCGTTCATGAACAAAATGGACAAACTTGGTGCAGATTTTGACATGTCCGTAGAAAGTATGAGAAAAAAGCTCGGAGCTAATCCGCTTCCATTACAGATTCCGATCGGTGCTGAAGATACGTTCATCGGTGTAGTGGATCTCCTTGCGATGCAGGCATTAGTCTGGGATGACAAGGAAGGTACGACATTCTCCGTGCAGGAAATTCCTGAGAATCTTGTGGAGAAGGCGGAAGAACTTCATGAGGATCTCGTTGCAAAGATGTCTTCGTACGATGAATCTATCATGGAACATTATCTCGAAGGCGAAGAAGTTCCTGTAGATAAACTGAAGAAGGCGATCAGAGCGGCTACGGTTAAGGGAGAATTTGTACCCGTATTTTGCGGTACGGCATTTAAGAACAAAGGTGTTCAGCCTGTTATTGATGCTGTAGTTGATTATCTCCCGTCACCAAAGGATGTACCACCTGTACAGGCAATTGTACCCGGATCGGATGAGATTGTTGAACTCAGGGCAGATCACGATGGTCCGTTTGCTGCACTTGCTTTTAAAGTTGCGACAGATCCGTTTGTCGGGAGATTGACATTTTTCAGGGTCTATTCCGGTACTTTGAAAAAAGGAAATTATATACAGAATGTCAACAAGGATAAGAAAGAAAGATTGAGCAGATTGATTTACATGCATTCTGACAAAAGAGAAGACGTAGATGAAGTGGGTGCCGGTGAAATTGTTGCGGGTATCGGTTTTAAATTTACGACTACCGGGGACAGTCTTGCCACCATGGATAATCCGCTTCTTCTCGAAGAGATGAACTTCCCTGAACCGGTTATTCAAATTGCGATAGAACCTGAAACCAAGAATGATGTAAACAAGCTTGGTAAGGGTCTTGCTGCACTCAGGGAAGAAGACCCGACGCTGAAGGTACAGGTGGATAACGAAACAGGTCAGACACTCCTCAGCGGAATGGGTGAATTGCATCTTGAAATCATCATTGACAGGCTCAAGAGAGAATTCGGTGCAAATGTTAGAGTTGGTAAACCTCATGTTTCATACAGAGAAACTATCAAACAGGGTTCTGATGTGGAAGCGAAGTATGCCCGTCAGAGCGGTGGTAAAGGACAGTATGGACATGTTAAGGTCAAGTATGAACCACTCGAAGCGGGTTCTGGTTTTGTGTTTGAGGATAAAACTGTTGGTGGTTCTATTCCGAAGGAATACATCAACCCGATCAGGGTTGGAATTGAAGAATCAATGCAGGATGGTGCTGTAGCGGGGTATCCTGTTGTTGATCTCAAGGCGACGCTTTATGATGGTTCCTATCATGAAGTTGACAGTTCGGAAATGGCGTTTAAGATAGCAGGATCGATGTCTCTTAAGGAAGCCCTCAAGAAGGGAAAATCTTATCTTCTTGAGCCTATTATGGCTGTTGAAGTAACAACACCTGAGGAATACATGGGTGATATTATCGGAGATCTCAACACGAGAAGAGGAAGAATAGAGAATTTTGATTCAAGGGCAAACGCCAAGGTGATTGAATCATTTGTACCATTGTCAGAACTGTTTGGATATGCTACAATATTAAGGTCATTGAGTCAGGGAAGAGCGACATATACAATACAGTTTTCGCATTATGACGCAGTGAATGAAAAAACACTTGAAAAGATTCTTAAAAATAAGTAAGAACCTTATTAAAACTGTTATTAAACGATAACGAGGAGGGTATTAACAAATGGCAAAAGAGAAGTTTGAGAGAACCAAACCACATCTTAACATCGGAACAATCGGTCATATCGACCATGGTAAGACGACACTTACAGCAGCCATCACAAAGGCACTCAGCTTGAAGGGTCTCGCAGAATTTGCTGCATTTGACACAATCGACAAGGCACCTGAAGAAAAGGCAAGAGGAATCACCATCAACACAGCACACGTTGAATACCAGACAGAAAAGAGACATTACGCTCATATCGACTGTCCGGGTCACGCTGACTACATCAAGAACATGATCACTGGTGCCGCGCAGATGGACGGAGCTATCCTTGTTGTTGCCGCTACAGACGGTCCTATGCCTCAGACAAGAGAACACGTCTTGCTTGCCGGTCAGGTTAACGTACCAGCAATCATCGTATTCTTAAATAAATGTGACATGGTAGACGATGAAGAATTGATCGATCTTGTAGAAATGGAAGTAAGAGACCTTCTCACAAAATACAAATTCCCTGGAGACGATCTTCCTGTTATCAGAGGCTCAGCTCTTAAGGCTGGAGAAGAAGATAGCGCAGATGGCGAATGGAATCAGCATATCTACGAATTGATGGATGCTTGTGACGAATACTTCCCAGATCCTGAAAGAGAAACGGACAAGCCTTTCCTTATGCCTATCGAAGATATCTTCACCATCACGGGTAGAGGAACAGTTGTTACGGGTAGAATCGAAAGAGGAGCAGTACATCCTGGAGATTCAGTAGAAATCGTTGGTATCAGACCAACAACACAGACTACCTGTACCGGTGTAGAAATGTTCAGAAAACTTCTTGACGAAGGAGTTGCAGGAGACAACGTCGGATGTCTTCTCAGAGGAACGAAGAAGGATGAAGTAGAAAGAGGACAGGTATTGGCCAAACCAGGTTCCATCACACCTCATAAGAAATTCAAGGCAAATATCTACGTGCTTAAGGCTGCAGAGGGTGGAAGACACACACCATTCACAAAGGGTTACAGACCACAGTTCTACATCAGAACAGCTGATGTTACCGGACAGGTCGTTGATCTTGGTGAAGGCGTGGAAATGATCATGCCTGGAGACAACATGGTTGCTACGATCGAACTTATCAAGCCGGTTGCCCTTGAAGATGGTATGAGATTTGCAGTTAGAGAAGGCGGAAGAACAGTTGGAGCAGGAGTTGTCGCTGAAATCATCGAATAATAGAAGTGTAATATACTTTTAATTTACATTTTACTATTATTGTGTATAATGCGGGGGAGCATTTGAATGGATGCTCCCCTTTTGTAGCGTATTTTGTATGATTGGAGGGAAAAGCAGATGGCCTCACAGAGGATAAGAATCAGATTAAAGGGATATGATCATGAATTGCTTGATCAGTCATCTGGTAAGATTGTGGAAATCGTTAAGACGACGAATGCAAAAGTTTCAGGACCTATTCCTTTACCAACTGAAAGAACGGTTTACTGTGTTTTGAGATCACCTCACAAACACAAAGATTCAAGAGAACATTTTGAAAAAAGAGTACATAAAAGGCTCATAGACATTTTGGACCCCAAGCCAAAGACAGTGGAAGCGCTCATGAAAATTGATCTTCCATCAGGGGTAGATGTCGAAATCAAGCTCTGATACATAACTGGAGGTGTACAGCAATGAGCGGATTAATCGGAAAGAAAATTGGAATGACACAGATTTACAAGGATGGAAAGAGAATTCCTGTGACGGTTGTACAAGCCGGACCTTGCGTGGTTGTTCAGAAAAAGACCGAGGAAGTAGACGGATATACATCCATACAGCTCGGTTTTGAAAAACAGAAGGAACAGAGAATGACAAAACCGGTTCTTGGTCATTTTAAGAAGGCCAATGTAGAGCCGATGAAGCATCTTAAAGAATTTAGAGTCGATGATGTGGATGCGTATGAACTTGGACAGGAGATTACCGTAGAACTCTTTGAAGAGGGAACGAAAGTCGATGTTGTTGGTGTTTCAAAGGGTAAGGGTTATTCAGGTGCGATGAAGAGATGGAATTTCAGTGGCGGTGAAAAATCACACGGTTCAAAGTTCCATAGGGCACTCGGTAGTACGGGTCAGCATTCCTATCCTGCAAGGGTATTTCCCGGGAAAAAGATGCCTGGTCAGTATGGAAACACTCAGGTAACGGTTCAGAACCTTGAAATCGTCAGAGTCGACAAGGAAAACAATCTTCTTGCGGTAAAGGGTGCTATCCCTGGAGCAAGAAACAGTTTAGTTTACATCACAAACACAGTTAAATCATATTGATGATTTGACTGGAAGGAGGAAAAAATGGCAAAAATCGAAGTTCTCGACCTTAAGGGACAGAATATCGGTGAAGTTGAATTAAGAGCTGATATCTTCGACATAGATCCTAACAAGGATGTTATGTTCAGATACGTTCGCATGCAACTCACTAACAGAAGACAGGGAACGGCCTCCACAAAGACACGTGCTGAAGTAAAGGGTACTGGTAAAAAACCATTTCCACAGAAGCATACAGGACGTGCCAGACAGGGAAGCTTGAAGGGCCCGCATCAGAGACACGGGGGAGTGGCTTTCGGACCGAAACCCAGAGATTTCAACATGAAACTCCCTAAGAAAATGAAACAGCTTGCATTGAAATCGGCGTTAAGTACAAGATACAGGGAGGGAAACCTCATTGTGATTGACGATTTCAGAATGGATGAGATTAAGACGAAGACTTTCAAGGGTGTTTTAAAGGCTCTTGATGTTGATTCAAACAAGAATCTCGTTGTATTGCCTTTCAAGATGGCTCAGTACGAAAATACCAAGATGTCCGGAAAGAACATTAAACAGACTAAGGTTATCATCGCTGATAATCCTGGTAATGCGTTAGAGGGAAAGGTTAATGTCGATGGCCTCAACGTCTTCGACATTATCAACAACGATAAGATAATCCTTACAAAAGACACGGTTAAAAAAATTGAGGAGGTGTTGGGTTAATGGCTATAAAACTTGAATACAGAGACGTATTGCTTCGCCCAATACTCACTGAAAAAACTACAACAAACATGGCACACGGAACTTATACTTTTGAAGTTCACAGGGACTCCAATAAAAGATTGATCAAGGATGCCATTGAAAATATATACGAAGTAAAGGTGGAGCAGGTCAACGTTTTAAACGTGAAACCCAAACCGAAACGCAGAGGAATGTTCAGAGGAAAGACAAGAAGTTGGAAGAAAGCAATGGTCAAGCTTCAGGAAGGTTACACGATTTCTGATCTTGAGAACCTTTATTAATAGGAAGGGGAGCTGAATATGGGACTTAAAAGATATAAACCAACAACCCCGACTAGAAGATATGCCGTAGGTCAGGATTATGCTGAAATAACAAAGACGACTCCTGAAAAATCATTACTTGCACCTCTTAAGAAGACAGCAGGTAGAAACAACAGAGGTAGAGTAACTGTAAGGCATCGTGGTGGCGGTCATAAGAGAATGTATCGTATCGTTGACTTCAAGAGAAACAAAGATGGTATCCCGGCAAAAGTCATGTCAATTGAATACGATCCGAACAGATCAGCGAGAATAGCACTTTTGTTCTATAAAGATGGTGAAAAGAGATATATCCTTGCGCCAAGAAAACTCTCCGTTGGAGATGAAGTATTAAGTGGGTCTGACGCGGAAATCAAGGCAGGAAACTCAAAGATGCTCAAGGAGATTCCCGTTGGTACACAGGTTCATGCGATAGAATTTGTACCCGGAAAGGGTGCACAGATTGCAAGATCAGCTGGATTGTCAGCGCAGATCATGGCAAGAGAGAGTGGCTATGTTCTTCTTAAGATGCCTTCCGGTGAATTAAGAAGAGTACTTGAGAGCTGTAAGGCTACCATCGGTATTGTTGGTAACGAAAATCACAGTAACGAAGTGTATGGTAAAGCCGGTAAGAAAAGATGGCTGGGAATTAAACCTACAGTAAGAGGTATGGTTATGAACCCTTGTGATCACCCTATGGGTGGTGGTGAAGGAAGATCCAAGAGTGGAAAGCATCCGCAGAGTCCTTGGGGTACACTTGCTAAAGGTTATAAGACCAGAAGAGGTAAGAGGGCTTCTGATAAATTTATCGTCAGAAGAAGAAACGAAACTAAGAGAAGATAAAGGGGGTAATGCCTTTGAGTAGATCTTCCAGAAAAGGCCCTTTTGTTCAGCCTAAGCTCCTGAAAAGGGTGAGAGCATTGAATCAGGCCGGAAAGAAAGAAGTATTAAAGACATGGAGCAGATCATCAACGATCATACCTGAAATGGTAGGTCATACGATAGCAGTTTATAATGGTTTGAAGCATATACCTGTATATATAAGTGAAAACATGGTAGGACATAAGCTTGGAGAATTTTCATTTACCAGAAGATTCGGCGGACATGCTGACAAGAAGGCTAAAGCCGGACAGGTTGGTAAATAAGAAAGGGGAGTTGTAGGAAATGGCACACGCAAAAAGGTCAGTATTTCATAGAGAAAGAAAAGAGCATCAGGCTGAAACACCAGTGACCGAGGCCAGAGCAACAGCCAAGTATTTAAGAATCTCCCCGAAAAAAGTCAGATCGGTAGTTAACTCGATCAGGGGAATTAAGGTAGACAGAGCGATGGATGTACTCGAATTCTCACCTAAAAAGGGTGCTGCTCTTGTCAAAAAAGTACTTGATTCTGCGGTTGCAAACGCTATAAACAATTTTGAACTGGATGCAGACAATCTTTACGTGAAAGAGACATACGTAAACGAAGGACCAAGAATGAAGAGAGTTTGGCCAAGAGGTAGGGGAAGAGCTGATATCCTTTACAAGAGAATGGCTCATATAACAGTAGTAGTAGAAGACAGATCAGTATCAGCGGATAAAGACGAAAGTGAAACGAGGTGATTTGAGCCGTGGGTCAAAAAGTACATCCAAGAGGATTTAGACTGGGAGTTTCAAAGGATTGGCAGGCAAATTGGTTTGGTGGAAAAAACTATTCCGATTATTTGATAGAAGATGAAAAGATCAGGAAGATGATCAGAGGCAAGAAGTACCAGATCAAGACGAAACGTGGACAGATGGTCGAATCTGATGCAGGTGTTGATGAGGTATTTATCGAAAGACCAAGCCAGAACAAGGTAAGAATTACTATTTTCACAGCTAAACCTGGTATCGTTATTGGTAGAAAAGGTGCAGAAGTTCAGGTTCTCAGAGAAGAACTGGAGAAGCTGACTGCAAAGCAGGTTTTTGTGAATATAAAGGAAATCAAAACACCTGAGACAGATGCCTTATTAGTAGCAGAGAACATTGCAAGTATGCTTGAGAAGCGAACATCACACAAGAGAGCTATGAAAAGGGTTATGAGAAATGCCATGAAGAGTGGCGCAAAAGGTATTAAAGTTATGGTTTCCGGAAGACTTGGCGGAGCCGAAATTGCAAGAACTGAATGGTATCGTGAAGGCAGAATTCCTCTTCAGACTCTCAGTGCAGCTATCGATTATGGTTTTACAGTAGCGAACACAAAAATGGGAGTTATTGGTGTAAAAGTTTGGGTATACACCACTGATAAATAATTCTTCACGTAGAGAAGGAGGTAATTACAGATGTTGATGCCCAAGAGGGTTAAGTATAGAAAGCAACAGCGTGGAACGATGACTGGAAAGGCAAAAGGCGGTACAAGTGTGCATTTTGGCGAATACGGTCTAAAAGCTTTGGAAGCCAGATGGATAACAGCAAGACAGATCGAGGCATGCAGAGTTACTATGGTAAGAACGTTAAAGAGAAGCGGTAAATTATGGATGAGAATCTTCCCTGACAAGCCAGTGACAAAACAGCCACAGGATTCAAGACAGGGTAAGGGTAAAGGTAATGTCGACATGTGGGTATCTGTTGTAAAGCCAGGGAAAATCATGTTTGAAATCGGCGGAGTACCTGACGAACTTGCCAAGAAGGCATTGAAAAAGGCTTCAGACAAGCTTCCTATAAGGACAAAGATTGTACAGAGGCACGCTGTTGGAGGTGAATAAAATGAAGGCCAGTGAACTGAGACAATTTACTGATGAAGAATTAAACGAAAAGCTTGAAGAAAAAAAGAAAGAGTTGATGAACCTTCGTTTTCAATTAGCTTTAAAGCAACTTGATAATACAAATCTTATCAAATCATGCAAGAGAGACATAGCAAGGTTTAAGACTATTCTCACTGAACGTGAATTGGGAATCAAGAGATAAGGGAGGGTAGACGATGCCTAAGAGAATTTTAACCGGAGAAGTTGTGAGCGACAAGATGGATAAGACCGTAGTAGTTCTTGTCAGCAGAAGTGTAAAGCATAAAGTTACCGGCAAAATGATTAAGAGATCAAAGAAATATAAAGCTGACGACAGGGAAAATGCATGTAAGATGCACGATGTCGTAAAAATCATAGAAGCAAATCCGATTAGTAAGGAAAAGAGATGGAAAGTTCTCGAAATCGTTGAAAGAGATGTTCTTGACGAGGTTGATACAGAGGTTATCGACTCTGAAGGAGGCGATGCATAATGATTTACAGAGAAACCATTATGAACGTTGCCGATAATTCAGGGGCGAAGAAATTGCTCGTTATTAACATTCTTGGCGGTTCAAGAAGAAATTTCGGTTCTATTGGTGATATCGTTGTTGCATCGGTTAAGGAAGCCATACCTCATTCCAACGTAAAGGCAGGGGATGTAGTAAAGGCGGTAGTTGTTAGAACCCATAAAGAGGTTGGAAGACCTGATGGGACTTACGTCAGATTTGACGACAACGCAGCAGTTATCATTGATGGTCAGAACAATCCAAAGGGAACCAGAATCTTTGGGCCCGTTGCGAGAGAATTAAGGGAAAAGGGTTATATGAAAATAGTATCCCTGGCACCCGAGGTATTATAAGGAGGTGCTGTTGTGAAAAAACTTAAAAAAGTAAGCAAATTCAATTTTACTATTAAAAAAGAAGATCTTATTGAAGTTATCTCTGGTAAGGATAAGGGAAAGAGAGGAAGAGTCCTCAGAGTTATTCCCAAGGATTCCAAGATCATCGCTGACAAGATTAACATTGTCAAGAGACATCAGAGACCAACTCAGCAGGAAAGAAACGGCGGGATCATCGATACAGATAATCCGATCAGCACATCAAAAGTTATGGTCGTATGTCCAAACTGCGATAAGAAGACGAGGATCGGATGGAAACTGCTTGATGATGGAAATAAGAAGAGATACTGTAAAAAATGCGGTGAATTGATCGATAAAGACTAATCTGCAAGGAGGTGTGCTCAGCGGTTTATCCCTGTCAGGATAACCGGATACTGAGATAATTATGGCTAAAAACGAAGACAAGGCAAATAAGCCAGAAAGAATCACAAGTTATCTTAACAAGTATTACAGTGAAACAGTTGCTCCTGCCATGATGAAAGAGTTTGGTTATAAAAACGTCATGCAGGTCCCGAAGCTTGCCAAGATAGTTATAAACATGGGAGTTGGAGAAGGCTCCAGAAATAAGGATTTATTCAGGATTCACCAGGAAGAGCTTAAGGCAATTGCCGGACAAAAACCAGTTGTAACGCATTCAAAGAAGGCTATTGCTAATTTTAAGCTGAGAAAAGGAATGCCTGTAGGAATCAAGGTAACATTGAGAAACGGTTCTATGGAAAACTTTTTGTACAAGCTCTGTAACATAGTTCTTCCTAAAGTAAGAGACTTTAGAGGGTTAAATCCAAACTCATTTGACGGAAGAGGAAACTATGCTTTCGGACTTTCAGAACAGGTTATATTCCCAGAGGTCAAACCTGAGAATGTAAAGAGAATTCAGGGTATGGACATTGTTATCGCAACAACTGCCAAGTCAAACGAAGAAGCAAAAAAGCTTCTTGAATTGATGGGTATGCCCTTTAAAAGAGGATAATTTAGGAGGGAAAGAATGGCAAGAAAAGCAATGGTAGAAAAGTGGAAAAGACCTAAAAAATACAAGACTAGAGAATACAGCAGATGTAAGGTTTGTGGGAGACCACATTCGGTGTACAGTGAGTTTGGAATTTGCAGGGTATGTCTCAGAAAAATGGCGTTAGAGGGTAAGCTTCCTGGTGTTAGAAAGGCAAGCTGGTAAGTGAAGGGAGGTAATTACAAGTGTGGAGCGATACAATAGCTGATATGCTTACAAGAATAAGAAATGCAAACTCCGTGTTAGACGAGAGTGTAGATATTCCTGCTTCCAAATTAAAGAAAAACATTTGTGAAGTTCTCAAAGAAGAAGGTTACATAACGGATTTTAAATATATTGAAGATGGAAAACAGGGAATTATCAGGGTAATACTTAAATACAAGGGAACCAGAAGAGACAGGAAAACGGTTATCAAGGGAATCGTTAGGGTGTCAAAGGCTGGAAGAAGGATATACTGTTCAAAGGACAATGTTCCTTCTGTTAAAGGTGGTCTTGGGATTGCGATACTTACCACTTCACAGGGTGTTATGACGGACAAGACGGCGAGAAAGCTTTCAACTGGCGGCGAGATAATCGCTTACGTCTGGTAATAGCGGAGGTGTGATGATGGCAGAAAAAAAGGTTATTTCCAGGTTGGCAAAAAAATCAATTGTCGTACCTGCAAATGTTGAAGTAAAGCTCAACGGCTTAGAAATATCCGTTAAAGGTCCCAAGGGAGAATTAAAAAAGACCCTTAATGAAAAGGTCGTTGTTGAGATCGAAGGAAATGAAATAAACGTTAAGCCTAATCTTGAGATCATGAAGAGAGCGAGTGAGGCAAAGCATTTCAGAGCGATGACAGGTACTTTCTATTCTCACATCAGCAATATGATTGCGGGTGTTACCGAAGGTTTCAAGAAGGAACTCACAATAGTTGGTGTTGGGTACAGAGCTGCTTTAAAAGGTACTACCCTTAATATGAACCTTGGTTACGCTCATGAAGTTAATGTTGAACCACCTGCAAATATCACTTTTGAAGTTCCTAAACCAAACAGCATCATCGTCAATGGAATTGACAAGGAGCTTGTGGGTCAGGTTGCGGCGAACGTAAGAAAATGGAGAGAGCCGCTTGTTTACGGCGGAAAGGGTATCAGATACTCTGATGAAGTCGTAAGAACAAAAGTTGGTAAAAAGGTTTAATAAGGGGGTGTAATACATGATAAAACAGATTGATAGAAAGATCGTAAGAAAGAGAAGACATTTCAGAGTCAGAAAAAAAGTAACAGGAACCCCTGAGAAGCCGAGACTTGCTGTTTTTAGAAGTGAAAAACATATTTACGCCCAGATTATAGATGATGTATCAAAGCAGACACTTTGTTCCTCATCGACGATTTCGAAGTCACTCAAAGGTGCACTTTCTAAAACATGGGATGTAGAAGCAGCAGCAAAAGTAGGGGAAGATCTTGCTAAGAAGGCACTTGATGCCGGTATAGAAGCAGTAGTATTTGATAGAGGCGGTTTTAAGTATCACGGAAGAGTCAAGGCTCTTGCCGATGGTGCGAGAAAAGCCGGTCTCAAGTTTTAAGGAGGGATTGAGTTGCCTCAGGACAGAAATTTTAAGAACAATGTTAAAGGCGAACAGCCAGAACTCGAAGAAAGAGTTGTGGATATAACTAGGACGACAAAGGTAGTTGGTGGAGGTAAGAACCTCCATTTCAGATGTGTTGCAGTAGTTGGAGACAGAAACGGAACCGTCGGAATTGGAATCGGCAGTGCATTGGAAGTACCAGATGCGATCAGAAAGGCCATTTCTGATGCCAAGAGAAATCTTATTACCGTGCCAATCATCAAGGGGACCATTCCCCATGAAGTACAGGCAAGATGGACTTCCGCAGAGATTATCATGAAGCCGGCCGCTCCGGGTACCGGTGTTGTGGCATCCGATTCAGTTCGTGCAGTTGTTGAGCTTGCGGGTGTTCATAACATTCTTACTAAAAATCTCGGTGCAAGGACACCTCTGAACGTTGTAAGAGCCACTTACAAGGGTCTGAGTGAACTTGAATCTCCAGCGGAGATTGCGGCAAAGAGGGATATCACGGTTCAGCAGGTATTTAAAGGTGTAAGAGGTGATGCTTGATGGCAAAATTAAAAATTACACTGACAAAGAGTCCCGTTGGCTACAACCGTGATCAGAGAGCTACTGCTGATGCTTTGGGTTTAGGAAAAATGAATACTACAGTTACAAAAGAGGATAATCCTGCAATCAGAGGAATGATTTTCAAGATCAAACATCTTCTTACTGTAGAAGAAGTCTAAATTTTACATGGGAGGAGGTTTTTAGATGCCCCTTAACTTAGAAGAATTGAAACCTACAAAGGGTTCAATGAAAAAGACGAGAAGAGTAGGAAGAGGTCCTGGTTCCAACAAGGGAAAGACTGCGGGAAAGGGTCATAAAGGTCAGAAATCAAGATCAGGTGCCAAGGCAAAAGCTGGTTTTGAAGGCGGACAGACACCACTTTATATAAGAGTCCCAAAGAAGGGCTTCAGCAATGTTAACAAAAAAACATTCACAGTTATAAATCTTGATGTATTAGAGAAAAGGTACGACAATGATGAAGAGGTTACAGTATCAAACCTTCTTGAAAGAGGAATCATTCAGAAGGAACTTGATGGTGTAAAATTGTTAGGTGACGGTAAAATCAGTAAGAAGCTGACTGTTAAAGTTCACGCCTTCAGTAAGAGTGCAAAGGAGAAGATAGAAGCAGCTGGCGGCCAAATTGAGGTGATCTGAATTGTGGGCAGCATTTAAGAATGCTTTTCGTATTCCAGAACTTAGAGACAGAATTATATTTACCTTATTAATGTTAATAATTTACCGACTGGGAATCTATATACCGATTCCCGGTATTAACCTGACTGAATGGGGAAGTGTATTCCAGAGTTTTCAGTCGGGTGCCGCTGGTGGGTTATTTAGTTTTTATGATGTGTTTGCCGGAGGAGCTCTCCAGAGATTCTCTATCATGATGATGGGTGTTACTCCCTATATCAACGCATCTATCATTCTCCAGTTGTTGATGAGTGTTGTTCCTGCTCTTAAGGAACTTTCAAAAGAAGGAGAAGAGGGAAAGAAAAAGCTTGCAAAGATCACAAGATATCTCACAGTAGGTCTTGGTCTTCTTCAGGGTTTTATACTGAGTTTCTCCATATCAAGAAATCCTGCTTTGATCGTTGATGGAATTGCTCCATTCTTCTTTATTTTTGTTTCAACCATTACAATACTTGCCGGAACGATGTTTGCTATCTGGCTTGGTGAAAGAATTACCGAAAAGGGAATAGGAAACGGTATCTCCGTTATTATCTTTGCCGGTATCGTTGCCAGATTCCCAAGTTATGTCGGTCAGGCTATTGTCGGTCAGATGGGAATCATGGAATGGATCATCCTCATTGCTGTCATGGTAGGTATGGTTATCGCCATCATCTATGTACAGCAGGGTGAAAGAAGAGTCAGAGTACAGTATGCCAAACGAATGAGTGGAAGAAAGGTATATGGCGGACAGAGTACCTATATTCCGATGAAGGTCAATCAGAGTGGGGTTATCCCTATAATCTTCGGACAGGCCATCATGATTATTCCTGCGGCTATCGCATCCATGTCAGGAAATGCAACGGTGGAAAGATGGCTCGGAACAGGTGGCTATCTCTACATTCCGTTGTATTGTCTGCTTATCTTCTTCTTCGCTTATTTCTACAGTATCATTTCATTTGATGTGCATGATGTTTCTGAAAACATCAAGAGATATGGTGGATTTATTCCGGGGATCAGACCGGGAGCTCCAACTGAAAAGTATCTCTCAAGAATATTGAACAAGATGACGTTTATGGGTGCAATATTCCTCGTCATCATTTCAGTAATACCTTATATTCTCTCTGCCATACTCAGTGTCAATATCTGGATTGGTGGGACTTCAGCGTTGATCGCGGTAGGTGTTGCACTCGATATTGTACAGCAGATGGAACAGCATATGATTATGAGGAATTACGACGGTTTCATGAAGAAAGGAAGACTGAAAGGAAGAAGATAAATATGACTAAGAAGTTAAATCTTATATTTCTTGGTCCTCCGGGAGCCGGTAAAGGTACAATAGCTAAAGGAGTTGTGGAACGCTTCGGCGTTCCACATATTTCTACCGGTGACATGTTGAGGGCCGCGGTAAAATCCGGTTCAGATCTCGGTAAAAAAGTAAAGAGCGTCATAGATTCGGGTCAGCTTGTGTCTGACGATTTGCTTTTTGATCTGGTAAAAGACAGACTGGCACAAAGTGATTGTGATAATGGATTTATTCTTGATGGGTACCCGAGAAATCTTGAACAGGCCGAGGCACTTGATGAAATTCTCGAAGAGCTTGGTAGGGAAGAGGCAATGGTATTATTCCTCGATGTTGCCGAGGAAGAGGTTGTTAACCGGATCAGTTCGAGAAGGGTATGTCCCGAATGCGGTCGTGTTTACAATGTCATTACACTCAAGCCGTCTGAAGAGGGCATCTGCGACGATGACGGGGTAGAGTTGATTCAGCGGGATGACGATATGGAAGATACCGTTCGAAACAGATTCAGGATATATCTGGAGAAAACCTCCCCTCTTATAAAACTGTATACTGATAGAAAACAAATTGTTACAGTAGACGGTTCGGGGAGTGTTGACAATGTTCAAAAGATTGTGTTTAATACCCTGGTGGAGAAAATTTGAGAAATCACAAAAAACTGTTGAAGGAATGCTTCCTTCTCTTGATGTTTTGGGTAAATTAGGCAAGGGGGAATAAATGCCAAAGAATAGCGCAGATGTGATAAAAGTTGATGGTAAAGTTATGGAAGCCTTGCCAAATGCGGTTTTTAAGGTAATTCTTGAAAATGGTCATGAGGTAATGGCACATATTTCAGGTAAGATGAGGAAGAATTTCATCAGGTTGGTGCCTGGTGACAGCGTTGTAGTAGAACTATCGATTTACGATCTGACGAAGGGTCGTATTGTGTATAGAAAAAAGGCTTAAACGCCTTGTAATTTTGAAAGGAGAGTGTCTGCCATGAAAGTAAGAGCATCTGTTAAGCCACGATGTGAATTTTGTAAAGTAATCAGAAGAAAAGGTATTGTGAGGATTATCTGTAGTAGAAATCCGAAGCATAACCAAAAACAGGGCTAACGGAAAGGGAGGTAAAAGATTAGATGGCACGTGTATTAGGTGTAGAGTTACCGAATCAGAAAAAGGTATTTGTAGCGTTAAGGTACATTTACGGAATCGGTCCGACAAAGGCCGATGAGATTCTCGCTGCTACTGAGATCGATCCTGACAAGCGAGTTAAGGATCTTGGTGAAGATGAGATCAGAAAAGTTACTCAGTACATAAACGAGAACTTGAAAATTGAAGGTGAACTGAAACAGGAAGTTCAGAAGAACATTAAGAGACTCGTTGAGATTGGTAGTTACAGAGGACGGAGACACAGGTTAGGCCTTCCAGTAAGAGGCCAAAGGTCTAAGACTAATGCCAGAACCAGAAAAGGTAGAAAAACCGGCATTGGTAAAAAGAGAAAGTAAGGATTGGAGGGCTGTAGATGGCAATTAAGAAAAAGAAAGAAAAGAGAAAGAAGAGGAAACTAACATCTGATCGGGCGATTGCAAAGATCAGATCAACATACAACAACACGATCATCACTATCAGTGATCCGAATGCGAACACGATCATATGGGCGAGTGGTGGAACAGTTGGTTATACCGGTTCAAAGAAAAGCACACCTTATGCTGCTCAGATGGCTGCTGATCAGCTTGGAAAAGAGCTTATGAAAATGGGTCTTAGAAAACTCGATATCGAAGTTAACGGCCCTGGACCAGGAAAAGAAGCAGCGATTAGAACTTTCCAGGCTTCCGGCCTTGAAGTCAACAACATCAAAGATACTACATCCAACCCGCACAACGGATGTAGACCAAAGAAAAGACGAGGAATGTAAAGGGAGGTAAATTGAATGGCAAGATATACAGGTCCTCTTTGTAAGTTATGCAGAAGAGAAGGTATGAAACTTTACCTTAAAGGAGACCGTTGTTTTACAACTAAGTGTGCTTTTGAAAGAAGACCATACGTACCTGGTCAGCATGGACCAACATCAAGAGCCAAGTTGACACAGTACGGTATGCAGCTCAGAACAAAACAGACAATGAAGAGAATATACGGAGTTCTTGAGAAACAGTTCAGAAACTATTTTGAAGAAGCCAGAAGAAAAGAAGGCGTTACCGGCGAAAATCTGGTTAAGATTGTAGAATCAAGACTTGATAATGTCGTTTTCAGAATGGGTTTTGCTTCTTCAAGAAATGTGGCGAGGCAGCTTGTTACTCACGGACACTTCAAGATTAACGGAAAGAAGGCAACAATTCCTTCTATGAGAGTAAGACCGGATGATGTTATTGAACTCAAGGAGAAGAGCAGATCAATGTCAGTTGTTGCAACGGCAATTGCTGCTTCAAAAGACAGGGGAACTGCACCTTGGCTTGATGTTGATTTCGATAAGTTCCAGGCAACATGTCTGAGATATCCTGAATTGGAAGAAGCAGGTCTTCCGATTGATGTACAGTCCATTGTTGAATTGTACTCAAAGTAATCATTGCAATACGTATAAGATTGCGATGTGTCAGATATTTGAAACTCCATTGGGAGGGATTTGTGAATGATAAAATATGTTATGCCTAAGAAGTTGCTTATAGAAGAAGAAAGAGAAGAAGGAGATTATTACTACGGTAGATTTTCCCTTGCACCTTTGGAAAAAGGATTTTCAACAACTATAGGTAATTCACTCAGAAGAGTATTGCTGTCTTCTATCATGTCTTTGGCAATAACAAAGATTAAAATTCCTGAAAAATTCCACGAATACGATACGATCGACGGGGTAAAGGAAGACATTCTGGAAATAATCATGAATGTAAAGCAGATACAGCTGAGAAAAGAAGTAAAGCTCGAGGGAGAGGTTGAACTGGTTATCAACAAAACCGGTCCTGGAGTTGTTACGGCGGGGGATATCAAGTGTCCTGCCGGTATTGTTGTGACTAATCCGGATCACGTGATTGCCACGTTGAACGAAGATGCGAATTTCGAGATGTTCATGTATGCGGAAATGGGCAAGGGGTATGTTCCGATAGCGGAATTTGATGAGATTGATGATATTCAGATGATACCGATAGATGGAATATTCAGTCCGGTTATGCGAGTTAATTTCAGAGATGAAGATGTGCGTGTCGGAAAAAAGACGGACTTCGATAAATTGATCCTTGAGGTCTGGACTAAGAAAAATATCACACCAAGAGAAGCGTTAAGGGCTTCTTCAAACATTCTCATCGGACATTTCACTAAGATACAGGAAAATCTTCCTGAACTGACTACGGTTGAGATGATATTTGAAACTCCGAGCAAGAACGATAATGGAGAGTCTGATGAAGTAGATGTCATCATGAATAATGAAGTTATCTTGGAAGAAGTCGCAAGAAACGAAATAGTAGAAGAGATAGAAGATGTGAAGGAAACAGTCAGCGGAGAAAGTGAAGTGGCGGAAAGCAGTGAAAATGGAGAAGATATAGCTTCTCTTCCGATTGAAAGGCTTGATCTTACCGTAAGGGCACTTAATTGTCTCAAGAGGGACAAGGTAAACACGATAGGTGAACTTATGAACAGGCCGATACAGGAACTGTTGAAGATCAGAAATTTTGGTAGGATGTCGCTTGAAGAGGTTAACAACAAGCTTAAAGAGAAATTTGACATTTCTCTTGACCTGTAAACTTCGCTGAAAGTGCTCTGTAAGAAGGAGGAATAAGAGTGAGACATAGAAATAAACTGAAGAAATTATCAAGACCAAGTGATCATAGAAAAGCGCTTATTAAAAATCTCATGAGAGACTTTTTTGAGCATGAAAGTATCGTTACAACACTTCCCAAGGCAAAAGCCGTTAAACCTTTCATAGAGAAGGTTATTACAAAGGGAAAAGATGGTACGGTTCATTCAAGAAGGTACGCTTATGCTTATCTTGGAGATAAAAAACTTGCCAACAAGGTAGTCGATGAAATATCTAAAAAGTGTAAAGACAGACCGGGCGGGTACACAAGGATTCTCAAGATGGGTAAAAGGCGTGGAGATGCAACGGAGGTTGCTCTTTTACAACTCGTTGATGAGTAATTTATAAAAAGATAGAAAAAAGACGGCCTTGATGCCGTCTTTTTTCTTTTCAAGGGAGTCTTTATGAGGGGAAGATCCAAGATTACTTGGCACAGTGTACAGCTATTTATAGTTTACTGTATGCTGTCTATTATGGGCTATTTTAATCTTTACAGTGCCGTATTGAATTCAAGGTACACACGGTTACCAAATTCACAGATTATCTGGATTGCGGCTGGAATTATCATGATATTTTTTACGGTGTTTGTTTTAGAAAAGATAAAGATCGGGAAATTTATTCTTCCTTTGCTTCTGATTATGATCGCTGCCCTGTCAATGCTTCTGATCTTTGGTGAGACCTGGGGAGATTCAAAGAGATGGTTTTCTACGCCTTTTGGCGGATTGCAGCCTTCAGAATTTGCCAAACCAGCCTTGGTTGTCGTTCTTTCTTTCCTCTATGCAAATTCCGGGAACTTCAGGAAAATGAACCTGATTAATTTTATCATTACCGTTATAGTGGCAGGATTGGTTGCAATAGAACCTGATCTTGGTACTTCTTTGGTTTATCTGTTTGTCTATTTTGTCTTTTTTCTGTTTACCGAACCGAAGAAACGGGTTATCTTTGTGTTTATTCTGACGGTCATCCTTTTGATTGTCGTTGTCTTTTACTTTGGCTTAAAAGATTATCAGCGTGAAAGAATAACGGCATTTCTAAATCCGTCAACAAATCCAGACGGATATTATCAGACCAAACAATCACTGACGATGATTGCTTCTGGTGGATTGACTGGGAAGGGCTACCAAAGAGGTCCGGGAAATTTATACGGCTATATCCCGGCCGATCATACCGATTTTGTACTCGCGGTGTTTGCTGAGGAGAATGGTTTTTACGGAATGCTTGTGTTTTACGGACTTTGGTTTGTATTTTTTATAAATTGTATTCTGCTCTTTCTTAAACGGTCTTCTTTTAAAAAATGGATGATACTCGGTATTTTTTCCATATTTTTTATTCAGTTTACGATAAATATCGGAATGGTTTTGGGGCTGTTGCCGGTAACCGGTCTTCCATTACCGTTTTTCACTTATGGAGGGAGCTCTACGATTTCTAATTCTATTTCTACAGGGATTTTAATCTGGTGTTCTATGAAAGAATTTACTTATGACAGAGGTGTTGCTCGAGTTGAAGATTATAAACGATGAGATAGCGGATAAGGTGCTGACCTTGCTTGGATTTTCAAGCCGTATGGGTGCTTTAATATATGGGCGGGAAAAGATCATTTCCTACTTATATACACAGAATAAATTCTATATGCTGTTCCTTTCTTCAGATTGTTCTGAAAATACAAGGAAATTCTGGATGGATAAGGCCAATTCACTCGATGCCGAAATCTATGTGTTTCAGAACATTTCGAAAGAGATGCTTGCACAGAAACTTGGCAAGTATGAATTAAGTGCCGTTGCAACCGATAATATGGATATTCTCAAGGGGATAAGAAAACTGTTGAAAGAAAACGGATGTTTGGATATATAAGACCGTTAGTCTCCGAATTTGATAATTATCTCTTTAAATCGGAATATTGTTCGTTATGTAAGACACTTGGTGGAAGATATGGACAACTTTCAAGATTTCTCATCTCTTATGATATCACGCTTCTCGCGTTGGTTCTTTCCTCGTTGAAGAAAGAGCCCTTTCAATACAGGTACGAAAATTGTTTGATTCATCCTGTTAAAAAACGTCGTATTAAGTTGATCGGTGAAGTAGAGGACTTTTCAGCAGAAGTGACCGCCGTGATGTTCAGAAATAAATTTCTTGACCAGATAAGGGATGAAAAGGGAATACAAAAGAGTTTATATCGTTCCGTTTATCGCATGACGGGAAACTGGGAGAAGCGGATAAAAAACAAAAAATTACTGATGCTTAACAAATCGCTTGATGAGATATATCTGCTTGAAACGGTACAGAAATCTTCGGATGTGGATGTTGTGTCGAACGCATTTGGTTCAATCTTGAAACGGATTATGATGATTGCCGCTGATTCTTTGTCAATCAAGATTCCGGTTTCGGTTTATGACTTTTCCTTTTTACTCGGTAAATGGATTTATCTGATGGATGCATTTGAGGATCTTAGAAAAGATTTAAGGAAATGGAGTTATAATCCGCTGATTTTATCGAATAAAGATCTTCTTCTTGACGGGATTGAACGTGATGATCTGATTCAGGATATCGTCACGAATGAAAAATGGCGGCTGGAGCTTTTATTAGATCATATGTATGATTGTTTCATGCGTTTTGAGAAATATCTTGGGGTATATAATTATGAAATTGATGGTATAATATCACGGGCTATTCCAGTAATGACAAGGCGTATACTTGATAAGACGACCAAAACGACGGAGAAAGAGGAGGAAACAGATGGCGAATAATCCGTATAAGGTGCTCGGTGTTAAACCAGGTGCAACGAAGAAGGAAATAAAGGATGCTTATAATCAACTTGTAAAAAAATATCATCCGGATAAATATAAAGAAGAACATATGAAAGAGCTTGCCGAACAGAAGATGAAGGAGATCAATGAGGCTTACGATACACTGATCAACGGAAATTACAATGAAAGAGCTGCCGGTCAGTCTTATTCATCATCTAACGATGGACAATCATCGGGTGATTATGAATTTTATCAGCAGGTCAGGCGACTAATTCAAGCTGGTCGATTCAGTGAGGCTCAGAATCTTTTAAACGATTCCAAGGTCAGAGATGCGGAATGGTATTATCTGATGGGTGTCATCAACGTACAATACGGTAATTACAATGAAGGAAGGGCACTGTTTGAAAGGGCCATGCAGTTGAATCCTGAGAACAGTGAGTACAGGGCTGCCTATCAGCAGACGTTGAACGGTACATTTTTTTCGAGAAGAGCAGGTCATGCCAGAACGGATTCCGATCAGTGCTGTAAAGTATGTGCTACTCTTTATTGCATGGATTGTTGCTGTGAGATGGGTGGCGGAGATTTTATCTCTTGCTGCTGAGATAAACGGGATAGAAAAATTTAATTATATTTGGAGGGAATTGGAATTTATGGATATGTCTTTAGAAGAAATAATGAGTGTCTTATTATCAAGACTTGAAGGGTTGAGCGCTTCCATGGAGGACCTCAGGTTCAGAATCAACGTACTTGGTTCCGTCATGGTCGATAAAAATAATGTGACAAAGGATGATATCAGAACGGCTGTTAGAAAACAGCTTAATATCATGAAGTATCTCGGTTCTGCCGAAGAGGTTGACCTGAATACGGTAGAAGGTCTCAGTGAGAGCATTATGAACTGGTTCAGCGGGGATATGTCTGCAATAAAGGCAGAATTTGAAGAGTACCAGAGAATCATGGAAGAGGCTGAAAAGAAGATGAAATCGGAAGAAAAAAAGATAGAGATTGCCGGAGCAGGGGCACTTGGAGATTTGACCGGAAAGAATATTAAAAATTGAACAAAGGATAAATGATGAGTCAGGCGGAGAACAGGATAGAAATAAGATCGATTAACAAGAGATTCGGTCGAATAAAGGCGTTGGATGATGTTTCCTTCAGCTTCAGCAAAGGGGAGATATTCGGTTTACTTGGCCCGAACGGAGCCGGTAAGACGACGCTTGTCAGGATAATGGCCACATTGCTTAATGCTGATTCCGGTTCAATAGAGATCTTTGGACTCAATACCAATAGTAAAAGGCAGAAGATCAGGAGGCTGATAGGGTATGTACCGGCTTCCGTGATTCTTTATCCGCATTTAAGTGCGTATGAAAATCTCTTTGCCGCAGCGAGTCTTTATAAAATGAGTAATAAAGCCGCCACTTCCAGGATAGAAGAGTTACTTAGAAAATTTGACATGTGGCAATGGAAAGATGAGAAGATAAAGAATTTTTCCACAGGGATGGCACAGAAGATCAATATCTGCAGGGGGATTCTTCATGATCCGCAACTGCTGATCCTCGATGAGCCGACTAACGGTCTGGATCCCAAATCGAGACAGGTGGTCAGAGATTTCGTTCTCGATATCAGGGAGCAGGGTACAACGGTCTTGCTGACCACACATGTCATGTGGTCCGTTGAGGAGATATGCAAACGTGTGGCTATCATAGATAAGGGGAAACTTGTTACGATTGACAGAATTTCGACGCTTAAGTCCGAGGAATTGAAAAAACAGGGACGTATCAAGATCTTTGTCAAGGGATTTCCCGGAGATAAGAGAAATTTGAAAAATCTTGAAGCGATAGAATGGATAACGGAGATTAATCATGAAGACAAGAATGATTTTGTATTTACTGTTGATGGGAATGAACGGGTAAAGGAATTTCAGGCCCTGTTAATTAAGAATTTTGAGACCATAGAGAATATCAGAATTAATGAGCCAACACTTGAGGATATCTTTATATCACTTACAAAAAATCAAACATCTAACACTGGAGGTGCTTTATGAAGAAATTTGTTTTAACCTTAGTAGTATTGTCACTTTTTGCAGTATGTTCATTTGCGAATGTTACGGATTACATTCCTGCGGATTCGGTCTTTGCTTTTACGGCTGTAAATAATTCAGAAAATTATGATCAGTTGAAGGCAGATACCATTTTTGGATTTTTACTTAGAGACATGGGCATAGAAGGAATGCTCGGACAGCAGATAGAGAGTATGAAGTATTCCGATCCGGATTTTGTACCGAATAATCTCTGGGCCCTTTTGAAGGGGGACATGGCCATGTTTGTTCAGGGAGAGATAGATTATGAGGCTCTTGCACAGATGAGCAATCAGATGTCTGATCCTGAAATGGCGATGAGTCTGGATCCTATGATGGCACTTGCTCCACTGATGGACGTTGTAAAGGATCTTAAATTTGCCGTTATCCTGAAACCAGCAGCCGCTCCTGCCGATGTACTTGCCGCTCTCAATAAATTACTTCCCACACCGATTACTTTTGGCGCAAATGGACCGGTTATGATCGAAGAAGATAATGGTCACGTCATCATTACACTCGATGCCGCTTCCCTTGAAGCCGCAAAAGCTGCAAAGATGAATAACATACTCAGTAATGGTGTTTTTGCACAACTTTACAATGAAGGAAACTGGATGGTTTTCTACATGGGTAAGATAGACAATGCACAGATGAAAGCCGCCTATGAGAAAATTTACGATTTTGACATGCCTGAATCGATGGACGTTTCACAGGAATATTCCTGGACGAAGGCTTATGTCAAGAATGGCCTCGTTTTTGAATCATTTGCTAAAAATAATTACAAGGATGCCGGTTTTAAACAGCTTTATATCGATATGGGCGTTGCGAAATCTACGATAGAAACGGAGATGAAGATGCCCGGATTTGTCAAGGGAGTCTTTGCCGTTAAAAATATGAACAAGATCTGGGAAATGATCAGTCCGATGATCAAGCAGGTTGCACAGCAGACAGCTGCGGAAGCCGACGATTATGTAGATCCTGAAATCCTCGATATGGTATTTAGTTTGGTTGAAAGCTGGACGAGAAAGGCAAGATTCAGTTTCGATCTCGGTATGGATGACATGGGAGAGATGGCCTATGATTTCTATGCCGATCTCGGTTCAACAAAGACCGGAGAGATCAAGTCACTGATCGAACAGTCAGGAGAAACACTTCAGAGTGTCGATGGCCTGAGTTATATGCTCATTGAAGAAGACAGTGAAGAAACGATAGATTACAGTGATGAACTTGGAATGGATGTGGAGTTGAATACTTACCTCGTTCTTGACGATGCAAATATCATTTTCACAACGGTAGAACCGGCGGAACTCAAGGCAACCCTTTCACAGACTCCTGCCATCACCAATAATCAGATGTATAATCAGCTCAGCAATGAATTTGGAATCGTTGACAATTATTACGGTGTACTGTTTGTGGATCTCAGCGATCTTCTTACGAAGTTGATGGGTATGGCTTATCCTTCGGCAATCTACTCAGAAATGGGTATCAGCAACGAAGGAAACACAGAGTCCATATTCGTCCTTAAATAATCGGAGCGATTAACGATATGTTCTCGGCATTGTTCTGGAGTCTGGCCTTTCTACTCTCTATTACCATGCTGATTGTTAAAAACCTCAAAACGGCTATTCTGTTTTTTGGTTTGTTTGGAACGATGACATCCGGAGCCTACATGTTTATGGGGGCCCCGGATGTCTCATTTGCATCACTTGCGTTGGGTGCGGGATTTACCACCTTTGTCTTTCTGATCGCGATAAGGAATACCGGTAAGGTCATCGTTGGCTATAGAAGCGCTCCGTATCTCATCTACAAAGGGGTGCGGGATGAGCTGACCGGCTTTGAATTCGAGATTTTAAACGAATTTCTCAAAGAGGAGAATCTAAAAGCGGAGTTTATAGAGATTCAGGATGATGAAGCTTTCGATCAGCTCCATAAGCAATGTGATCTGTTTATCGGAGGAATCATTCAGGAAAAGAAGCCGGAGATAAATACGGATAAATGGTTATATAAAGAGATTCTCGAAACGCGACTTTTAAAAGATAGCACCGGAAATCTGACGGATCTCGTGAGGATGAAAGAGAAGATAATCAATCACGAAGCGGAAGCGGACGATTTTGAATATATCGGTGAGTCACATTATCTCTTTCTCTTTGAACATCACAGACCGGAGATGGCTCGGAATTTTGAGGAATATCTTGATAAACTCAAAAAGACAAATCAGTTTGAATCTATTGTACGGAGGCATATCGGATGAAGCTCAATCAGATCATTGTCCTGTTCATACTCGTCTTTTTTGGTATCACCATCATCATCAATATCGGGTCTACCCAATTTCCGGTAAACGAGGTTTCCTACCTTGACGATGTACTGGAATCAAACGGCTCTCTAAACGTTGTCACAGCCATATACCTCGATTACAGACTTTATGATTCGCTGTTTGAAGTGATCGTCTTTTTTATTGCCGCATTCGGTGTCTCTATGGTTTTAAATAAATTGCCTAAGAGTACCCTTGAGTCTCAGGAAGAAATAGATTATGAATACGATGCGGTTGATATGCGAATGTCCATTTCTGGAAATATCATCTTCTTTCTCTCCTTGCTGTTTTCCCTATATATCATGATTACTGGACATCTCGGTCCTGGAGGGGGGTTTGTCGGAGGGGTTATCGCCGGGACAGGATTGCTCGTTATTAGTGGCAACAGAGATGTAGAAGAGATAGAGACCGAATTGAAAAAGATGAGAATTCATTTGATAGAAAAGATTGTCATGTTTTTTATTCCGGCCTCGGGATTCCTGGGGTTGATCTTTTATCATCAGGGATTGAAAAATTTTCTGCCGGCCGGTGTACCGGGAACGCTGTTTTCCGGTGGAAATGCCTTGTTGTTTAATTTGTTGATCGGCTTCAAAGTGTTTGTTGGGACTTGGACGATCCTGTACAATTTCGTCAGACACAGGGGCAGTATATGAAGAGAACGATCGCTGTCATATTCCTTTCTCTTATCACAATCGCCGTTGAGTTGTTTGGCTTGTCTCCCGTTCCGGAATCTGATTATCGGAAGTATTCGGATATAACGGTAATGAATTCTGACTTAACCGTATACGGCAGGACCTATACCGAAAAAGAGTGGTGGCGTTCTCAGCCTGTCATAACACTTAATTATGAGGGAGATGAAAGATACCTCGAAGTGGTTCAGGCGGCTATAAAACGTTGTGGGTATCTTATGGGGCCAGGCGAGGGAATGAATCTGTCTGTTCGTCTGATAGAAGAGCGCTTTCTCTATGTCAATGCCTCCTATCAGAATAAACGATTTGATAATATGCAATCTCTGATTCTTTTGGATCAAGATATAGAAACACAGCTTTATAAGCTTCTTTCAAATGAGTTTGGGGATTTCAGAAAAAAACTTCCTAAACTCGTTCTGATTAAGTGCGATGATCAGGTTCTTTCGGAGGCTGAACTACTGTACACGGGTCCCGAGTATTGTCTGTTCAGGACATTCGAGGATCAGATGAGCATCGAATATCAAAACCATGTGGAACAGCTTGATCTTCCCTTTACTCCTATCGTCTTTTTTGATCTGTCCGAGCTGTCGTTTACGCTTCGGGTGAAGAGTGCTGAAAAGGTAGAATTTTTGCTCGATGGTGAAGTCTATTCGGCGCCTATCTCCCTCGATGTGAATTCGGGTGTACATGAATTCGTATTCGGTAATGAGGTTAAATATTTATACGTGATAGAGGATATGGAGATGACTCTCGATTTGAATCAGATCAGTTCCGGGATTGCTGTTCAGGTGGATGCGGAGGCCTTCATCAGACTTTACAGAGATGGTGTCCTCTTGAGGAATTTCAAAGGGACCTCGCTTGAGTTTGAAACCATAGCTGGAAATTACAGGCTGATCGTCTCCAAGGAAGGCTATGCCGATTATGATGAGTCTTTTACACTACTTCCCGGAGAAACGTATGAAAAGTCTGTGAAACTAAGAGGGTGGCCCGGTTCACAAGCCTTTAAAATAGAACTGTCAGGTGAATTTGACACGCTGCTGCAGAACGATTTCTGCTATGTCGTCAGTGGGGTGAATCACAGCCTTATTATCCGTAAAACGGGCTATGAAACGGATTATCTTCCGGGAAAGGTTCAGGTGCTGACCGATCATTATCTCATCACTTCGGATACTGTGTATGATGCCTCCCTTGAAAAACGGTATGTTTCTGAAACGGCTGTTGTAAACGCGGTTGAAACCGACAGGGGTCTTTGGCTTTTTCTCGCGGATAAGAGAATCAGAAGCATAGATACTTATAAATGGAATGAATTCTGGGTCAGAACGACGGACTATATGCCGCTGGAACTGATAAAGGAAGATAAATATGTTGCCATCTACGATGTGTTTTCAAGAATAGTGCTTATTGACTCTGAATATGGCTATACCGAACTGCTCTCTGACAGACAGGCAAATACGGAGGGCATACTCCGTATCGTTTCGGATGATGAGGCGGTAAGTGTCTATCTGAAAGGAAATGGGAAAAAGATCAGTTATTATTTCGGAAGCATGAAATACGATATCACAGGGGTGTCTACGGAGAACGAAGCGGAAAAAGTGATTTACGACGATGGCTGGTTTTACCAGGCGGGGGAAGCCTTGTTTAAAACAGAGGCAGAACCCGTGCTGAAACTAAACGATGGAGATCTCTGTGTCTTTGTCGATCAGTATACCGTTACCGGCTTTTTCTTAAAATAAAAAACCGCCTTAACGGCGGTTTCCTACGCTTGGGCCTCTTTTTCCGACGATCGGGTATTGGCCAATTCTACGATGAGAGAATCGATAGAATTGGTAATCCTCTCGCTCCCCTTCTTTAAGAAGTCCTTTATCCTGTTAACCGAATAATTGACCGTAGAGTGTGTCTTATCGAACCAGTCGGCTACACTGGTAACCTGTTCTTTCATCTCTATTACGGCGACATACATGGCGATCATTCTGATCTCACTGACCGGTTTCTTCCTCGTTTTTGAAATGAGTTCGGCCTCCTTTATCCCCGTAGAATTTTCTACGGCGGTGAAAAGCCTTTCCTTCGGCGAAAAGGTTCGGGCCTTTTTGACCCCACCATGTGTTGGGCAAATCTCGCTTAATATCATCTTCATCGTGAGCAGATCCATGTCTTTCCCCTGTAATCTCGTCGCCATGATCAGTTTGATCAGATAGCCATAGATCTCACGGATGTTTGTAGAGACATTTTCAGCGAGATAATCCACGACGTCTTCCGTTATATCAAGGGATTCAAAATCGGCAATCTTTTTGATAATCCGCTTTCTCGTCTCTATATCCGGAGCCATCGTTTCGACAACGAGTCCCATCTGAAACCTTGAGGTCAATCTGCTATGGAAATCCCCCAGGTCTGAAGGGTTTCTGTCACTGCAGAAGGCGATCTGTTTCCCTGCATCGTAAAGGGAATTGAAGGTATGGAATAACTCATTCTGTATTCCCTTTTTACCGATCAGAAACTGGATATCGTCGATCAGCAATACATCTACATTCCGTCTGAATTTATCTCTGAACTTCTCCGTTGTATTGGTCTTGATGGCATAAATCAGATTGTTCATGAATTCTTCGGATGTCGTGTAAAGGACACGCAACTGAGGATGCGTTTCCATAATACGATGGGCAATGGCCTGAAGAAGATGTGTTTTACCCAATCCCACATCGCCGTGTATGAACATGGGGTTAAACTTTCCTGGGGTCCTTGAAACTTCGACTGCAGAATCATAGGCAAATTTATTTCCGCCACCCGGCACAAACCGTTCAAATGTATACAGTTTGTTAAGGTTCGAAAGGGCAACGGGTTTCCTTTTAATAAGCGGTTCATCTGCAATGGTTGAATTCTGTGACTTTTTTGCCGCATCGGATCTCGCGGAATCGATCGAGGCAAATTCGAGTACATAATCGTATTCTGCACCAAAATATTCCTTGACGGACTTGGCAATCGTCGAACCGTATTTATTTTTCAGTCTTTCTTTTAGAAAGAGATTTCCAACAGCAAACGATACAAGATGTTCATCATCTTTTATCTCTGAAATATTTAAAGACTCAAACCACATTTCCCAATGATTAGGATGGACGTTTTTCTTCAGATGCTGGAAGAACCCCTTCTCTTTTGCAATCGCCTGAGTTTCTATATCATATCACCTACTGAGAAAGGATTGTATCTTTGAATGACAAAAATACTCATTGTAGATTTCAATTCAGCAGAGATATGATAGCATTTTTTTCTATACGAGAAACTGAAAATTTGTTAAAGATTCTCTCTTTTTTCCCATGAAGGTAAAAAAAAAAATTAGGACTTGACTTTTGACCATACAAATGGATATAATTTAGCGAATTTTATGAAAACATATAAGGAGGTGGCAGGTTATGAAAAGAACTTACCAGCCGTCAAGAAGGAAGAGAAGAAACACTCATGGCTTCATGGCGAGAACAAAAACAGTAGGCGGAAGAAGAGTATTACTCAACAGAAGAAGAAAAGGAAGGAAGAGACTCGCAGTCTGATTATCTATACGTTCAGTAAAGATGAGAAGCTACGATTAAATTCCGAAATCAAAGACATCGTACATCAGGGAAGGGTTTTGCAGACCCCGGCCTTTGTTGCTTTTGTGTTGGGGAACAAGACGGGCAAGAGAAGGTTTGGTGTCAGCGTAAAGAAAAAATTTGGCAATGCCGTGATGAGAAACAGGATGAAGCGGTATTGCAGGGAATATTTTCGATTAAACAAGTACAGATTTCCAGGTGGGACAGATGTCTTTGTTTTACCGAGGAAGAATATGGCAAAGAGTTTTAGGGGGAAGAATTTTACCGATGTTACATACGAGCTTGAAAAGTTGTTTAAAGATTTTATTAAAGCTGCCGGGTAATGGGGTTATCGCTCTGATCAGACTTTATCAGAGATATTTATCTCCGTTAAAATCTACTCCAAGTTGCAGGTTTCATCCTACATGTTCTACTTACGCCATAAAGGCTTATCAAAAACACGGCTTTGTTATAGGGAGTTTCTTAACAGTCTGGAGGCTGTTAAGATGTAATCCCTTTAACAAAGGTGGTTTTGATCCTGTACCAGATAAGATCTGGCACTTTCAGAGGAGGAAAATCAATGAAATTAAATAAGATTACTGTATTGTTTCTTATACTCAGCTTATTTGCGGTTATCGGTTTTGCTGCAAATGAGACTGAAGTAACCTATCTTGATGGGATGCTGAGTGTAAAGAGCAGAATAGCAAGCTATGTATTTGATGTGGAAAAAGGCTTACTCAACGAGGTAACGTTAACGATAGAGACACAGAATGTCATTTACAGAAACGATCATGATGGTTTTTATACGACAATAAATGCTACGGAAGTGTATCCGTCGAATGTGACAGTAAACGGCGTTGCCGTAGAGGAAATGCAGAATAAGACAGAAAAATTACAGAAAGACATAGAGATAGTATTCGATTATGGGGATTTTCAGAAGAGAGTGACCATCCCTTACGGTCCCTATTATGTGGTGGATCTTGCGATCACCGGGATCATCCCGGACGGGTTGCAGATAGCATTTCCGAGAGTCGGATTCACAACGGAAGACCGAGTCAGCGAAAATGGACTCATTATGACCAATTATTATGAAAAGACCAAGGGACTTGTCATTTGGGTGATAGAGGATGGAAACGATGCGCATTACAAGATAGATGGCAGGGGTAATGATAATGTCGTTGATGTCCCTTATGACGGAATGTCAATACACGGTTACATGGGACCCGCTAAGAAGGTAACGTTTATCAACAAGGCCTTCCCGAATAACAATGTCTGGATTTCAAGGGTCGTTAACAGTTATCCCGGGGCATCGAGCTGGTACGATCCGATCTTCTACCTGTTTGTCGGGCTGATTGACTGGCTCAAGAGCTGGACCGGAAATTACGGATGGTCTATCATCATCTTCACGATCATCGTCAGATTGCTCATGTATCCTTTGATGCATGCACAGAACAAGTCGATGATCGATAGAAAGAAACTCGAAAAAGATCCGAAGTACATCAAGATCATGAGCATAGAGGATAAACAGAAGAAACAGGAAGCACTCATGAAATTCTATCAGGAAAATAAGATCAACCCGGCGAGTGGATGTCTTCCGCTACTCATACAGATGCCGATCTTCTTTCTGCTTTACGCGGTTATCAGGTATCAGTCGGAATTGTATGCCTTTGGCGGCAGCTTCCTGATCTGGCAGGATCTTTCGGTAGGTGGATTTGTTCAGAACATCTGGTTGGTACTGATAGCCGTTCTTGTCGGATTCTTCAATGCGCTGATTACTTCGAGTGAAGCCAAAATGGCCCTTCAGGGTGTTCTTATGGGGGCATTGTTCCCGTTCATGTTCATTGGACTTCCTACAGGACTTCAGCTTTACTGGGTATCCTCACAGGTCTTGCAGTTTGGTATTACCTATTATGTCTACAAACGAAATGATGTTCATGGGTTAACCGTTAAAGGATTTTTCGAGGGAATTAGAAGGAAGTGACACGGAGGGATTAAATGAAAGAGTTTGAGATAACCGGCAAAACAGTAGATGCAGCATTGACGGATGCAGAAGAAAAATGGGGATTAACCGATAACGAATATGATTATGAAGTACTTGATCCCGGTTCAAAAGGTTTTCTGAAAATCGGTTCAAGGGATGCGACGATCAAGATTAATATGAAGACGGATTTTTTTGCCCGAAAGGTCAGAGATTACATCAGCGATATCCTTCATTTTTCCAATGGAAGCGATAATAATGATGTGAACATTACCTATCGGACGAAGAATAGCAAGATATTCATTAATCTGAGTGGCGAGCATCTTGGAAGAATCATCGGAAAGCACGGAAAGACAATCAGCGCTTTGCAACACATCTCAAACATTTACGTCAACAGGATTACGGATATCAAGGTTGTAGTATATATTGAGGTTGGAGATTACAAGGATAGAAGAAAGGAAATCATTCAGAAGATAGCCATTCAGAATGCAAAACGCGCAAAGATGACGAATAAACGGATTCAGCTTGATCCGATGTTTGCCTTTGAGAGAAGAATCGTTCATGAGGCGATCAAAGGGGTTAAAGGAGTGAAAAGCTATTCCAAGGGATTGGAACCGTACAGATATGTCGTGATAGAACCATACAGATCGTATTCTAATTCCAGTAATAAGGATTTCAGGAGGGGGAAAGATGAACAAGGGGAAAGTAATCACGTGGAGAGATCTTATACCTGAAATATACAACTCGGAAGAGATTAAGGGTGTTCAGAAGAGGGTAGTGATAGGAGAGGAACATGGTGCGCCGAATTTTATCATGAGGGTGTTTACCGTGGCACCCGGCGGACATTCACCCCGTCATGTTCATGACTGGGAACATGAGGTTTTCGTACTTCGTGGGGAAGGGAAGGTTCTTCTTGACGATTCTTTTACACCGATCGCGGAGGGGCATGCGGTTTTTGTGCCGGGCGGCGTGGAGCATCAGTTTCTGAATACCTCTGAAACAGAGGAATTTGAGTTTATTTGTGTCATCCCGAAAGGTGGAAAGTGATATTTCTTTTTTCTCAGGTCAAATTTGACAAAAAAGTAACTTGTTGTGTTATAATTTCGGGAATTGAAAAATAATTGAGGTGATAGATATGACCAAAAATGAGATTTTTAAACATTTAAGGAAGTTGTTAATGGAAAAATTTAACCTTGAAACAAGTGAAGTAAAGATGCAGTCAACCTTTATTGATGACTTTGGTGCAGATTCGCTTGATCTTGTCGATTTTGTCATGGCAATAGAAGATGAATTTGGTATAAGAATGGATGAAGATGACACAGATGATATTAAATGTGTTGAAGATGCTGTTAATTATATATTTGAAGCCCTTGGTGGGTCAGCCGATGACGAGGATGTCATCGAGGATGATGACTGAACACAGTCGCTGATTCCGGCTTTAAACGATTATTCAGTAAGGTGGTTCGTTAAGAGCGAACCGGAAAAAGGGGGGGCTTTAAGAAGTCCTCCTTTTATTTTAGGAGGCATGTATGATAAAGATATCACCGTCTATACTTTCAGCGGATTTTGTTAATCTGGAACGAAGTATCGCCTGTATAGAGGAGACTGCAGATTTGCTTCACATCGATGTGATGGACGGACATTTTGTCCCAAACCTAACGATAGGACTTCCCGTGGTAGAAGCGATCAACAACCGCTTCGATCTTCCGCTTGATGTTCATCTCATGATCGAAAGACCGGAAAGATATATAGCCCAATTTATCGAAGCGGGAGCTGATTTGATCACCATACATTATGAAACCGGGACACATCTGAACCGAAGTGTGGCCGAAATCAGGGAAAGAGGGGCCAAGGCCTTTGTTGCACTCAATCCGCATACGCCGGTGATCCTGCTGAAAGATATCGTGGAATATCTTGATGGTGTACTGATTATGAGCGTTAACCCGGGATTTGGGGGCCAGACATTTATTCCGAATTCTATCGGCCGGATAGAAGAACTGAGCGAGATGAAAAAGTTATACAACCCCGATATGGAGATATCCATAGATGGAGGCGTCAATAAAGCGATCATCAGACAATTGTACGATGCCGGGATAACGATGGCGGTTGCCGGAAGTGCGGTATTCAATTCCGAAGATCCTGCGGAGCAGATCAGACTATTGAAAGGGATCTGTGATGAATAACGGGGAAGTAATAAAAAAAAGAATAGAAACACTCAGAAAAGAGATAGAGACACACGATTACAGATATTATGTCCTTGCTCAGCCAGAAGTGGATGATCAGACTTACGACGCATTGTATAAAGAGCTCGTCAGACTTGAGACGGAAAATCCGGAGTTTTATGATTCAAATTCCCCCACTCAGAACGTAGGGGCAAAGATCCTCGATACTTTTGTGCGAGTAGAACATTCTGTTCCCATGCTCAGTCTGGATAACACCTACAATGAAGAGGATATCTTTGACTGGTCTGAAAGGGTCAGAAAACTGATTCCCGGAAAGGCGTTCAAATATTGTGTTGAACTGAAGATAGACGGTGTGTCGTTTGCGGCAAGATATGTGGCCGGTAAGCTTGAAAGAGGCATATCGAGGGGAAACGGTACCGCCGGTGAAGACATCACTGAACATCTCAAACAGGTAAAAGGGCTTCCTAAAACGTTGAAATCTCCCATAGACATAGAAGTCAGGGGAGAAGTCTATATTCCCAACGAAGTCTTTGCCGAAGTGAACCGGGTAAGGGAAGAAAATGGTTTGGAAGTCTTTGCCAACCCGAGAAATTCTACCGCCGGTACGCTTCGCCAGCTGAACACGCTGGAAGTGAAAAAGAGGGGATTGAGGTGTTTTGTCTATAGTATCGTCAATCCGGAGGCATACGGACTGGAATCACAATCTGGAATGCTCAACTGGCTTGAAGAACAGGGCTTCTCAGTAGAAGACCATTTCAGACAGCTTGATTTCATCCCGGAGGTCATCGATTTCTGGACGAATTGGACGTTCAAGAGACATGATCTGCCGTTTGACGTGGATGGCCTTGTCGTGAAGGTCGATGAATTTGCCCATCATGAGGAACTCGGACAGACGTCTCACAGTCCCCGATGGATGATCGCCTTTAAATTTCCTGCCGAGCAGAAGGAGACCACTCTTGAATCACTGACCTGGAGTGTCGGCCGGACCGGTGTCATCACACCTGTTGCACATTTTACCCCCATTCAGTTGGCCGGGACAACGGTAAAGAATGCCAACCTGCATAATATGGACAACATAAAAGAGAAAGACATCCGGATCAAAGATACGGTGATCGTGGAAAAAGCCGGTGAGATCATTCCTCAGGTAGTCAGAATCGTGAGTGAAAGGCGAAACGGGAGTGAAATAGAGATTGTCATGCCGGAAAGTTGTCCGGTTTGTGGGGGAGAAATAGGTAAATTAAAGGCGGAGGAAGTAGCCGTAAGATGTCTGAATCCGCAATGTCCTGCAAAGATAAAGCGCTCACTCGAGACCTTTGTCTCCCGTGATGCGATGAACATCGAGGGGATGGGCGAAAAGATCATCGATCAGCTCGTGGAAGAAAACATGATTTCCGATATTTCCGATATCTATCACCTGAAAGAGGAGAGACTCATCCCACTTCCGAGGATGGGACAGAAATCCGCAAACAACCTTGTCAGAGAGATAGAGAAGAGTAAACGGAATCAGCTTCATGCGCTTCTGACCGGTTTTGGCATACCGAATGTCGGTAAAAAGACGGCGAAGGAGCTTGCCATACATTTCAGGACACTAAAAAAGATAATGAGTTCCGGTTCTCAGGAATTAATCGAAGTGGATGGTGTCGGTGAGGAGATGGCGTCTGCCGTAGTCAGATTCTTTGCCTCACAGCAGGTGAAAAGAATCGTAGAAAGACTGGCTCAATCCGGGGTGAACATGGAGGAAGTCGTCGAAGAAAAAAAGGCGACACTCGCCGGAATGAGGTTTGTCATCACGGGAACACTAGAAAAGATGACACGGAATGAGATAAAGGTGCTGATAGAAAGCGAAGGTGGTACGGTTACGGGCAGTATCTCAAAAAAGACCGATTATCTTGTCTGCGGAACGGATGCCGGTTCGAAATACGATAAGGCGTTAAAGGCCGGTGTGAAAATAATTACCGAAGAGGAGTTTATGGAACTTCTCGGTTAAAATGTGTTATACTGTGGCGATGCTGTAAATGGAGGAGAGAAGATGTTTATAAAGAAAGATCACAATGTCGTTAACTGAATATCTGATCATTGCAGCATAGCATAATATACGGAAAATAATAATACCGATAGAGAATATAAAAGGCTTCAGCGAATATGCTGAAGCCTTTTTGTGTCTTTTGCCCTGCTGTGATGAGCAAAATCAAAACAGAATAAGGGGTGAAAAACAGATGCTTTTTATAAAAGACCTGAAGAAGAATTTTGGAATACATGAAATACTGAAAAATGTGAATCTCAGCATGCAGGAAGGCGAATGTCTTGCCGTAACCGGACCGAACGGGTGCGGAAAGTCTACCTTGATTAAATGTATACTTGGTGAAACGGGGATCGATTCGGGTGAGTTATATCTGAACAAGGAGACACACATCGGTTACCTGCGGCAGAATGACCTGACTTTCGACGGAAAGGTTAAATGGTTTCTGATGAAGGAATTTAACGACGTTCAAAAGATTTTAATGAGGCTTGAAGCATCAACGACGTCAGAATTTGACTATGTCCTGCTGATGGATGAATACATCAGCAGAAACGGATTTGAACTCGAACAGATGCTGCTTCGTGAATTGGGGGAATTTGATTTTGATGAGGGAATACTGGAAATGGATTTCAGTACTCTTTCGCCGGGGCAGAAAAAGATCATGGAAATCATCAGTATCATGATTGCCGAACCGGATCTGTTCATCATGGATGAACCGACAAATCATCTCGATATTTCGATGAGAGTCTTTCTCGAGCATTTTATCAACAGGAATAAAATAAAGGGAGTCTCATTCCTTGTCGTCAGCCATGACCGGACCTTTCTTGACAGAATATCGGATAAAACGGTATACATCAGGAGAGGGCTGTCGGAGCAGATCACCGGCGGCTATTCCGACATGCTAGATTTCATGGAGACTAATTTTCAGTCGAGGAAAAAGGAAAGTGAACGGATACAGAATAAGATCAGGAATCTTGAAAGGCTGGTTCAGAAGAAGACGAAGTGGTCATCAAAGGTAGAAAAACAAAAATATGCCAAAAACAGATCCGACAGGAAACAGCCCAACCGGATAGACAAGGGATACATCGGCGCAAAGGCTTCGAAACTTGCCAAGACGGCGAAGGCGACGGCCGTCAGGCAAGACCGGCTGATGGAGGAATTAAGGGAAAAGAGACCGTTTGTGGAAAAACCGGTCCGCTTGAGTGTTCAGATAAAAGACGTGGAGAACAGACTGTTTATGGATGCAGCTCATATAGCGTTTGGCTACGTACCGGAGCGTCAGCTGCTTGATGATGTCACGTTTCAGATCGGTACGAGGGATAAGATCGCTATCATCGGTTCGAATGGCTGTGGGAAAACAACCCTGTTCAGACTCCTGAACGGAGAAGTTGACCCCGATGCGGGAAATATATACAGAAATGAAAGGGTGAACTACGCTTATCTGCCTCAGAACGTCTCCGCATTCTTTCAAAAAAACATCCTGATAGAGAATTTTGATGACTTAAACACGGAACATTACCTAATTCATTCCGCCCTCAAGTCCTCAAGGCTGAAAGAGGAAACCCTGAACCAGGATATTTCATCGCTGAGTAAGGGTGAACTGATGAAGGCGGCGCTGGTAAAGATTCTTCTGAGCGGTGTGGAGTTTATCCTGATGGATGAGCCGACGAACAATCTCGATATAGAAACGATCGAAGTGCTTCAGGGTATCATCGAACAGTATCCCGGCGGGATGATGTTTATCTCGCATGACAGGAGATTTGTCTCGCAGAACGCCGATAAAATTTACCGGCTCTCAGACGGCAAGTTGAGTATTTGCGGGATATAATAAAAATATGATGAAGAATAAAGATTCCCCGGAGACGGGGAATCTTTTGTTTGGGCTATTTGTCGCGGTCCGTGTTTTTAAATAAAGGTTCAACAAACCCTTTAATAAATTCGATCCTGTCCTTAGGATTTGGCATAAAGAGTGAGGCGACAGAGACAACGAGATTCTGACTTCCGTTGACATAGATCACGTTACCACCATCACCCATCGCTGCAAAAGAATGTTCTTCAGTGTTAACGATCCACCAAAGGTATCCGTAGGGGAGCTGATTCCATCGGCTGTGCTCCCTTATACTCTCCCCTATCCACTGAGCTGAAATAAGCCGTTTTCCCTCATAGAGTCCATCATCAAGGTAAAGCTGTCCGAATTTTGCCATGGCCACGGGTGTCAGAAACAGTCCCCAGCTTGCGGTATTTCTGCCTTGTGGATCAACAACCCAGCCACTGGTGTTTTTATCGTTCATGACCCTCATATGTTCTTCCCGGTTGCGTAAAATGACCGGTCCGGGTACCTTAATCTTGAGGGGTGAGAATAGATTTTCGTTGGCGAAATCGAGTATGGATTGTCCGGCCACGTTTGCGAGAATACCGGACAGGATATGAGTACCTATGATAGGTGAATATCTGAAAGTCCCCGTATGTTCTTCTCCGCCGAGAAAATCGAGTGCGGTGTTTACCCAGTCAGGACTTGAGAAAAAAGTCTCGTAGGGTTCCTGTTCAAATTTGTATGGGGCCGTCATAGTCAGTAATTCCCTGACGGTAACATCCTGTATCGTTTTCTCCCCCTCGGCAACCGTATAGTCCGGGAAAAATTCCAGTACCTTCTGATCGACACTTCGTATTAATCCCTTGTCTATGGCGATTCCGATCAGTGCGGAAAAAATGCTCTTCGTCACCGAATAGACGTGAACGGCGTTGGAAGCCTTATATCCGTTGAAGTAATTTTCGTACACAGGTTGACTGTCTTTCAGAACAACCATACCGGTAACGTTGTTATAGTTGTCGTTTATCTGCTTGTCCAACACTGTCTTTTTTTCCTGGTTCATCTCTTTTCCTCCATCCTCTGATTTGAATAGTCTTTCATCTGTTCACGGGCTTTTTTTCGACGGCAATCCATATTTCACAGGTGTAGGCGGGATCGGAGACATCCGTTGAAGGATAGGCTTCAAAATCCGCACCCCCGCAAGGCTGATATTCGCTGACCGGGAAAAACTCGCTGAAAATCTGCTGATAGAGCTTTATAAATGCCTCGGGCATCCTTCCAGTACAGGGGAACACCACATAAGTATGAGCCGGGATTTCCTCTATCGTCAGATCGGATTCGGCGATCGGTGTGCCATCGTAGTGGGCGCCTATGGCATAGGGATATTCGGGATTTGTTGCATCTCTGCCGAAGGTAACGCCGACGATGAAGTTTTTGAAGATATTATCCTCCGGGATATACCGGCATAATTCGGTGATGGTTCCATCCGCGTTGCACGTCGTCCAGAAATCGGAGATTCTTTCCGGTGTCAGTTCCATCCTGCCTTCGGCCTGCATCTTTTTACAGATAAGCTGAAAGGCTTCCTTTGTTTCTATTCTGTAATTGATCATGTTTCCTCCGTCTAAAATCAGTTTTACGGAAATTGGGGAAAAGGATTTAAGCGCGACGCCTCCCTGCTTTGCCTGAGAAGGTGCTACACCGTGAAAGCGGGCAAATGCTCGGCTGAAACTTTCCGGTGTCTCGTAACCGTACTTGAATGCCACGTCGATCACGCGGCTGTCGGATGAGGCCAGTTCTTTTCCAGCCATAGAAAGTCGTCTCATACGAATATAGCTGCCCAGTGTGAAACCGCAGAGAACACTGAAGACGCGCTGAAAATGAAAACCGGATGAATAAGCCTGTCTTGCCACCTCCTCGTAGTCGATAGGCTCCAGAATATGTTCTTCCACATAATCAACGGCCCGTTGAATCCCGGTAATCCAATCCATTGTCCACTCTCCTTCCGTTTAGATGATTATAGAGGATATCTTTCCGTATTTCCTGACATTTTGTGCGGAATGATGCACATTTTATAAAAGATAGCATGGAGATCAAAGCATAATCATCGTATCATGCGTCTATTCCATTGTCAAGCGTTCTTTATCGGTGATGGTGTATAATCAGGCGATAAAAGGGATGTGATGACTTGTTGTATCTGAAACGCCTTAATGAAAAAAACAGAAAAGAATTTCACGATTATTGCTGGCTTTTTGCCGATGGACTGGATCAATCTTTTTTCCCCCTCTGCGAAGATTTTGAGATCAAGAAGACACGTCCGGGTTTTCTGTTCTACGAAGGGAATGACTTGATAGGTGTTACCTGTCTGATACTCGATGAGTCTTTTACGGCCCAGTCAAAAGGCCGTTTCATCCTGCTGCATTCGAGGCGGAAGCGGGCTGAGACCTACAGAATGTTACTCGAAGCGGTCCTGCCCTTTGCGCAGGAGGCCAGGGCGGAGAAGAACTTCCTCTTCCTGCCGACCGCCGATTTTCAGGAGGTAGAGCTGTTAAAGACGATCGGTTTTGAGGAGAGTCGAAAGGCCTTTTTTCTGGAAAAAAAGAGAAATGACTTCCGTAAATTGATAAAAACAGAGGTGTTGCCCGACATGAAGCCTTTTAAGCCGGCATCAGACATGGACATCTGGTGCGAGATCATCAACGAGGCCTATAAAGATATTCCGGGACATATTCCCTATACGGCTCAGATGGTGAGAGAGGATATCGAAACGGATTCCACTTTTCCCGGTTGTGTACAGATTAGTTATCTCAATGGGGAGGCCATGGGTCTTTTCTACTGTTCGCTGGAGGCGGAGGATGAACTCTGGATCAGTCAGCTTGCCGTTTTACCGGCTTATAGAAACAAGGGGATCGGACGCTATTTCCTGAGATCCTGCCTGAATCTTGCCGCTGAGTTCAAAGCGGGTTGTGGATTTACAGTCAACTCCGAGAATAATACCGGTCTGCATCTTTTCTTAAGCGAAGGGTTCATCATAAGAGACGAATATACGGCTTATTGTTATTATCTGTAAAAAAGGGAATGTCTATGACATCCCCCTTTGATCATTAGTCTATTTCAGGAATGGGTACGGGACAGATTCCACTCGCTTTTATCTCTCCGAAGAGGGCCTTTACGAGATTTTTCTGATTGGGTATGCTGTAACCATAAGAAAGTACGGCGTTGTCGATGCCGCTGATACCGGCGTCATAGGGATTTCTCAGGGCAACGAGCAGGACCTGTTCATACCTTTCGAGAAGATTCAGGACAAGTTTTTTCTGTCCGGGGAAGAGATAGGCGTTTTCCGTCAATACAACGGCTTTCCGGCCTTTCCGGCCCTTCAGAAGTTCATCCGCTTCAGGTTCACTGAGCTTTGCGTTGAACTGGATGAATTCGGTCTCCGGGAATGATTCATGTAGCTTTCCGGCCGTCGAGGAACCTTCCCTTTCCTCTTCTACGAGTGATTGTCTGAGTGGCCTGACCGCACAGATAAGGTCTTCCTTTCCCAGATTGTTTAACGGAATCATTTCATCTGAATTCTTATACACCGTGATAGCCTTAGCCGTTATTTCATCCATTCTGTTCAGATTTTCTTCGGTCCCCGCCTTTTCAAGGTTCATCTCTGAAACCGGAACGTTGAAATGCTCAATAAATCCGCTGACTTTTTCGAATGCCCTGTCGATCTCCGCCATCACACACTCCTCTTCCTGTGCCTTTTTAACGAGATAATCGAATGCCCTGAACATGTTGGCACTCTCATGACAGATGTCTATTACATCCATCCCCGCCATCAACGCTTGATAAGAAGCCTCATCCACATCGAAGAAATTGGCGACACCCCCCATGGTCAGATCATCACTGACAAGAATCCCCCTGAATCCGAGCCGACCGATCAGGAGGTCCTTCATGACCTCCTTTGAAACGGCAGAAGGAAGTCTTTCCCTCATGACCTGTGGGAGATAGACATGAGAAATCATTACCGATTCTATCCCTTTGTCTATGACATTCTGAAATGGGATGAATTCGTTCTGCATCAATTCCTCCAGCGTCTTGTTCAATACCGGCATGTCAAGATGCGGATCCGCCTCTATACTTCCATTACCGGGGAAATGTTTTGCGGTTGCAGCGACGCCTTCTTCTCTGAGTCCGCGATAGAATTCCTGTGAATACTCGGCTACCCGTTGGGGGGTATCCCCGAATGCCCTGACGCCTGTACTCCGGTTCCTGTAATTATCGTTGACGTCAACTACCGGTGCGAGATCCCAGCTGATCCCAAGTGCGCGCATTTCGCTGCCGAGTATTCTTCCGGTTCGATAAGCGTTTTCCGGATCGTTGGTTGCACTCAGTGCCATTGCTCCCGGAGAGATGGTAAACCCTTCTTCAAGTCTTGTTACAATACCACCTTCCTGATCGATGGCAAAGACGATCTCTCTGCCTACATAATTTTTGATATCGGTGATCAACCGCTTCAACTGTTCACCGGATTCTACATTTCTCTGAAACAGAATGATAAACCCCGGTTGAATTCTGTCAAGAAGGTCTCTGGTTTCATCTGTTAGTTCTTTTCCTTGTATTCCTATCAGGAACAGTCTGCCTATCTTTTCCTGTAATGTCATTGTACTCTCCTTTCGAGGATGTTTATCGTCATATGATCGACTGCCATCGCATCGTAAACCCAGTCGTAAAAACCATCACACCGCTTCTATGGCCCTTAGATAGTCTTTTCAAAATATGTAATAACAATACACACTTTGGAATTACATTATAGCAAAATTATAGAAATTCATCAAATGTAATTATGTGTCAAAATCAGAGGAAATTTAAGCTAATCGAGAATATATCCTTAAATAGAGATTTTATTGTCAGTTTCATGAATTGTATTTTTGTCATATATCAATTATAATCTTTTGTGTTGAAGAACCATAACGCATTGTTAAAGTTATAAGTGATATATCTTTTGGTCTGCTGATCAAGACCACATACTTTTGGAGGTGTTTCTATGAAGAAACTAGTTATTTTATTTGTTTTATCTCTGGTTGTTCTTTCTGCTTTTGCCGCTCCGGCAGTTGTTGACGAATTACTGACGCCAGAACAGCCTACACTCGGGGGAACGTTGTATTTAAGTGTTGCAAGTTCACCTCAGTCATTCAATTTTTACGGAACACTCGATGGTGTAGCTTATACGATAGCCGGTAATTTCCTCAACAGTCTTGTTGAGATGCATCCTGTCACAAATGATCTTATTCCCGGACTGGCAGAATCATGGGAACTTAGTGAAGATAGTAAGGAGGTTACCTTCCACCTCAGAGATATCAAATGGTCAGACGGTGTACCGTTTACCGCTGATGATGTTATCTTCACATTTGAGAATTTCCTCTTAAATAAATTTGCAGAAGGAAACTCCATCGCTAGATTCACCATTGGTGGAGAAGTTGTTAAATTTGTTAAAGTTGATGACAGAACGGTCAAGGCAATTCTTCCTACACCATACGGACCATTCTTCACAGTTCTCTCTGCAGCCAGCGTTTATCCGAAGCATATTCTTGAAGATCAGATCAATCCTGAAGATCCTGGTTCCGTTAACGAGCTGTGGACCACAGACACACCGCTTGATCAGATCGTAGGAACGGGTCCGTTTGTATTGGATCAGTACATCGTTGATCAGAAAGTTGTCTTAAAGAAGAATCCTTATTATTGGAAAGAAGACAGATGGGGAAACAAACTGCCTTACTTCGATTATCTCGAATACCTCGTTGTAAAGGATAATCAGGTCAGAAGTGCAAAGTTCCAGGCCGGAGAAATAGACTACATGTCCATTTCCGCTTCAGATTATCCAGTTCTCAAACAAAAGGAACTTGATGGGGCCTCCTACATTATTTACAGAGCACAGCCAACAAGACCGACACCAAGCCCGCTTCACCTTGCCTTCAACTTTGATGCAAAAAATCCGGAACTCGCTGAAATTTTCAGCAACAAGGACTTCAGAGCGGCAATGGAATATGCACTTGACAGAGAAAGGATTATAGAAGAAGTATACAACACACTTGCCGTTATCGGTGGAGTTCCTGTACTTCCGGCAAACAAGGCATTCTACAATCCTGAAATAGAAAATATCAGAAGATCATACAACCCAGAAAAGGCAGAAGAACTTCTCGATGCCATCGGACTCGTAGACAGAAATGGTGACGGATGGAGAGATTTTGAAAGTGGAAATACGGTGGAATTTGTCCTGATCACTTCTACATCACAGGAACATCAGGATGCCGCTTACATCTTCTCAGAAGAGGCAAAGGCCGTTGGCATAAAGTGTGAACTTCAGATTATTGATTCCTCACTCAGATCACAGAAGGCTCTCAGTGGAGATTACGAAGCATGTCTCTGGGCATTTGGAAACCAGCCGGATCCACAGCTCAGGAAGGCTATCTGGTCACCGGGGTATTCCCTTTACTATAGCCACTTTGCAACAATGGATCCTGAAACAAAAGAACCCTACAAAGATCTCAGAAATATGACAGACTGGGAAGTCAAGGTACATGATGCATTTGAAAAAGGTGAAACGGCAATGGATCCGGAAGTCAGAAAAGAACAGTACGGTATCTGGCAGGCCATCTACGCGGAATACGTTCCTTTCATCTACATCTGTAAGGGTATGGATCTCATGGGCGTATCCGACACACTTGGTAACTTCACACAGACAGCTGACGGATCACTTTCATACGCACCTTACACGCTTTTCAGAAAATAAGACAACAGAGTAATCTATTACAGGGGCAGGTCTCGTGCCTGCCCTTTTATCTATATGTTTTAAAGGACAGGTCTCGTTCCTGTCTCTATATTAAAGAGATAATAGAATTTTATCGAGAGGGATGATTTGTTAATGGCTTCCTTTATAGTCAGAAGGCTTTTAATCATGGTCCCCATGATGCTCGTAATTTCATTCATCTGTTTTTTTCTGACTGAATTACAGCCAGGGGATTTTGTATCACAGTATCTTGAAAATCCAAGAATATCACCGGAACAGGTTGAACTAATCAAAGAGAGGCTTGGCCTTGATAAACCTGCCATGGTCAGGTATGGCATGTGGATTAAGCAGATTATCACAAAGGGTGATTTCGGCTATTCATTTGCATACAAAAGACCTGTTATCGATCTTATAGGGGAACGTATGGGATGGACGATAGGCATTGCGTTATCTACAATAATGTTCCAGTGGATGATTGCCGTGCCGCTCGGGATATATTCGGCATTGCATCCTTATAAGTTCGGTGATTACCTGATTACGTTTCTGGCCTTTATAGGTATATCAATACCAAACTTCTTTTTTGCGCTGATATTAATGTATCTGACCAATTCAAGCGGTGGCCTCTTTTCACCGGAGTTCATCGGTGCGCCATTTTCCTGGGGATTGATTCAGGATCTCTTTATGCACATCTGGCTGCCAATTGCCGTAATCGGACTTTCGGGGCTTGCCGGGTTGATGAGGGTCATGAGAGGGAATATGTTGGATACACTTGGATCCCCGTTTGTGGATTCTCTCAGGGCCAGGGGATTGCCTGAGAGAAAGGTCAGAAAGCATGTGATTAAAAATGCACTTAACCCGATGATCAGTATTGCCGGGATGGAACTTCCAAACATATTCAGCGGTACGATTATCACGGCAATCGTTTTGAACCTGCCAACCATGGGACCGTTTTTTTATTCTGCGCTCATGAATCATGACCAGTACCTCGTCATGACATTCCTGATGTTCATCGCATTTATCACGCAGATCGGAAACCTTGTAGCCGATATACTTCTCGCCGTCCTGGACCCAAGAATAAGGATGAGTTGATGGATATGAAAAACAACAACAATTATTCCTGGAAGAATCAGAATGAGTTGAGGTGGATAGGATGAAGATGAAGGGAAATACATCGAACCGGGTTAAAAAGGCCTTTTTTAAACATAAGCTGGGGATTATCGGAATGGTCGTTCTGTTTATCCTCTATTTCACGATTATCTTTGCGGATTTTATCGCACCGTATAATTACAAAGAAACGAATAGAAACTTCATTCTGACGGAGCCGTCACAGATCGCATGGACACATGACGGGAAATTTGTCGGACCACATATTTACGGGGTAAAAAAATCGAGAGATCCGGTTACTTTTGCCATTCAATATGAAACGGATTATGAAAAAATGTATCCGATCAAACTGTTCGCAAAAGGGGATACCTATAAATTCTGGGGTCTCTGGGAGACGGACATACACCTGTTCGGGATAGAGAAACAGAGTGATGCCGTACTCTATCTCTTCGGAGGAGACCGGTTCGGGAGAGATCTCTTCTCACGTGTCCTGATGGGTGGAAGGGTGTCACTGACGGCCGGGTTGATTGGTACACTGATCTCCGTTGTAATAGGGGCCATTATCGGAGCGCTTTCAGGATATTACGGCGGCTGGATAGACGTCATGATTCAGCGAGTCATAGAAATCCTCAGATCGTTCCCGCGTATCCCGCTCTGGCTGGCACTCGCCATGCTTCTCCCTCCAACCTGGCCGAGTACGGCGGTATATGTTGGGATTGTCGTCGTGTTATCGTTCATCGGATGGATGGGTGTTGCGCGAGTGGTCAGGGGAATGGTTTTGTCACTGAGGGAAAAAGAGTACGTTCTCGCAGCAAAGGTAGTAGGACAGTCTGATTTTAAGATAGTTACAAAGCATCTCATCCCCAACACGATTACTTATCTGGTCGTCGTATCCACCCTTTCGATTCCCGGCATGATCCTTGGAGAGAGTTCTATCAGCTTCCTTGGTCTGGGGATAAAGGAACCGATGACCAGCTGGGGCCTGCTTTTAAAACAGGCACAGTCCCTGTCTGAAATCCAGGCACATCCGTGGCTGATGATTCCGGGACTCTTTATCATCGTGGCCGTGTTGTCGTTTAACTTTGTGGGTGATGCACTCAGAGATGCGTTAGATCCATACAGGACGGTTGATAAAGTATGAGTATAATAGATGTAAAGAACTTAAGCACACATTTCAGAACGGATGATGGGATCGTCAAGGCCGTTGACGGCGTGTCCTTTGAACTGAGAGAAAATGAAATCCTGGCATTGGTTGGAGAGTCCGGCTGTGGCAAGAGCGTTACCGTCAAGACCGTTATGGGGCTTCTCAAGTCTCCGCCCGCCATCATAAACGGAAGCATCAACTACAAGGGAAAAGAGCTTGTGGGGATGTCCAACAAGGAATATTACAAGATCAGAGGCGGAGAGATCGGCATGATCTTTCAGGAACCCATGTCAGCCTTTGACCCTCTGTACAGAGTGGGAGAACAGGCTTCAGAAGCCGTTGCCATGCATTCGACTCTCTCTAAAGAGGCGATAAAGGAAAAGGTCATATCGATGTTTGAAAAAGTGGGTATCCCGGAAGCGGCGAATCGCTACGCCGAATATCCGCATCAGATGAGCGGTGGAATGCTACAGAGGATGCTCATTGCCATTACACTTGCCTGTGATCCGAACGTTCTGATTGCAGATGAGCCCACGACTGCTCTGGATGTTACCATACAGGCTCAGGTACTGAATCTGATGAGAGAGCTGCAGAAAGAATTCAACACCTCCATCATCTTCATCACACATGATCTTGGCGTCGTTGCGGAACTTGCCGACAGAATTCACGTCATGTATGCCGGGAAGATCGTTGAGAAGGCGAATGTCGTAGAACTCTTCGACAATCCAAAGCATCCCTATACGAAAGGTTTGCTGAATTCGAGGCTGAAACGCGAACTCAAAGGCCAGGAATTGCCTTACATAGAAGGGACCGTACCCCGTGCCTTTGAATTCCCCAAAGGTTGCCGTTTTAACCCAAGATGTCCGCATGCGATGGATATATGTAGAGAAAAGGATCCGGAACTGACGGATCTCGGAAAAGAACATGACTGTGCATGCTGGCTTTATGCAACAGGAGCTGATTCAGAATGATAATAAAAGGAAATGGATTACAGAAATATTTTCCGATAAAAAAAGGCGTCTTTCTTCAGATCGCCGGGTATGTCAAGGCACTTGAAGCGGTTGATTTTGAGTTGAGTGAAAATGAAACTCTGGGTATCGTTGGGGAGTCCGGTTGCGGAAAGACGACTCTGGGAAGATGTGTCACACATATTTACGAGCCGACTTCCGGTAATCTTGAATACTGGGATCCGGACGGACAGAAGTACGTGATCGAGAAGAAAATTCCGAAACACATGAAGAAGAAGTACCGAAAGGACATGCAGATGATCTTTCAGGATCCCTTCAGTTCCCTGGATCCCAGAATGACAATAGGGGATATACTCAGAGAACCGTTGGATGTTCATGAGATGTACAGTAATCCGAAAGAGCGCGATGAATACATCGAATATCTGCTTTCAAGGGTAGGACTCTATCCCGAATATGCCGCCCGTTATCCGCATGAATTCAGCGGTGGGCAGAGGCAGAGAATCTCTATTGCGAGGGCGATAGCCCTGAAACCGAGAATGGTGGTTTGTGATGAACCGACTTCTGCACTCGATGTTTCCGTGCAGAGTCAGATCGTCAACCTCCTTCAGGAATTAAAAGATGAGGCCAATATGGCGTACTTCTTCATCTCGCATGACCTCGATCTGGTTCATCATGTCAGTGACAGGATCATGGTCATGTATCTCGGCAGTGTCATGGAAGAGGGAAATGCCACGGAGGTCTTTGATGAAACGGCTCATCCGTATACGCAGGTACTGATGAAATCCATCCCGCACTGGGATCCGAAACACCGAAAACTCGGAACCGTTCACCTCGAAGGAGAACCACCGAGTCCGATCAACCCGCCGAAGGGCTGTCCGTTCAACACGAGATGCCCGAAGGTGATGGATAAATGTAAGAAAGAAAAACCAGCCCTTGTAAACGTTTCAGATCAGCACAGGGTTGCCTGCTGGCTTTATGAATAACAGATCAGATACTGTAAAAGGGCGGACTTTTCCGCCCTTTTGTCATGTGAGTTACTTTCCTGACAAAAGAAGATATGGAGGAAGATATGATACATGAATCAAAACCGATAGCCGATGGCTTCATCATGCCGGCTGAATTTGAACCACACAGCGGCTGTCTCATGCTCTGGCCGTTCAGGGGGGATAACTGGCGGGATGGCGCAGAACCGGCAAGAAAGACCTTTGCAAAGGTGGCAAATCTCATAGCGCTTTCCGAACGGCTTTATATGGGTGCGCGTGAAGAAGACATAGATCGGGCGGAATTATTTCTGACACCCGATGCAAAGACCATAGAACTCGATTATGACGATTCATGGATGAGAGATATCGGTCCAACCTGTATTAAAAACAGGAAGAGCGGGGAAATCCGAACCGTCAACTGGGAGTTCAACGCCTGGGGCGGGGAGAAGGATGGACTGTACGATTCCTGGGAGAAAGATGCGGGGGTCGCCGGAACGGTTTCAAATTACCTGAAATTCGATCAATATAAACCGGGGGTCGTTCTTGAAGGCGGAGCTGTTCAGGTCGACGGACAGGGAACACTGATAGCCGTCGAAGAATGTGTCCTCTCCGGAAACAGAAACACGGGGATGACAAAAGAGCGCATGGAGGAAGTTTTCAGGGATTACCTCGGGATCCGAAAAACCATCTGGCTGCCAAAGGGTGTCTTTAACGATGAAACGAATGGCCATGTGGATAATCTCTGCTGTTTCACAGATGTGGGGAAAGTATTGCTCACATGGACGGAGGACAGAAATGATCCGCAGTATGAACGCTCTGCAAATGCCTTTGAAATTCTCTCACGGACGAAAGATGCCTCGGGGAATTCACTGATGGTGGAAAAGATCTTGCAGCCGGGACCGCTTTACATGAAAGCCGAGGAAAGTACCGGTGTGCAGAAAGGCCATGCGGTTGCAAGAGTGAAGGGAAACCGTCTGGCCGCTTCCTATGTAAATTTTTACATCGCCAACCATGTCGTGATCGTTCCGGTGTTTAACGATATCAATGATACGGCTGCTCTTGAAAAGATTCAGAGCCATTTCCCGGAGCGCAGGATCATTCCCGTATACTCAAGGGAAATATTGCTTGGCGGGGGGAACATCCATTGCATCACGCAGCAGATCCCAAAATAAAAACAGAACCGGAACTGTTAAACAGATGGAAGTCGTCAGCTGGGAAGGTTTTTCACTTGACGGATTTTATACGAAAAAGGGATTAGGCTTGCACCTCTTCGAAGATCTTCCCGTCAAAGGCTTCAGCCTATACGGTCATTCGG
>Ga0116163_1000073_pt1 | contig 71796 bp, 67 predicted proteins | sample AD_UKC107_MetaG_FD_89889 | JGI IMG/M metagenome (GOLD analysis project Ga0116163, IMG submission 89889) | Active sludge microbial communities of municipal wastewater-treating anaerobic digesters from Hong Kong - AD_UKC107_MetaG | ecosystem: Engineered > Bioreactor > Anaerobic > Digestate...
CGGTCGTGGATGTTGATGGTGAAGATCCGGGAGCCCTCCGCGAGGAAGGCGTCTACGGCTATGGCCATCGCCCTCGCGGAGAGGGGCTCCCCGGGCTTGAACTGCTTATCCTGCCGGGCGTATCCGAAGTAGGGGATGACCAGGTCGATCTTCCTGCCCCGACAGACGTCCAGGAGCTGGAGGAGCTGGATTATGTCCCGGTCCGACGGCGTGCTCTGGACGACGACGATATCGCCGTCGAGGCCGAGGTCGGAGCAGACCTGAGTATAAGCCTCGCCGTCGGGAAAACTGCTGTACTCGCACAAAGCCAGATCTTCTTTGAGAATTGCCGCTATCCTACCCCCCAGAAGCTGGGAGGATGGTCCACCGATGATCATCACTAATCGCCTCAATATTTTAAAATTTTATTTATATAACTCGGCTGCCCTTCGGCCACCGACTTTTACCATCAGCTTCCGACCACCTTCATCTCCGCCTTGACGGTGGGGACCACAAACGACCCCACCATCCGCGCGTCCGTCCCCACCCTGATCGACGAGAGGAGGTCGAAGACGTTTCCCGCCAGCATCAGGGACCGGATCGGTTTTAGGGCCGTGCCGTCTTCGACCACGAAGACGTTCCTCGCCTCCACCGAGAAGTCGCCGGAGACGGGGTTTGCGGTATGAGCGCCGATGACCCCGGTGACCAGGTACCCCCGATCCGTCTCCGCCAGGACCTTCGAGGGGTCGGCTGAGGTGGCGACGACGTTCGTCGTCCCGATCCGCGGGATCCCAGCGTACCCCGGCCGGTCCGCGTTCCCGGTGCTCTTGGTCTCCTCCACCTCTTTGCCGGCGGCGTAGGAATCGTAAAGATAAGCTTTGAGGACCCCTCCCTCCACCAGGGTCGTCCTCTGGGAGGGGACGCCCTCTCCGTCGAAGCTGGAGGAGGCCATCCCGCCGGAAAAGAGGCCGTCGTCGATGATCTTCAAGCTCTCAATAGCGACGGCTTCGCCGATCCTCCCCGCCAGGCTGGACCTCCCCTTCTGGACCTGATCTGCGAAGGTCGAGGGGATGAAGGCGTTGTCCAGGATGTCGGCGAAGGCGATGGGCCCCAGGAGGACCTCGGCTTTCCCGCTCTCGGCCCGTGCCCCGCCGAGCGACCTTCGGGCGAGGTCGGATGCGGACCTTCCTACGTCTCCAAGGTCGGAGAGTGCCGATCTGGAGTTGGCAAAATCGTAGCCTGTAGCCACGGTGCCGTCCTCGCCCTTCGCCACCGTCTCGAGGTAGGCGGTGAAGATGGTCCCCCGCTCGTCCAGCTCCAGGCCGTTGGAGTTCGCCAGAAGCTCCGAGCCGGAGATGACGGAGACCCCTCCGGAGACCGGCTCTGCGCCAGGGACCGACCTGGCGCCAGCGATGAGGGTCGCCGCCAGGTCGAGGCAGTCCTCCGGCCCCATCTCCGCCGTGGCCGGATCGAAGACTCCGCCGGGCGATGCCGGCTTTTCCGGCGAGGGGAGGGAACGCCACTTCTCGTCGGGCCCCCGGGCCCGGGCGGCCCTGACCGCGCTCTCGGCCACCATCTCCAGCTTCGAGAGGTCGCTGGTGGAGGAGAAGCCCACCGCCCCTCTCAAGACTGCCCTGAGGCCGAGGCCGCGGGACCGGCTCTCGCTCGCCATCTCCACCTGATCTCTCCGGAGATCGACGTCGACGGATCGCGCCTCAAGGCCGAATACCTCGGCCTCCTCCGCGCCGGCCTTCTCGGCCAGCCTGAGGAGGAGGCGTGCGCTCTCGAAGAGGTCCTGGATCATGAAAATATCATCCGATGTAGCGGAGGTCTTCTTCGCCGCTGGTCTCAAAGGGCATCTGGGCCTTCTCCATCTCCCGGAGCTTGCCCACGATCCGCTCCATCTCCTTGGCCCGCTCCTCCAGAGCCTGCATGTCCACCTCGATCTCCAGAGCCCTGGACAGGACCCGGAGGACCTCCTGGGCGCTCTTGGGGTCGACCAGGTAGCCGCTGGTGGTGCCCATCAGGCAGACCGCGTCGATATCCCTGAGCCTTCCGAGGCCCACCAGAAGGCCGCTGACGCCGACGATCCCCCCGCCGGGCTCGTTCTCATGGAAGACCACGCCGTAGCCCTTCATCTCCTCCACCAGCTCCAGGCTGTTGGCGGCCCCCAGGACCTGGGGCTTGTCCACGAACTGGCCGGTGCCGTACCCGCCCAGGGTGTAGATCCTCCGTACCCCAAACTCCTCGCAGAGGTCGAGGAAGGCGCTCGTCAGCTCGTAATGCCCCTCGTTGGTGGCGCTCTGGTAGTCGCCCACCAGCAGAAGAAGATCTCGATTCTCGCCGTGGTAGAAGTAGATCTCGTTACGTACCTGCTTTACGGTCCCGTCGTCCAAAACGATCACCTGAGGGGGAAGGTGAGGCGAGTAGACTTCGATGACCAGCTCGGCGTTCAGCTCCTCTATGAGGTGCTCGGCCACCAGCTTTCCGACGTGGCCCACCCCCGGCAGGCCTTCGACTAGGATGGGATCTTTGAGATCGATATCCTTAATTCTGCGAACGATGGTTTCTCTCATTCGGCCTCCTGACGCAACGCCCGCCGGTACCTGCCGTACCGGTCCTCGGGGGAGAACCGCGCCGGCTTGGTCTGGCTGGTGGGTGCGCCGCAGATGGGGCAGACGTCCTTCAGGGTGTACAGGTCACAGGCCCTGCACTTTTTGATCTTCGACCTCATGCCTGCCTGTGGAAGGTCCCTTCGCCGCCCTGCTTCTCCATGAACTTAATCGCCGCCTGGGCCGCCTTCCGCAACTCCGCCTCGGCCAGCTTGTAGTCGGGAGCGGTGACGTGGATTCTGTAGCGAGGAGCTCCGACGTATCTGACATCCAGGGTGACGTCTTCCTCCTTGGACCGGGCGGCCTTCTTGAGGGCCTTCTTGATCTGCTCCACCCCATCAGGGGCGGAGCTGGTCAGGTCCACGTAGCCGGTGATCTCGACGTAGGGGATCTTGACGTTCTCCTGGGATATGGTCAGGACCTTCGAGGCATCCTCGGGGCTGAGCCCCGCCTCGGTGAGGGAGTCGATGCCGCTGACGGCCGCGTCTTCCATGGCCATGTAGAGGCTCTCATACCCCTTGACCAGGGCTCTGGTGACCTCGACGAGATGTTCCTCGTCCCCCTCGTAGGCCATCTGTAGCCACTTCCAGGCCTTCTGGTCCGCCTTCCAGGCCTGGATCTTGTCCCTTCTCTGATGCTCGTTGACGTCTTTGAGGGAGAGATCGATGTGGTGTCGTGAGGGGTCGACGTTGAGGACCTTGCAGACGATCTTCTGGCCTTCGCGGACGTGGTCCCGGATGTACTTGATCCAACCGCTGGCCACCTCCGATATGTGGATCAGCCCTCTCTTGTTCGCGTACTCGTCCAGGATGACGAAGGCTCCGAAGTCCACCACCTGGTCCACGGTGCAGACCACAAGCTCCCCCGGTTCAGGCCAACCCTCTCGTTGCATATCGATCACTCAAGCACTTCTAATATCTGAGTCTTGATCAGGGCCTTTCCGCCCAGGGGCTCGGCCAGGGTCCTTCCGCAGACCAGGCACTTGACCACGGTGGCGGCGTTGCCGAAGATGACCTGCTCGTTCTCGCAGTCGTTGCACTTAACCTTCAAAAATTTTGACAGAATTAACCCTCCACCAGATCGAACTTTGAGACCTTGAAGCCCTTGCGGTTGTGGGCTTTCTTGCACTCGCTGCACCGGTATCTGAGGTTCAGCCTCTTGGTGGGCTTGTCCCCGCCCGGGACCTTCGAGAACTTCCCAGAGTTCCCTATCCCCTGGGCCCGGTGCTTCTGTCTGTCTATGTGGGCCATCGAGGTGGCCCGTCCCTTTCGCACCCTCTCCACCACGTGGGTGGTGTGCTTCTTGCAGAAAGGACAATGAGCTTTAAACTCCTTTGGCATCTTCATGGGTTCACACCTGCTTGCATTCGCGAGCCAAATTTTTATTGCATAAGTTCCTGGCGTGTAATGCCGGAAGGGTCACCAGATCTCCCCTATTCAGGGTGTAACGCCTTCCATCAACGCCAACGAACGTCGGAACGCTCTCCATCATCATCACAAGGGCGTATTCCTGGTCCATACCCTTCTTGGGCGTTAAAGCCCTTTCGGTGGTCGCGCGCTCGATCCGGTTCACCTGGGCCAGGATCGACTCTTTCCCCTCGGTGAGGGCGGCCAGAGTCTCGCGGTATATCCGCTCCTCCTCCGGGGTCATTCCCTTGACGGCCACGTCCCTGGAGGCGGAGCCCGCCCGCTGGACCTTCTTGGTGATCTTCTTGATCCGCAGGTCGATGAGCCGGCCGATGGACCCCCGGGCGGCCTTCAGTTCGTCCTCCACGATCTGGGCCTCGACGGAGTAGGGGTCTTTTACCGAGCACCGATCCTGCTCCAGCTCGGCCAGGTACTCGCCCACCTTCTGGTAGAAGCCGGGCTCCAGGGGCAGCAGCTCCGCTGCCTTTCGCTCTTTTCGCAGGAGGTTCACCAGGTCCAGATCGCTCATCTTCGCCCACCCACCAACCAACCAGGTCGGAGAGGGATATCTGATCATCTCATCAGTCTAAAGCTTTGCCCAGCTCCGCGATCTTCCGGGCCGCCAGGAATACGGCCGCGTACTGGGGGAGGACCGTCGGCCCCTCGTCGAGGTCAAAGCTCTCGCCCATCATCTCCATGGAGAAGGGTCCCCGCAGGCATACCTCCATCGGCCGGTCGCCGAAGACGACGGCGTCGCGGAGGGGGTCGAAGGACGCCAGGCCCGAGATGGTGAGGGGGGTCACCCGCAGCCCCGTCCCCCCGTGGAGGCTGAGGGGGAACCTTATCAACCTTTTGACGTCCGTGGTCACCGGCTCGTCGGTCTCGCCGCTCTCCAGGTCCCGGGAGAAGCCGAGGGAGACCCCGTCATCCTCGAGGTAGCCCTCTATCAGGGGCCTCCAGACCTTGGAGCTCCCCTTGAAGAGGTCGAGGCTATCTCCCCGTCGTATCCGCTCCAGAACATCTGCTCTCATCAGGCTCTGGCGAAATCGAGAGGCGTTCCGCTTTCCGATCCCCTCCACCGAGGAGAGCACCTTCACCGCCTCCTTCTCGTCCAGGGATCTTATCTGCTCGACGAAGGAGATCATCGACCTGTTCACCCTTTTTCCCCAGCCCGGCGAGTCGGCGGGCGAGCACCGGATGACGTCGGCGGTCTCGACCCCGAAGTCCCCCTCGGCCTGGCCCTCGGAGATGAACCTGCTCACCTCAAGCCCCCGGCCGGTCAGGTAGTCCACGATCTCCCGCCGCTCAGAGCTCTCAAGCTCGAAGACCCGGGGGTCCCGGACGTGGATGTGGTAGCCCCTACCGCCGGAGAAGACCACGTGGACGTCCGAGGCTGCAAAGCCGAAGTCGTCGGTGAGAAAGTCCAACAGCTTCATCGTCTCGATCTTGACGAAGTCGAGCATCTCGTTGTAGGACGAGGGCGCGTTTCGGAGGTGGTCGGCGTCCAGATCGAAGATCAGGTCGGCGCCGAGCCACCCCTTCTCCCGCATGGTAGGGGCGCCCGGCCGCCCGTAGCAGGCTGCGGAGTGGTAGACGTGGGCGGGGACCGAGGTTCGGATGTAGTCGACAAGCTCAGAACGGGTGGAGAAGGACTTGTGCCGGCGCATCACAAACTTGGGCATGTCGTCGAAGAGGATGAAGCCCCACTCCCGCCGCTCCAGCTGGGGCGGCATCTCCAGGGAGACCTCCAGGTAGTACTCCCTGAACCTTGAGCGGAGGAATTTGATCGTCTCGGGCTTCATCTCTGATCTCTTGTTCTCTCTTCTTCTCTGTTCGTCTTTACTCTTCTTTGCTCTTCCTCGCTCTTCCTTATTACTCATTCATGGAATCTGTAAATTTCGGGCCTCCGGTCCGCTAGGGCCGGGATCTCCCTTCTGGCCTCGTCTCGGGCCGAGAGGTCGATCTCGGCCAGGATCGTCCCCTCCTCGCTCCCGGCCTCCGCGATCGCCCTACCCCAGGGATCGAGGATGACCGAGCCGCCGGAAAACTCGGGGCCAGCGGCGTTGCAGCCGAGGTGGTGGATCTGGTTCTCGATGGCCCGAGCCCGGCAGAGGGACTGCCAGACGTGCCCCCGGGACGGAGGGAACTGGGCGATGGTGACCAGGAGGTCGGCGCCCGAGAGGGCGAGGTTTCTCGCCACCTCTGGGAACCGGAGGTCGTAGCAGATGGATAGGCCGATCCTTCCCTTCGAGGTCTTTATCGGCGATATCGATTCGCCGCCGTTGAAGTGATCCTTTTCGGGGCCGAAGGGGTGGATCTTGTCCTGAAATCCGATCCCCAATTCATCGAGGCAGAAGCCCCGGTTCAGCCTTCCATCCACCAGGGACCCCACCATCAGGCAGCCGTGCTCCTCGACGAACGACCGGAGGGGGTCGAGGGATGGGTAGGGGGGCCGGTCGGATAGGTCCTGCCGGTAGCAGAAGCCGGTGAGGAAGAGCTCGGGGAAGACCAGGATCTCCGCGCCCCCCTCGACGGCGCCGGCGGCCAGGGCCAGGGCCCGCCGCAGATTCTCCTCTCTATCGCAGAGGCGGATCGAGAGCTGGATGCAGGCCGCGATCATGATCAAAAAATGAGGCCGGAGTATATTAAGATGATTTCTCGGGGTGCTCCAGGTCCTCAAGAACGAACTCCGCCGCCGGTTTTGGCGGTCGTCGGCCTCGCGGAGCCGGGCGCGGGCCAGCGAGCCGCCTGCGTGGCCCGAGGGGACCGGGCGGCGCCGACGGGAGGCGAGGCCGGGGCCGCCATCGCCCCCCACCGACCCCCGCCCAAGAGCCGCCTGAACAAGGGAGAAATACTTTGGGTTTTAATCTGCTAGTTGGTGACAACTTGAGCGAGAAAGTGTCAGAGGAGATAAAGCAGGTCGAGCCGGGCGAGGAGTTTCGGGTTTGCCCTGCCTGCGGGTACGAGAGGGGATTTCACGTCTCCTTCCTCCGCGACGGCCAGTGGCACAAAATCGTTCTGATCTGCCCGAACTGCGGGGCGAGGTACAACGCCGGGTGGCGGGCGAAGGTTTAGGTGAATAATATAGCCATTAATGAACACAAGGATTATTTGGAATACATCGTAAGGAATAAGCATTTTATAAACTGCCCATTTTTGCCGACGGATAAATTCATTAAATATTGTAAGAATAGAAGTATAAAAACATCCCAAGAACAATTGGAGAGATTTGAAAAATTAGGCATATTTTATCCGATTGCGAGATTTCGTTATCCGCCTGAATTGGTTTCCCCCTATAAATACTCAATAACTATATGGGGGATAGATTCGGCTAAACAATTCCTTGAAGAGGGATATTTATGGAACCCGCATAAAAGGCCATTTCAAGCGTGGGAGACCTTCAAAGGAGAACGTGGGTTTAATGAGGTAGAATCCTTCTATTCTATATTTCAATGTTATCAACTATATAATTTGATCGAATCTACGCTATTATGTTATGGTGCAGAGTGGTTAACGGCAGATGACAAAGAGAAAATAAATAAAAGATTATCAGATGGGATGGCCAGGGCAAAATTTGAAATTTTAGCTAATCAAAATAAAATAGTTCATATAAATAATTTTGATTTGAAACTTGTATTTAATCATACAAGCGGACTCCACTCGGTAGGAGAATCTGCCGCAATTATATGTCAGATTATTTCCAACCGATATTATCCAGAAACGCAATCCGATAGAAGATCAATATGGATAACGACCAACATGATTGAATACCCTGAATGGGATTGGTATGAATACTGCAGTATCTGGGATGCCGAGTCTGTATTTAAAGACATGAATTTAGATATAGATATAATAAATCATATCCAGCAAAGAATCGCATTTGATGCCGAGAATGTCGATCCCATAAGTGATTGGCGTGATCTCGTAAACTTCATTTCCTTATCAAAAAAGAGACGATTGAAAGACAAGGCACTGCTCGCTCAAGATCTATACTCGATGTCGACTATGCTGCAATTGTTCTATGAAGAGCTAACAGGTGAAAAATTAGGTGACCAACCTGAATGGGATAAAGTGCAGGAAGAGCTAGAAGCACTGACAGCAGCATATCACATTAATCCGAGGCCGAAGTTAATTCTTCTAGTCGAAGGCAACGGAGAAGAGGAGCAGTTCCCACGTCTTGCAGAAGACGTTTTTGGATACAGGTTTCCAAATAACGGAATCGAAGTTATTAATGTGCGTGGAGTAGGAGGTTTCGAAGGGACGAAAAAAGAAGATCCGGATGGGGCATATGAAAAATTCATCAATTATCATCATAGTAAGAATACGATCGTATTCGTGATTATTGACAAAGAAGGGCGCGCACCTAGAATTATTAAGAAACTTATCGATAAAGAAGTTACTAAATGGGATTATGTAAAGATCTGGGATAAAAATATAGAGTTTGATAATTTTTCTCCGTACGAAATATCCAAAGCAATGACTAAATTATGTGAAAATAGATATCAATTTGGACCTGAAGAAGTTCGGCGTTGTAAAGAGCCGTCCGGTGGAGGAGATACACTAAGTGAACTTTACAAGGAGAAGCTTGGATACGGGTTAAATAAGCCAAAATTATTGGATATATTGTTTGGCTTCATCATCTCGAATATAGATAACGAATTTGATATTGATGGGAAAGCCAAAAGATACGTCGTTGAGGTAATTAGGGATGTGTTATCGCTATCAATAAAGAACTCCGATTATACATATGAAATCTAAATCACTATGTAGCATCTGCTATTTTGTCGTTCTCAGCAAGAAACAGTTTTTATTTGAGGATCAACAAAAAATTCAGCATCGAGAACTCCCTAGCTTTGATATGAGAAATGTAAATTGATATAATATCTAATCTTACTTTTAACCAAAAAATTCATATCCGATCAGCTCCACCAGTATCTCCAGAGGTGATAACTCTTGCCAGAGAACGTAGCACCAAGAAGAAAGAGGCTTGTGATTTCGGATGCCGCCGTCCCCTTCGTCGCGAGGGGCGGCCGGGTTTTCGGCCGCCAGGTGATCGACGCCGACCTGGACATCGCCGACGGAGAAGAGGTTCTGGTGGTCGACAAAAACGACCACGTCATAACCACGGCCCGGGCCATGCTCTGACGGACCTGCCCGGTCACCACCTATTTTTTCTGCGGAATTTTGAGAGCGGATCGGAAGGATTATCCGAAGCCCCGCCAACGGTTATACGAAATTGGGCCGACCTTTTTTCTCGGCCACGATCACGATCGCGGGGTTTTCGATGAAATCGAGCTTCACCCTCGTCCTCCTCCGCCATGGCCAGTCCGTCTACAACCTCGAGCGGAGGTTCACCGGCTGGACCGACGTCGACCTCTCCCCCCAGGGCGAGGAGGAGGCTCGACGGGCGGGCCGGCTTCTGCGATCCCAGGGGCTGGACTTCGACCTCGCCTTTTCGTCGCTCCTCAAGAGGGCGATCAGGACTCTGGAGATCGTCTCCGAGGAGATGGACCTCGCGAGGGTCCCGCGGGTGATGGCCTGGGAGCTGAACGAGCGGCACTATGGGTCCTTGCAAGGCAGGACCTGGGAAGAGGTGGCGGCCGAGTTCGGTCCGGAGCAGGTCCAGCTCTGGCGGCGAGGCTTTTGGGACATCCCGCCGCCCCTCGATCCCGACGACCCCCGCCACCCGCGGTTCGACCGGCGCTACCGCGACCTCCCGCGGGACCGGCTGCCCTCTGCCGAGTCCCTGGCGGACGTCTCGCGCCGGGTCGTTCCCTTCTGGAACGCCCGGATCGCCCCCGAGATCAGGTCGGGCAGGAGGGTCCTCGTCGTCTCCCACGGAAACGCCCTCCGGGCCCTGGTGAAACACCTCGACGGGATCTCGGATCAGGGGATATCGAAGGTCGAGATCCCGACGGGCGTCCCCATAATCTACGAGCTGGACGGAGATCTACGGCCGATGGCCCGCCACCTCCTCTCTGAGCGAGGGCAGTAACGGGCATGAACTAACACGGGTTCTTATTCAGAGGTTCTCGTTCTGGTAAGCCCCCTCGTACCCCTTCTCCGCCATGGAGCTGAGCCGATAGAAGGCGAGCTGGATCAGCCGGGCGTTCCTCTTCAGCCGCAGGCCTCCGGGGTTGAAGACGACGAGGAGGGACTGGCTCCGGCCCCGGTAGCCGGGGTCCCAGAGGGCGGTCTCGACGGTCGCCCCGCTCCGCAGAAGGCTCGACCTCGGCCTCGCCAACGCGGCGATGGTCTTGGGTATGCTTACCGCCTCGTTGAAGGTGACCAGGTAGCAGCCTGCTTCGAGGCTCACCCATCCCGTCCCGTCGAAGGCGATCTCCTCGGTTTTTGAGACCTCCCGCTCCTTGTTGTCGTAATCCACCGCCCCCGGCGTCACAAACCGCTCGACGGACCTGAGGGTGAGGTCCACCCCGCACATCTGAACCTGCACCTCGGGGTCGACCATATCGGTGACCACGCCCCGGTCCAGCATCTCTCCAAGCTCTTTACCCGCAATTACCGTCATATCAAAACCCTCCCTTCATGGCTCAGGCCTTCCCCAAGAGAGATCCTCTTTTCGGTCTCTTTCTCCGGGCGGCCATTTGGAAGAGTATATTAATGGCCCCAGCAAATCTGCTTATGGGTGTTCAAGGTGTTCGAGTGGCTCGTCATCCCCATCTACCTCGCCATCATTCTGCTCGTATTAGCGGCGCCTCTGATCATCATCTACCTCTTCTTCAGGCTGACCGCAGAGGCCTTCTTCCAGGTGGGTTTCAGCCACTGGCACGCCCTTCTCATGGTCTTCGGAAGCTTCGTCGGAAGCTCCATCAACATCCCCCTTACCAACGGCCTCATCACCTCATACCCCCCCATCTTCCTTGAGGCCGCCTCCCTCCTCTCTCCCATTGTGGACTTATCCTTCCCCACCACCTTCCATCCCGTCGCCCTGACCGCGAACCTGGGTGGATGCGTAATCCCCATCATCGTCTCCCTGACCATCCTCTTCAGGTGCCAGGTCTCGACGAGAAGGGCCATCCTGGGGACGCTGATCGTGGCGGTGATAACCTATCGGATGGCGATGCCGGTGGCAAATGAGGGGATCCTCCTTCCCGTCTACGTCCCGCCCACCCTGGCCGCAGTATGCGGACTCACCCTGGCCAGGAGGCTCCAGGCGGCCCCCGCCCTCGCCTACATCAGCGGGTCGATGGGAACCCTCCTGGGGGCCGACGTCTTCAACCTCCTCACCCCCGGCGTCCTGGCACAGCTGGCCCCCCCCATGGTCGGCCCCGGATCGGCGAACCTGAGCGGAAAACCCCTCCTCCTCTCCATCGGCGGGGCGGGGGTCTTCGACGGGATCTTCCTCACCGGGATCATGGCCGTCCTCCTCGCGGCCATCGTCGTCCACTTCTTCCACCGGTCGGGCACGATCAGCTCGAAAAGCTGCATAGATTCATAAGTGGGATCGCGGGATCGAGGGAAGGGTTCAAGTTGAGGGTTGTCGTCCTCTCCTCGGCCTATGCGATCGTTATCTTCTGCCTCTCCCCGTACCGAAAAAGCTTCAGGTATCAACTCATTCCTGAACTTGTCTCCCGAACGCCTGCCGTCTCAACTTTGGAGGCGAGGGGGTATCTGTCTACAGCGCCGGAATCGCCCACCCGATGCTCTTCATCGCAGATTCCATCGCCGTCTCCATCGATGCAGTGAAAATCGTCATAGTAATTGCCCGAACTGCCGTCGTCCCAGATGTTGGTTCCACTTCCGTCTTCGGCATTCTGTTTTCCGTTATTGAGGAAATTGTTTCCATATATGCTATTTCCCGAATTTCCAAGCTGGATTAAGATCCCGCCAGAACTGCAGACGCGAGCGGTGTTGCTAGTTATCGTATTGTTTTCGTTGAAGAAACCGAGATGAAGGCCGTACTTACTGCCGATCGCTGTGTTTCCGACGATTTTGTTGTCGTTGCAGCCTCTCTGGAGTTTGATGCCCCACTTGTTCTTTCGGACGGTGTTAATTGATATGGTGTTATTGCTGCAGTTCAATAGGAGATTGATGCCGATTTTTTCATTATCGCAGATCTTGTTGTACGATATCAGATTTTCCACCGATTCATAGAGAAGTATACCACATATCTCGTTTTTTAAGGCGGTGTTCCGCGATAAATTGTTCTTGCTCGAATATCTGAGATATATGCCATTGCCGTTGTTGGAATAGGCATTATCGCTGGCATTGTTGCGATGGATTTTGTTATTGTTGGAGGTATTGAGGTAGATTCCGTATTTATTAGAATTGGCGGTATTCCCAAAGATATGGTTGTCTCGGGAGTTATTGAGATAGATGCCGTATTTGTCGTTGTGGTCAACCATGTTATGATCAATGGAGTTGTCGCTTGAACTGTTGATGAAGATACCACAGCAGCACGCGCGTACATGGTTGAATCTGATGGTATTTTTCTTAGAGTTTACCTTGATGCCTGCTTCAGGCTCCAGGGGATCGCTAAAAATGCCCTCTCCGCATCCGTCCGAATCCTTGACCACAAATCCCTCAAGAACCACCCCATCTGCGTTGATGGTGATCACGCTGCCACTAGATCTTCCACTAACCACCGGACCCATCATTCCCCTCAAGGTCAGATTAATCTTATTCACGTTAAGGTTTTCTTGATAAATTCCATTATCAACCAGGATGATATCTCCCGAAGTCGCATTGTTTATGGCAGCCTGAATGGTGGAAGAGTCCCCTACCCTCGAACTCACGAACAAGATTGTCGCCTGCGATATTGGAAGAAGAGCGACGATAATGGGGATGATCAACAGCCTCGATCTCACGGATTTCACCCAAAGTTATTATTCCAATTGGATCTCATCATATAAAAATTTTATCGATACATTCAGCTTTATGGCCGTATCGTTAGACCCCGATGAGGATTTATAGAGCAGAAAAAATGCACCATTCGCTTCAGAAAGCGATGCCGAAGAACTTCAGGATTATGACCGTGATCGCCCCCGGTGCCCCCAGAACTGCGCAGATGATAAGCACCGACAGGCTGTAAGGTATGCCCAGGCCGCCGATGGCGTTTGCGAGATATAGGATGACCAGGCCGAAGAGGGAGTTTATGGCCAGATACTTAAAGGACTTGACTATAAGGCTGAAAGACGCATAGACCGCCAACAGCAGCAGCAATCCCAGGATCAATATCTCGACATAGACCACGGACCATCTCCCTCCGCTCTGTCTATCATCTCTTCTCCTCGCCCACTTCGAGGATCTCCATCTCGCTCTCCAGCCGGTGCCGCTCCTTGGTGTCCAGGGCCAGAGGGTCGATGTGAATTATCAATATCCCTCTCTTCAGGGCGACCTCGTCTCTCTGGGACTGGACGAACCTCAGCACCGACTCATAGTTGCTCTGGGTGATCAGGTAACCCAGACCCTCCAGCAGGATCAGGGGCTCGTCGGCTTTGATGAGGAAGTCGGAGATCATGCCGCTGAGCCTGGGGAAGTTGGTGGGGTCGACGTGCCTGTACTTGGGATCGATCCCCGCCGACTGGGTGAGCCAGATGACCCTCTTTGGAGAGAGGCCGTACCTCTCCATCAGCCTTTCTGGGTGGTACCTGGTTATGCAAAGCCCTTCCACTCCTCGGTCGACGAGGTCGCTGAAGGCTCTGAGGCTCTCCAGGGGCTTCTCCTCCTCGATGACGTAGGTCGTACCGGGAGCGAGCCGAAGCTCCAGGGGGTCGAGGCCGTACTTGGCCATCAGAGGCTTTGCGGCGCTGGAGAGGTCGAAGCTCGGGTCCACCTCCTCAATCGCCCCTCCAATGCGCCTCAAGGCGGCGAAGAACTCCCAGCGGCTCAGCCGCGATCTCATCTCGATCTTCAAACCGCCTCTTGGGGTCCTCATATCAATATAGCCCATCTCGGGATCGCAGGCTTCCCCCTCATCTCGCCCCCTCAAACCGGCGAAGATCTTCTCGGTCTCCATCATCCCTTCCAGGTTCCTCAGAACGGTCATCTTCTCGGGCTCCTCAAGCCTCTTCAAAAGGGAGTCCACGAAGACCTTGAAGAGGTAGGCCGAGAGGGGTCCCAGGAGAAATATCAGCTGCTTGGCCTCGTTGATATCCGATTTGAGCTTTCTATTGACGAATTCGGGCCTCGCCTGAACGACCAGCCTGGTTCTTCCCATTCCGGAGAGCTCTTCCAGGGCGTGGACGAAGTCCAGGACCTCCGACTCGGGAACCGAGGCGTTCTCTTCGATCAGACCTTCCAGGCCGTCCAGGAGGATTATGCTGTTTCTGCTGCTCTCCGCGAAGGATTTTATGGTTATAAAGAGGAGAGGGAGGTTCTTGGGATCGATGTACCTCTCTCCCCGGCCCCTCTCGGGGCTGAGCCTGATGATCGGCGTCTCGGTGAAATGCCACCTCAACCTGATCTCGTCGGGGTCGGAGAGAGTTATGCATAAACCCTCTATCCCGTGGGTTATCTGGTCTGTAAAGACCTCGTACGCCTTCTCCGGGATTATGTAGATCTTGCCCGGATTGAGGGTGTATATGGGGCTGGTCTCCTTGATCACCTCCACCACCGGCTTCACCGCCACCTCCTCTTCGACGATCATCCTGGTGGCCGTCGGGCCCAACGATCCGGTGAGGGTCTTCTCCAGCCTGTCCCTCAGCTCGAAGAGCTGCCGCGCATCGATCCCCTCCCGGGTGGTCTTGAGGTCGGCGAGGTTCAGCTCCACCACGTTCTTCGCCCTCTCGGCCCCGATGTACCTTGCCACCGTCTCCTCCAGCTCGTCCACCGTCCCCACCCGGATCACCATGCTCTCTCCAAAAGGCAGGATGGGGCAGGGCTCAATCCGGGGGCAGACCTTGTATATGTCGACGAAGCCGTCAGCGAGGGCCTTCTCCTCATCGCTCGGCTGGTGGATCAGGGAGAAGAGGACGTAAAGGGAGAAGTTGGCCAGAATCGACCAGAAGAAGGCGTGGGTCCAGATGTCGAGCTCCAGGCCGAAGAGGGCCGTGGGCCGGAGAAGTTCGATCCCGGCGGGGCCGCTCTCGATCAGGCCCTTTGAGACCCACCCCGCCTCACTGAGGGTCGGAAGGAGGGCGGTGTACCCCCAGATCACGAAGCCGGCGACCAGCCCCGCCGCCGCCCCCATCCTGCACCCCTTCTTCCAGTAGAGGCCGCCCAGGGCGGCCGGGGCGAGCTGGCAGGCGGCGAGGAAGGAGAGGGTGCCGATGTCGACCAGAGCGGGAAACCCCACCAGGAGGGAGTAGAGGTATCCCAGGGCCAAAACCAGAAGGATGTTCAGCCGTTTCAGGGAGAGGATGAGAGAGGGGAGGTCTCGTCCCTTTCCGATCTTCCTGACTATGTAGGGCATCTCCAGGTCGTTCAGGATCATCGTCCCCACCGTCACCGCCGAGACCAGGACCATCGCCGTCGCCGCGGAGGTCCCCCCGATGAAGACCAGAAGGGCTAAAAGATCCTGCCCCTGGCTGATGGGGATGGAGACCATGAACATGTCCACATTCCCCGGCGCTCCCAGGAGGAGGCCGCCCCAGGCCACCGCGGGGACGAAGAGGTTTATCAAAAGCAGGTAAAGGGGAAAAAGCCACATCGCCCTCTTCAGGTGTTTCTCGTCGGAGTTCTCCACCACCATAACGTGAAACTGACGGGGAAGAAAGAGGATGGCAAAGGAGGACATAGCGGTCAGAGAGAGCCAGGAGACGTAATCCACCTTCAAAAGGTGGGAATGTTCCGGGCTCGTGGCTATGGCGCCTACGATCTCGCCGTAACCGCCGAAGACGCCGTAGGTTATGTAGAGCCCCGCCGCCAAGAAGGCCACCAACTTCACCACCGACTCGAAAGCCACCGCGGCGATCAGCCCCTCGTGCCGCTCCAGGGGGTCAAGATGCCTGGTCCCAAAGATTATGGCGAAGATTCCCAGAAGAACCGTCACCAAAAACCTTCTGACCCCCAGGACTTCATGCTGCGGGCCGCTTATTATGGTCAGGGACTCGGATATGGCTATCAGCTGGAGGGCGACGTAGGGGGTTATCACCACCAGGATGGCCACGGCGACCAGGGCCCCTATGAGGTAGCTCTTGCCATACCGGAAGCTCATGAAGTCGCTGATGGTGGCGAGACGGTGTTCCTTGGAGATCCTGATCATCTTCCTCACCACCGTCCAGCCCAGGAGCATCACCAGGGAAGGCCCCAGGTATATGGGGAGGAACCCCAGCCCCTCGGTGGCTCCCCTCCCCACGGAGCCGTAGAAGGTCCAGGCGGTGACGTAGACCGAGAAGGAGAGGGCGTATACGTAGGGGTTGGATACGATGCTCTGGCCCTGATCGCGCTTTCTGTCGGCGTAATGGGCTATCCCGAAGAGGAGGAGGAGGTAGAAGACCATCGCCGCCAGGGCAAGAACCGGGTTGATCAATTCGAAGTCCACCTGTCAAATAGATAAGCCGAGAGGATGATCAGAAGCCATACCGAGATGATGTAGACTAGGATCGAGAACGGGCCCGAGGTTTCGCCCCCCCCTACAAGAGAGAGCATCGGCCAGTTGAGGAGGACGCCTCCGAGGATGAAGAGCAAGATCCAGAACTCGTCTTGCTCCATGAGATCTTTCCGGGATATCGTCATGATGACAGCAGGCCTATAAACCACTACGATCTGCTTCCGAGATATATCTGCCGATTGTGGATCTTCCAGATCATGCCCGCCGAGTCTCAAGGTGACCCGAGGCCCAGGAGGCGAGTCCCAGGAGACCGAGTTGCAGGTGTCGGTGAGCCGGCACCGCCTCGGTCGAGGGTAGTATCGAAGCCGCATCGGCGCCATTGATCCATTGGCGCATTGCCGCATCGGCACGTCGCCGTATCGGCGATGAGCCGAAGCCGAATCGCCTCAAGGTAATCCTCATGAACGTCTTATTCTATTTGGCCCTGTTGGAGAAAGAAATCTCGCCACCTCGGTTGCGGACCGCTCCGATCTTGCGGACGGCTTTTATATGTGAACCCTATTCTCCCATCGGTGACGTTGTTTGGTCCTCAGAACTCATTATTCAGGTGATATACTTCCGGAGATGGACGGCCTAGAGGTGACCCTGGCGGGCTGGGCTCATGAGGTTCGAGACCTGGGCGGGATCTGTTTTCTCGTCCTGAGAGATCGCGAGGGGTTCGCTCAGGTGACCCTGGTCGCGAAGAATGCGGATAAAGACCTCCTCGAAAAGGTGAGACACCTCAGCCGGGAGAGCGTCATCCTGGTCCAGGGAAAGGTCAAGGGCGAGCCCAAGGCGCCGCGGGGCTACGAGATCATCCCCACGAAGATCGATCTCCTCAATGCGGCCGATTCGCCCCTGCCCATGGACCCCACGGGAAAGGTGGGGGCGGACCTGGACACCAGGCTCGACTCCCGGTTCATCGACCTCCGGAGACCCTCAGTTCTGGCGGTATTCAGGATCGAGAGCGAGGTCCTTCGCTCCTTTCGAGACTTCTTCTCCGACAACGGCTTCATCGAGGTCTGCACCCCCAAGGTGGTGGCGACGGCCACCGAGGGCGGCACGGCCCTCTTTCCCATCACCTACTTCGAGAGGGAGGCCTTCCTCAACCAGTCCCCTCAGCTCTACAAGCAGATGCTGATGTCGGCGGGGCTGGACCGGGTCTTTGAGATCGGGCCGATCTTTCGGGCCGAGGAGCACGATACCAGGCGCCACCTCAACGAGGCGATATCCATCGACGTCGAGGTCAGCTTCGCCGATGAGCTGGACGTGATGGCTCTCCTGGAGAAGGCCATGGCCAAGGCCTACGGCGACGTGGCCGAGAGGTGCGGAACGGAGCTCGAGTATCTCGGAATCGAGCTTGAAGTCCCCAAGACCCCCTTCAAGAGGGTGACCTACACCGAGGCCCTGAAGATCGCAAACCAGGGCAGGTCGGCCCAGATCGAGTGGGGAGAAGACCTGGACACCGAGGCGGAGAGGGCCATAGGCTCCGCCATCGGCGAGCACTACTTCATGACCGAATGGCCGACGGTGATCAAGCCCTACTACACCCAGCCCTTCGAGGATCGGCCCGAGATCAGCCGGGGCTTCGACCTGATGCATCCCTCGATGGAGCTGGCCAGCGGTGCTCAGAGGGTTCACAACCCCGAGCTTCTGGTGCGGAAGATAGTGGCCCAGGGGCTCGACCCCTCCGGGTTTGAGTTCTACCTGAGGGCCTTCCGGTATGGTATGCCGCCCCACGCCGGATGGGGCCTGGGCCTGGGAAGGGTCGTCCTCACCATGCTGGGGCTGGAGAACATCCGGGACGCCGTCTTATTCCCGCGGGACAGAAGAAGGCTCGTGCCCTAAGCTTCTACGAATCTGGTGGGTTGCCTTCCGCCGTCCACCAAACCACCACCTATTATTTTCCATCCACCTCCCCACCCGACACTTCCCGCCCCCCCGCTTTTTTTAACCTGATGTCGACTTTTCGGGGGGGGACCACTACCGTCTGGTGCATCCCGTCCCAGCGCCAAAAAGTGAAATGATTCAAAAACTTTATTAGGCAACGTGTTTAGATATTAGATCATGTTTCCGGCCTCAACTCGGACGATAGACAAAACGCCAGCCGTCGATCTCTGCGAGGTGAGGGGCGAGAATGAAAAGCTTCTGAAGAAAAGTCAAGAATAAACGTGAATGAAATCGGAGGTGAAGAAGTGTTTGAGAAGCTTAAGGAGAGCTCGGGGAACGTCATCGGCTTTAGGATGACGGGAAAGCTGACCGACGCCGATTACAAGGCCATGGCGCCGGAGTTCGAAGACGGGATCAAGAAGTACGGGAAGATCAGGCTCCTCTGGCTGCTGGAGGATTTCCACGGGTGGGAGCCGAAAGCCGCCTGGGACGACTACGAGTACTGGCGAAGGTACGGTGAGAATATCGAGCTGGTGGCCATCGTCGGTAACAAGCGATGGGAAGAGTGGATGACGAAGCTCGCCCAGCTCTTCATGCGGGGCTCGGTTAAGTACTTCGACGAGTCCCAGCTCAACCAGGCCTGGGACTGGGTGAGTCAGAGCGCATCGGAATAGGGCGCCCAAAATAGGGCATCGAACTTGGTGGTGGCCCCCGTCCCGGCCTCTCATCGCCGCGTTTGCCGCCCTTTCGGCATCAGTCAAACCTCGCCACCCTCCCCACCGCTCCATCGCCCCACCATCCCACAACTTTACCACGCCACTACCCCCACCACGCCACTGCCCCACTACCCCACTACGCCACTACCCCACTACGCCACTACGCCACTACGCCACTACGCCACTACGCCACTACGCCACTACGCCACTACCCCACTACCCCACTACGCCACTACCCCACCACGCACTACCCCACCACGCACTACCCCACTACCCCACTACCCCCCCACGATGTAACCCCGATGCTCCCCTCATATCGCAGCGCGGCTTCGGGCGGGAGGTGCAAGATCCCCACCGGATCGGCGGCCGAAACCCGAGGCGAGTCCCAAAGGTTAATATAGATCATAAGATGATAAAATGGCTCTAGGATGAATCTGCCAAATTCAGTCGACTGAAGCCCGCCTGACCGCTAGATTGTGCTGATTAGAGGATTGGAGGGGGAGAGGTATGTCCGAGAAGATGGAGAAGAGGAAGGAGAAGATGGTGGAGGTCTGCCCGGTCTGCGGGAGCTCCGAGATGTACCTGGAGACCGGAGGCTACGTCGGCAAGGTCTACCACTGCAAGGACTGCAACTACATGGGGGCGCTGGTGGTGGAGGCGGACGAGGAGATGATCGAGGCGATAAAGGAGGAGTACGGGCGGGAGAAGTCGGGAAAAAATGAGGAAAACGATGGCTAAAACGCTTGCGTTCTGATTCCAGCAGCCTTTCCCTCCTCTTCCGGGTGCGACCAATCGCATTTTCGTCGAATTGCTCCCCTCGGTCATTTCTTCGCTCCTCGCTCCATCATCGCCGAGATCACGAAGCCGTCTGCGAGCGCGATGATCGCCCAGAAGAAGAGCTCCAGGGCGATGAGGCCGGGAGGCTCTCCAAACAAGTTGAAGGGGGTGAAGAACTCCCAGAATAGAAATGTCATCAGGAAGACGACCAGGGCGAAGGAGAGGCCGCGCCTGGCGACCCCCGGCGGCCAGGAGGGGCTGATCCAGCGGTAGAGGTAGGCGTGGACGATGCCGAAGAGGACGATCCCCAGGAGGATGGGGAGAGGCCGGTCCACGACCAGGGGGAGGGGCTCGATCTCGGTCCAAACGGCGATGAGCTTTCCGCTCTGAAGGGCCGGGTCCAGGAGGATGCCGTCGGCGTTGATGCCGAATCCGATCAACCGGAAGGTCAGGAGCATGGCCAGGTTCATCGCAGACCCGGCAGCGACTCCGGCCAGGATCGTCCTGACATGGGATCTCATCATATCTTCGCCACCATTCCCTCCATCAATCACCACCATTCTCCATCCTTCACCTTCTTTATTCCTCATTCATCATCCTTAGCCATCCTTCACCATCTTCCACCGTCACTCGCCATCTTCCACCATAATTTACAAAATTGAAATCCTGGGACGATGCTATAGATACTCGGCCTGGATGGCCACCACCTCGCGGCTGTCCTTCGCCGCGGCGTACTCCTCCAGAGGCTCGCGGTTAAGCTCCAAAAAGACGTGCCCCCAGGAGAACTTGGCCAGGATCTCCTCGGCCTGGGTCCGCTCGCCCAGGATAACCAGGGCCGCGGCGAAGGCCTCAACCGTGGAGAGCTTGAAGGGCTTTCCGAAGTTGACCGGGTTTGCGGCCACCAGGAAGGGAAGCGCCCTCTCCTTGAGGCGCATCTTGCCGAAGACCTCCTCGGCGTGGGCCCAGGAGCAGTCCAGGGCGGCGAGCCCTCTGCCCACCTCGGAACGGTCGGCGGGGGAGAGGGCCCGCTCGGAGAAGGGGCTCAAGACCAGAAATCCCCGGAGCTGGTTGTACCGCTTGGTGGTCCGGGCGAGGCCGAACCTCTCAAGCTTTCTTCCGGTGCACCTCTTGGGATCGCACTGGTTTGCGGCGTAGATGAGGAGATCCATGGCCAATTCTTCTACCGATAATCCTATTAACGTTGTTTGCAACTCTCCCCACCATCATCCCTTCAGCAGAAAAAAGGAACTCAGAGGCCATCCCGATGAGCGAGATCTCCAAGGAGTACGACTTCAAGCAGGTTGAAGAGAGGTGGGTGGACAGCTGGGACCAGTCCATCTACTATTTCGACTGGAACTCCGAAGCTCCCCAGTACATAATCGATACCCCGCCACCTTACCCCACCGGCAACTTCCACATAGGCAACGCCCTCAACTGGTGCTACATCGACTTCGTAGCCCGGTACAAGAGGATGAGGGGATACAACGTGATGTTCCCCCAGGGCTGGGACTGCCACGGCCTTCCCACCGAGGTGAAGGTGGAGGAGATCCACAAAATCACCAAAAACGAGGTCCCCCGAGAGGAGTTTCGCCGCCTCTGCGAGGAGCTGACCGCCCAGAACATCGCCAAGATGAGGGTGACCATGCGAAGGCTCGGCTTCTCCAACGACTGGTCCAACGAGTACGTGACCATGCTCCCGGAGTACTACTCCAAGACCCAGAGGTCCTTCGTCCGGATGTTCGAGAAGGGGATGATCTATCGGGAAGACCACCCCGTCAACTGGTGTCCCCGCTGCGGCACGGCCATCGCCTTCGCCGAGGTGGAGTACGACTCCCGGACCACCAGCCTAAACTACCTCCTCTTCGGCTCGGATCTCGGAGACCTGGAGATCGCCACCAGCCGTCCCGAGCTCCTGGCGGCCTGCGTCGCCGTCGCCGTCCACCCCGAGGACGAGGAGAGGAGAAAGTACATCGGAACCGAGGTGCGGGTTCCCGTCTTCGACTACTCCGTCCCCGTCATCGCCGACGAGGTGGTGGACCCGGCCTTCGGGACCGGGGTGGTTATGATCTGCACCTTCGGGGACAAGCAGGACGTCCGATGGTGGGTCGAGCACGACCTTCCCCTCCGCCAGGCCATCGACCGGGCGGGGAGGATGACCGAGGTGGCGGGCAAGTTCGCGGGGATGAAGATCTCAGAGTGCAAGGACGCCATCATCGAAGAGATGAGGTCGCGGGGTATAATCCGCAAGCAGGAGCCCCTGGACCAGAACGTCGGCCTCTGCTGGAGGTGCAAGACCGCCATCGAGATACTCTCTGAGAGGCAATGGTTCGTCAAGATCGACCCGGGCGAGATCATCAAGACCTCCGCCGAAATAAAGTGGGTCCCCGAGCACATGGAGACCAGGCTCAAGAACTGGACCGGAACGATGGACTGGGACTGGTGCATATCCCGCCAGAGGATCTTTGCGACCCCCATCCCGGTCTGGTATTGCAAATCCTGCGGCGAGCCCCTCGTCGCCAGAGAGGAGTGGCTCCCCCTGGACCCGAACCTGACCAAGCCGCCGGTATCGTGTCCAAAATGCGGCTCCGAGGAGTTCGAGCCCGAGACCGACGTCCTCGACACCTGGATGGACAGCTCCATCTCGGTCCTCAACGTCACCGGATGGCTCAGCGACCACCGGCCCCGCTACCCGGCCCAGCTCCGGCCCCAGGGCCACGACATCATCAGGACCTGGGCCTTCTACACCATCCTCCGGGCGAAGGCCCTGGTGGGGACGAGGCCCTGGGACTCGATCCTGGTCAATGGGATGGTCCTGGGCGAGGACGGCCACAAGATGTCCAAGTCCCTGAACAACTTCATCGCCCCCGAAGAGGTGGTGGAGAAGTACGGAGCCGACGCCTTCCGGCAGTGGGCGGCGGTGGGAGGAAGCCCGGGAAGCGACGTCATGTTCCGGTGGAAGGACGTGATCAGCGGCGGCAGGTTCCTCCAGAAGCTCTGGAGCATGTACCGATTTTCAGCACCTCACGCCGTCAAATCCGAGGACTCGGCCAAAAACCAGGTGGACCGCTGGCTCCTCTTCGAGCTCTCCCGGACGGTGGAGGCGGTCACCGAATCTATGGATCGGTTCGCCTTCGACGAGGCCTTTCGAGCCATCCGGAGCTTTGCCTGGGACGAGCTGGCCGACAACTACATCGAGCTGGTCAAGTCCCGCCTCTACGGCCCCGACGGCCCCGAGAAGAGGGCGGCCCAGTCGACGATCTATTCCGCCATCGAGGCCCTGACCAGCCTTCTTGCGCCCTTCACCCCCTTCATCGCCGAGGAGATCAGAATGAGCCTCTCCGGCCAGTCGGTCCACGCCGCCCCCTGGCCGGAGCCCCAGGAGATCCGACCCTCGCCCGAGGGGAGCCTGATCAAGGAGGTGGCCGCGGCGGTCAGGAGGTACAAGTCGGATCGGGGGATGGCCCTCAACTCGCCTTTGGCCGGGATCGAGGTCTACTCGGACCTGGACCTGGAAACGACCGATCTCTCCGGCTCCACCGGCTCGCCCGTGACCGTTAAGCGAGGAAGCCCGGAGATCGAGACGAGGGCGGTGGAGGTGAAGCCTCAGATGAAGGTCATAGGTCCGGTCTTCAAGGACAGAAGCGGGGAGATCATTCGTAAGCTCAGGTCCATGGACCCCGAAGCTGTGGCCATCATGGCTGGGGCCGGAAAGATAGTTCTTGAACTGGGCGACGGCACCGCAGAGCTCGGACCCGAGGCCCTCGAGATCGCCACCGAGACCCTCTCTGCGGGGAGGGCCGTGGATATGATGGTCGTCGAGGGGGGCGCCACCGTCCTCATCCGGGCAGGATCATGATCGAGGTGGAGGTGAAGGCCAGGGCCCCGCCGGGGATCGAGGCGAAGATCGCTGGGCTCGGCGGCGAGCTGGTCGGGGTCGAGGACCACCTCGACCTTTACTTCAACTCCCGGGCTCGCGACTTCGCGGTGACCGACGAGGCCCTCCGGATCAGGATCAAGGATTCTGGGTCGTACCTCACCTACAAGGGGCCGAAGCTCGACTCCGAGACCAAGTCCCGGCGGGAGCTGACCGTCCGGGTCTCCGACCCCGGAGCCATGGAGTCGATCCTGGAGTCGATAGGCTTCGCCCGGTCCGCCGGAGTGAAGAAGAGGAGGAGGAAGTACTCCCTGGCGGAGGCGGTCGTAGCCATAGACGAGGTGGAGGGGCTGGGAAGCTTCATCGAGGTGGAGCTGTCCGGTGGCGAAGAGTGGGGGGCTCAGAAGAAGATCGTCCTGGAGATCCTTTCGCTCCTCGGGATCAGTGAATCGATAAGAGAGTCCTACCTGGAGCTTCTGGCAGAGGCGGAGAGACGAGATGCCCTCTGAAAAGAATCATCCGGAATCGATCGTCGAGCGGGCCCTTCCCATGGCGGCGATGATGGTCCTGGTGGTGGCGGTTCAGCTCCTCTCCCTGGCCCTGATGCCCCCCCTCTCCGAGACGGAGGTGAGGGTCTTCGAGAACCCCGAGTCCGCCACCAACCCCTTCAGCTACATCATCCTGGTCCTGGGGTTCACCCTCTTCATCCTGATGGCCATGAGGCTGAAAAAGGGCTGGATCGTGAGCGGCGTCGTCCTTCTGGCGATGGCGATGGGGGTCTACTACGTCATCTCCGCCTTCGTTCCGCCCCTCCCGGCACTTATGTTCTCCCTCCTGATCCTGACCCTCCTTCACATATATCCGGAATGGTACCTCATCGACCTGGTGGGCCTTCTCGTCTGCGCGGGGGTGGGGACCCTCTTCGGCCTCAGCATGACCCCCTTTCCAGCCCTCATCCTCCTTCTGGTCCTCTCGGCCTACGATGCCATATCCGTCTACAAGACCCGCCATATGGTGACCCTGGCCGAGGGGGTGATGGAGATGAGAGCCCCCCTCCTCTTCGTGGTACCCCGGAGGTGGAGCTACAGCTTCCGAAAGGAGGGCATGGGGTCTGGAGAGGATCGGGGGGCCTACTTCCTCGGCCTGGGAGACGCCATAATCCCCACCGTTCTGGTGATCTCCGCCAACTGGTCGCTCGACCTCCCCAAGCTCGTGATCTTCGGGGTCGGGGCCAACCTTCCGGCCCTGGGGGCGATCCTCGGCACCTGCCTCGGATTCGCCGCCTTATCCGCCACCTCCAGAGATAGGCCCCAGGCGGGCCTCCCCTTCCTCAACGGAGGAGCCATCCTCGGATTTTCCCTGGCTGCCATCGCGTCCGGGGCCGCCGTCTTCTGAAGGCTCACCGACAACTTTTTTTCGACGGCAACGCATCTCCGATCCAGGAGGTCTCTTAGGTGAACGATAACGATGTAGTTCTCGAGGCCCAGTTTGTGCCCTTCTGCCCCAAGTGCGGGACCGAATGCGAGTCCAGGGAGCTGAGGCGGGCCCTCGACTCGGACAACTGGAAGAAGATCGTGATCGAGGCGATCTACTACTGCCCCAAGTGCGACAACTACTGGAGCGAGGGGCTGGTCGAGAAGGGGTACCACTGAGCTGATGGCGAAGATGGTGGAGGAGGGTTCGGTCACCCTCAACGTAGAAGGGGCCTTCTTCAATCCCAGGATGAAGCTGAACCGGGACCTGGGAGTGGCGGTGACGAAGGCCCTGGGCATCTCCGAGTATCTTGACGCCCTCGCCGCCAGCGGAGCCCGGGGATTGCGGGTGGCAAAAGAGGCGGGAGTCCCCCAGGTAACCCTGAACGACGTCAGCCTCAGGGCCGTCCACCTCCTCCGAGAGAACGCTGAGAGAAACGGCCTTGGGTCCTGCGAGATCCTCTCCGCGAATGCCAACGTCCTCCTCCATCAGAGGCACTTTGAGGCCGTCGACCTCGATCCCTTCGGTTCGCCCTCGCCTTTTTTGGCCTCAGCGGCGCGGTCGGCCCTCCGTTACCTCTTCATCACGGCCACCGATACCGCCCCCCTCTGCGGGGCCCACCTCAAGAGCGGCATAAGAAAGTACATGGCCGTCCCGGTCAAGGCCGACCACCACCGGGAGATGGGGGCAAGGATCCTCCTGGGGGCGGTGGCAAGGGAGCTGGCGAGGGTGGACAAGGGAATGCATCCCCTACTTACCCACGCCTCCGACCACTACGTCCGGCTCTACACCAGAATCGAGAAGGGAGCGAAGAGCGCCGACGAGACCCTGGACGAGATGGGCTACCTCGAGCAGTGCAAAAGCTGCGGCCGATGGCGGGTCTCCCCCGGCATCAGCTGCCGGTCCTCGGGGATCTGCGCCTTCTGCAAAGGGAGAGCTGATGTGGCCGGACCCCTCTGGCTTGGGCCGATCCAGGATCGAGAACTGATAGGAAAGGCCCTGGCGGTGGTGGAGAGTTCGCCGGCCCGGTCCGATCGCGCAGTCCGGCTCCTCCAGCTCTGCGGGGGCGAGATCGACCTTCCCATGTACTACGACCAGCACAAACTTTGCAAGAAATTTAAATCAACTCCGGGGACCGCCGACGATCTGGTCCGGACGCTCCAATCCCTGGGCTGGAAAGCCTCGCGAACCCATTTCAGCGGAGTAGGGATCAAAACCGATGCTCCCTACGAAGTCCTGAGGGAGGTTTTTTGCCCGCCTGATCATGCCGGGTTTGACTCAGCCACCCCCCGCCGAGAATGAGGGCCACCTCATCTTCGGCTTGACCCGAAAGTTAATAAGGGATGAGAAATATATGGTGAGATGGCCACAGCGCCAATGCGTGCTGTGGATAAGTGGCACGAGATGATGAAATATTACCCCCTTCATTGCTACTCCCTTACGTCACCTCGTGCCAACCCTTCATTGAACCGGTCTTAATGGTCCCCCCCTTTTAAGCTTCGTCCCTAAAATACTTGCTCTGTATATCTCCCTCCCATACTCCTTTTATCTCGGTGCAATTTCCCTCCAACACCACCTTTTATCTCGATACCAGCTCCCTCCAACGCCACTCTCTTCTCAGCACCTCTCCAGCTTTTGCTCTCTTTCTCGATTTGATGATCTCGATATCACGGTATCCCTTATCGCCAGCTCCATCTCCAGCTTTTGCTCTCTTTCTCGATTTGATGATCTCGATATCACGGTATCCCCTATCGCCAGCTCCATCTCCAGCATGCAGGCCGATCTCTTGGGGCGTCGTCCCGTCTGGCAAATGATAAAATAAAATGGCTGAAGAATTGACCTCTATGAAGATCGCGGTGGTTGGAGGAACTGGCGATTGCGGCCAGGGATTTGTTAAGCGCTGGGCAATAGAACATGAGATCATCGTAGGATCGAGGAGGGCCGAGAAGGCTGAGGAGAGCGCGAGAGCGGTGACCTCCTTATTGAAGGAAAGGGGGATCGACGCCAGGATCAGAGGGATGGAGAACGGCAGAGCCATCGAGAGGAGCGAGATCGTCGTCCTCAGCGTCCCTTACAAGTTCATCGAATCGATGACCTCTGACTTGAAGAAGAATTACACCGACCAGATCGTGATATCTCCCGTAGTCCCCATGGCCAGGGTGGAAAAGCATTTCGAGTACACGCCGCCGACCCAGGGGAGCGCCGCCCTCCTGGTCAGAGATCTTCTCCCCTCCTCAGTACGATTGGTGGCCGGATTTCATACCATATCTTATTCCGCCTTTCAGGATATGGACAGGGAGGTGGAAGGCGACGTCCTGATCGCCGGCGACGATCCCGGAGCGAAAGAGGTTGTGGCAGATCTGGTCCGGATGGTCAAAGACCTCAGGCCCCTGGACTGCGGTCCTCTGGAGGTCGCCGCCCAGATAGAGGGGCTGACGCCTCTATTGCTCAATATAAGCAGGCTGAACAGGATCAAGAACGCCGGAATATCCGTGATCGAAGGGTGACCCGCCCTTTAGAGGAAGCCCCTAGAGGATGCCCCCTACGAGGTCCTCTGGGCTGAGACCGGACAATTTGAGGATCAGGTAGGCTCCCAGGACCGTACCCGCCACGCTCCCGACGTTGGCCAGGGCCGCCACCAGTATCACCCGGAATAGGGGTATCGCCATCAGCTCCTTGAAGGTCTCCGCCTCAGCCAGCCTCTTGGTGTCGGCCATGGTGGGCTTCCTCTTCCAGGCCTCCACTATCCCGGCAAACCAGCCCGCGGCCATGAGGGGATTGAGGCTGGTGAGCCAGGCGATGGAGAAGGCGGTAAGGGCGGAGAGGGGATGGCCTCTGGCCAGGACCACGCCCAGGGCGCTGAGGACGCCGTTGACCAGAAACCAGATCTTGAGGGCTGAGATGATGGTCTGGCTATCGCTTCCAGCGATGAGGACCGCGGCGATGGTGATCAGCACCAGAAGCATCAGGGCGGCCCCGAAGAGCTTGGGGGCCGAGAACCTCCTCCTGGGCGGCTGGGCCATGGCCTCGAAGGGGGGTATCTCCTCGGGATGGTCCAGGTACTTAGCGATCCCCTCCCGGTGGCCGGCGCCCACCACCGCCAGCACCCTCCCCGTCCGACCGAGGCGGATCAGGTTTCGGGCGATGAAGGCGTCCCTCTCGTCGATGAGAACCGAGGCGGCCCGAGGAGATACGCCCCGGAACTCCTCTATGATCGCGGAGACCACGTCCTCTTCGGTCACCTTGTCGATGTCGATCTCCTCGCCCTTCCCGAAGGCAGCGGGGATCATGGAGACGACCAGCTTCACCTTCTCCAAGAAGCTCATGGAAGACCAGAACCTCTGGATGGTGACGGCGATGTCCCTATCCACCAGGGCCACCCTGGCTCCGGCGGCGTTGGCGGCCTCGATGGCGGCGATCATCTCCGATCCGGGCTTGACCCCCAGCTCCGACCCGATCTTCTTCTGGACGTAGGCGAGGAACCACTGAACCAGGAGGAGGTAGAGCTTGCCGCCGCTGAGGATCTCCCTTATCTGGATCTCTCCCGTCTCCTCCTGTCCGGTGAGGGCCCGGTACCTCCCCTGACATAGCTCCACGGCCACCACGTCCGGACGGAGCTCCTCGATGGCCCGTCTCACCTCCTGGACGCTCTTTTCGGAGACGTGGGCAGTCCCCACGATCACGATCTCGCCCTTCCTCTCCGAAGGGTGGGGGCCTTCCTCCTCCGGACTTGCGCCGCCTGATTCTATCTCATCCATTCCATCGCCTCAGGATTGGCCATCCCAGGGACGCCCACCTAAAAAACCCTTCGTGCGAATGAAGAGATGCGCGACCGAAGGGACGAGCCATGGAATCCGTCTTTAAAGATCCGACGGGATGGGCAGGCAGTCTCCCTCGTAACCCAGTCCGGATAGCCAGCCGGAGCAGATATCCAGCGCCAGCCGGGGCAGATCCCCGCCGCCGGGAGATGGTCCGGTCGGGAGTGACCGAAGGGAGGCGTGGGCAGCCTCCCTCGCACCCCCGCCAGGATCACCAGCCGGAGCAGATCTCTATGGCCCGTAAGAGGTCTGAGCGGGAGACGATCCCCACCAGCCGGCCGTCCTCCATCACCGGAAGCCTCCTGATCTGCCGCTCCATCATCTTCTTCATCGCCTCGGCGGCATCGGCGTCCGGCTCGATGACGTAAATCGCCTTCACCATCACCTCTCTCACCGTGGTGGTGCCCCTCCTCTCCTCGGGGACCTTCTGGACGTCGGATATGGTCACGATCCCCGCGAGCTTCCCGTCCTCCATCACCGGGTATCCCCGGTGCTTCTCCCGGAACATGAGGGTCATCATCTCGGGGAGGGTGGCCTCGGGGGAGACGGTCCGAAGCTCCCTGGACATTATATCTCTCACCTTCACCCCCTCCAGGGGGACGACGATGGCGGTCGACCTCTCCTCGTCGCTGGCGGCGATGTAGATGAAGAAGGCTATGACCACCAGGAGGATGCCGCCGCCGAATAGGCCCAAGAAGAACATCAAAACAGCAAAGAATTTGCCGATGTTTGCCGCCCTTCTAGTGGCCTCGACGTAGGGCATCCTGGACGCAAACCAGGCCCGAAGGACCCTTCCCCCATCCATGGGGAAGGCCGGGAGGAGGTTGAAGACCATGAGGACTATGTTGATCAGTCCCAGGGTCCAGAGAAGGGTGGTGAGGGGGTGGCCCCCGCCCAGGAGGAGGGCCGACTGGAAGCTGAGAAGGGTGCAGCCGACCCCGATGATTCCGCTGACGCTGGGACCGGCCACCGCCATCCTCGCCTCCATCCCGGGGTCTCGGGGGATGTCCTCCATCGAGGCGACGCCGCCGAAGATGTAGAGGGTGATGCTCCTGATCTTGATGCCGTAACGCATAGCGACGAAGGAGTGGCCCAGCTCGTGGAGGGCGACGCAGAGGAAGAGGAGGAGGGAGAAGGCTAAGGAGTAGGAGAGTCTGGTCGCGAAGGGCTCGACGGCTCCAAACCCGTAGGCAAATTGGCGGACCTCGCCGAAGAGGGATAGGCTGGTGGACTGAGTGAAGGTCGAAAATACGTAGGCTACGAAGGGTATGATCAGAAGGAAGGTGACGTGGAGTCTTATGGGGATTCCGGCGATCCTGCCGATCTGGAGGGCGGAGCTCATGAGCTAAAACTCATCCTGCCCGTTAATATCTTTTTTGAGGGGTTCTATCAGGACCGCTTTGGCCAGCGGCCGTCGCGGGCTCATCTCTACGAGGACCCGGTCGACTTCCTCTTCTGCTTCTTCCCTCCACACACCGGCCAGGAGGATGGGATCGCGCACACTTTGGTAGCTCCATGCTCTTTTGTAATACTCTCAATGGAAATAGTTATAACCAATCCCCTCCCACCAGCACCCTGGCGGTGACGACCCTCCCTCAGACGTCTATGATCTGTTCCCGAGGAAGCCGCCGAATCGGAGGATAGGTATCATGAAGAACGTGCCAGCTTTGGCGCTCTCATCAATTCTGTTTCTGCTTCTGGCGGTGCCCTCCATGGCCGGGGATAACACCCTCAGCATCTTCGGCAACGCCAACGGCGACGAGGTCGTGGACGAGGAGGACCTCGCCCTGGTCGAGGCGATGATCAACGGTTCAGAGATGAAGACCGAGCTCGCCGACGCGGACATCGACGGCGACGTAGACGGCGACGACCTGGCCCGGATCGAGGAGATCATCCGGGGCGATTCGACAGAGATCAACCTCATCGACTCGGTGGGGAGGGTGGTGACGGCGGAGGTCCCGGTGGAGCGGATTATCCCCCTGAACATGCGCCACGCCACCGCAGTCATCGTCCTCGGAGGCGAGGATGAGATCGTGGGGGTGGACGCCACCGTCCGGGATCGAGGGCTCTTATTCGGCGACCTCAGCGCCAGGGCTTTTGTCGGAGATACAAAGGAGCCGGACCTGGAGACGATCCTCTCCCTGGAGCCGGATCTGGTCATCACCTTCACCCATCTCGGGTCCACCGACCGGCTGGAGGAGAGCCTCCCTTCGGAGACGGCCCTGGTCCGGTTCGACCTCTCCCGGGCCGACGACCTCAAGGAGGAGATGATGGTCCTGGGCTACCTCATCGGCGATAGAGACGCGGCGAGGGGGTACCGGGATTGGTACGACCGGTATATGGGGACGGTCGAGGAGAGGGTCTCCGCCATCCCCGAGGAGGACCGGGTGAGGGTCTTCATGGAGAGGGAGAGCCCCGACCGGGAGGCCTCCGTCCGGTGGGCTTACGCCAGCGATACCGGGTACACCGACCTCTGCGATGTCGCAGGTGGCGTGAACATCGGGGAGGAGTTGATCGATTATCAGGGGGACGTCGAGGCGGAGTGGGTGATGGAGGAGAACCCCGCCGTGATCATCGGCCTCTCTTACAGCGGCGGCTACCAGGCGGAGAACGACTCCCTCCTCAGGGCCTATAGAGACGGGATCATGACCGCCCCCGGCTTCGATCTGGTGGACGCGGTAAAAGAGGGCCGGGTCCACGTCATCTCCGGCGACTTCTCCCTGGGGCCCCAGATGACCATCGGGACCGTGGTCGTGGCCAAGTGGCTCTACCCCGACCTCTTCGCCGACCTCGACCCCCAGGCGATCCACCAGGAGTTTCTGCGGGACCTGATGCAGGTCGACTACGACCTGGCCGAGCACGGGGCCTTCGTCTGCCCGCCAATGGAGTGAAAATGCAGGAGGCTTTTCATCCGACGCCGACGATCCGCCGGATCATGGCGCTGTGCTCCACCATGCAGGCGACGATGTAGGCCTCCTCCAGGCTAGCCCCGATGGCGAAGACCCCGTGACCCCGGACGATGCAGGCTCTGCTCCCCGAAAGGGCGTTCGAGGCGTTCTTCGCGAGGGTTCTGCTTCCCATCTCCCCCTCGACTATGGGCACCGTCCCCAGGAACCGGGCCCCTTCGCCGTCCATGGGCTCGAAGGGCCCCTCCTCCAGAATCGAGGTGGCCACGGCGTAGGGGGAGTGGGTGTGGATGATCGCCCCGGCTGACGTTTTATCGTAGATGGCCCGGTGGACCAGGGTCTCACAGCTGGCCAGGGCGTCCTCGGGGCAGGGGGCCGATTTTGATACTGCGATCACCTGATCGGGGGTGAGCTGGTCGAGCATCGATCCGGTGGAGGTGATCAGGATCATCCCCTGGGAGAGCAGGCTGATGTTTCCGAAATGGGCGTAGGTCAGGCCGGATGAGACCAGCTTTCTCCCGAACCTCATCATCTCCTTTTCTGGTTGCATAATCACCCTCCCTCAAGGTTGAAGGGGCGGGTCCTCGTCCCCACCCCGCCGAACTGATCCTTCGCCTCCACTGAGATCGAGTATTCGCCGGGGTCCCAGAACCTCGTCTCCCAGCGGCCGGTGTAGACGCCGTTTCCGTCCAGGTCCCCCATGGGAATTCTGATCTCCCTCTCCTCGCCGACGACGTGGACCTCCACCCCGGAGGCGTCTCCGGCGACCTCAGCCTCGACGGTGACGGGGTCCCCGACCACTCCTGCCGATCTGCTCAGGTTGAGGCTGCGGACCTCGGGTCCGGCCGGATCGGAGGCCTCCTCCACCAGGTTGAGGGCGGAGGAGAGGTTCAGGGCTCCGTAGCCGTAGGTGTGGTCGAAGCCCGATGGTCCCATGTCGTCTGCAGACCTCAGAAGGGCCCTCTTCACCCCGGCGGGATCGAGGCTCGGCCGCTTCTGGAGGATTACCGCGGCGGCCCCCGCCGCCTGGGGAGCAGCCATGGATGTCCCCTCCATGACGCTCTCCCCGCGAAAGGTTCCCGACCGGGCCGAGGTGACGTTCACCCCCACTGCCACCAGGTCGGGCTTGGGCCGGTTGTCGGGGGTGGGGCCCCGGGAAGACCTCTCGAAGATGCTCCCTCCGGGGTCCATGGCGCCGACGGTTATCACCTTCTCGGCCGTCCCCGGGGTGACGATGGACCTGGTGGACGGCCCGGCGTTCCCGGCGGCGACGCACATGACGATCCCCTCTTCCATCATCCGATCGCAGGCCTCATCCAGGAGGTCGGACCCGTTGCTGGGACCCTCCCCTCCCACGCTGAAGGACAATACGTCTATCCCCAGGCCGTCCTGATTTTCGAGGCACCAGTCGAGGGCGGTGAGGGCGTCGGAGAGATAACAAGCGCCGTCTTCGTCCATCACCTTGATCACCACCAGCCTCGCCCCGGGGGCCACCCCTCCGGTCTCCCCGGTCCCCGCGATGAGGCTGGCGCAGTGGGTGCCGTGGCCGTGGTCGTCGTAGACCTCCTCCCTTCCGTTGACGAAGTCCTTGAAGGCGACGATCTTGGGGTCGACGGTGAGGATCTCGTCGTCCAGGTCGTCCAGGGACCGGTGGCTCGGATCTGCTCCGGTATCCAGGATCGCCACCGTCGCCCCCCGTCCGTCATACTCGCTGACGTTGAGTCGGGGGTCGGTCCTGGGGCTGTACCCCCCAGGGGCATCGCCCAGGATGGTGAGCTTCTTATCTTCGTAAACTCCTTTGACCCCTTCCGTCTGGGCGAGGCTCGCCAGCTCCTCCTTCGCCACCACCATGGAGGCTCCGGGAAGGACCTTGAACTCCTCGGCCGCCCTCTCCAGGACCGCCGGTTCCTCCTCATGGAGGGAGACGTCCTCCTCGAACTGGACTATGACCCGGAGCTCTTCATCTTCGAGCCTCTCCAGGCTGTCCTCTATCCGGTTGGAGTTCTGGTCCAGAGGGTCCTGGACCCTGAGAACCAGGTCGTCGGACCGGGCGGCATTTCCCGCCCGGTCGACGGCGATGATCACGATGCGGTGGTCTCCGGGGGGAAGGTTGGAGCCGCAACGACCCTCGTACCTCCCGGTCCGGGCCAGGTCGATCATGGGTATGAAAAGATCCCCCACCTCGGCGTAGACCGCGTCTACCGCGACGTCGTCATTCACCCAGGCGCTGATCTCGACATGGGGGTCGCCTCGCTCCACGATCTCGGGCAAGACGTGGGCGTAGAGGATGACTGGAGGCTCTGCATCGTCATCGGAGCGGATGACGTCATCGAACCTCTGGAGGAACCAGCGTGGCGTAACCTCCTCTGGCGGTTTTACGGAGATGGAGATGGCCTCGCCGCTGGAGGCGGTCCAGACGATCGCCACCAGGGCGAGAAAAAATAGGAGGCTTCGGCGGCTCATCTCCTCGTTTTACGTCTTCATCCGATTAATAACTTCCCAGCTTTCTGACGCCATTGGTGGACGCATCGGTGGACGCATCGGTAGTCGTCTCCGGCTCCTGTACCGGAATCGAGCTGTCGATCTCTATCGTCAGCACGTCCTCGAAGTAGGAGGTCTCTCCCCCCGCCGCCGCGGCCAGGGTGACGGTGTAGGTACCGTCGGGGGCGCCGGTGGCGTCCCAGGTCCCCAGATACTCGCCGCTCGGAGCAGGTGCGAGCTCGATGGTGGCCATCACCTCTCCTTGGGAGTCCTGGATCAGGGCACCGGCGGCGGTGATCGGCGCAAGGTCTGAGCTTCCGATCATCCCCAGCTTGACTCCTACGGCATTGGAGGGGTTTGAGCCTGAGGCGTAGAGGGTGACGGGATCGAAGCAGGCGACGCAGCCCATCGTCTTCACCGTGGGCTCTTCCAGGGACTCGGCCTCCGATATGATCTCCTCGATCTCAGCCCCGTCCACGGTCCCGTTTTCTAGGTCGGAGAGGTTCCCCTCCGGGACGATCTCATCGACGGTCACAATCTCTCCGTCTTCGGTGGTATTCTCGTCAGTCGTCACCTCTTCCACCGCTTCGCGGTGGAGATCTCTCCATCCGAGCTCTCGTCGGAGACGACCTCAAAGACGGCGTAAATGTTGACCGGACCCGGCCTTGCGGGGTTGGGGTCGGCCCGAGCATTCTTGAGGATGGCCTTCACGGGGGGACTATTTTCCTCCCAGTCGTTGAAGGAGTAGACGCTCGACTCGTATCCCATAAGCTGGAGGGCGAGCCAGACCATCGCCGCCCTGGCGCCGGCATAGGAGTAGACGACGATGGGCCCGTCCTCTTCGAGGCCGGCGAAGACGTCGGTCAGGTCATCGCTCCCCTTCATGATCTCGCTGGTCTGGACCTCGTCGTAGTCGATGTGGATGGCGCCCGCTATTTTGTAGGCCGCGAAGTCCTCGAGGACTCGCGCATCGACCAGCTGCCGGTCGCCGCTGGCCACCTCATCGTATGAGGCCAGGAGGTCAGATCTGACCTGGGGGGTGTAGTTCGCAGCCGGCCTCGCGTTGGCCATGGTCTCCGTCGCCAGCCCCGCAGAGATCCAGGCGTTCAGCCCGCCGTCCAGGACCATGACCTCGTCGTGGCCGACGTACCTCATGGCCCAGAAGACGAAGGGTGCGACGGATATGTCATCACAGGGTTCGCATCTGCCGTAGACCACCACCGAGTCCTGAGGGGATATTCCGGCGTTCCCGAATATCTCGGCCATCTCTTGGGCGGACTTCGGATTGTTGTTCTCGTCCAGGAGCTCCTCCCAGTAGAGGGGGATCGCCCCTTTGATGTGGGACGTCTCGTAGTAAGATCCCACGTCCAGGATCACATCGGCGTCCTCGGCATCTTCTGCAGAGACGAGGAACTCGCCGTGGACATAGTCCCTGCTGCCGGTCTCGGCCCTTGCGGCCTCCATCTCGGCCCGAGCCCTCTGAGCCGTATTCAGATCCGCCTCGGCCTCCTTTCCTGCCTCCATATCAGCTCGCGCCTGCTGGGCTGAATTGAGCTCCTTGGTCTCCTCCGTTCCGGCCTCCATATCGGCCCGCGCCTGCTGGGCCGAATTGAGCTCCGGAGTCTCTACCGCCGTCGGATCGTGGCCCAGAAAGTCGAAGATGGCAAGGCTGGAGTTGGACTGACCTTTACATTCCGGACAGTCCCATTTGCCCGCGTGCTCCTCGTCAAGCTCTATATCTGCGGCCACCGATGCGACCAGAGCGAATATCGCCGCTATGGCCAGGATCGCCAGGGCCGCCCCGGACCAAAGACTACCGAACCCGCGGCCAGCTGGACCTGCCCCTTCAGCTGAATTATCCTTTCTTCTAACCCCTAGCATGTTCTTTCCCCTAACAAAATCGAAGTGTGATCATATTAAAGCTGCTGAGAGAGGGCCTCGTTGAAGTCCCATCCGGACCTCGGCAGAAGCTCCAACTCCCCTATCGTCTCCTCCACCTCATACCCTTTTGCGTCTTTTGCGAAGAGGACGATCTCATACCTTCCCTCTCCCATCAGGGCGGTCTGGAGGGTGCCGGCGTATAGGCCGTCTGCGGAGGGATCCATCCTGACGTAGCTGCTGGGATCTGAGGACCTCTGGAGGCTTTTGGTCCGGGCCGATACCTGAGCGACCCCGTATTTGGACTCGACTACCGCCTCCACCGAAACCGGGGTTCCCACCTGTGTCCGGGCCGGATAGACGGAGGCGTCCATTATCTGGAGAGGGAGGACCAGCTCACCCATGACCGGATACACGTCTCTCGCCCTCTCGTTGATGACGTAAGGCTGATCGATGAAGCCGTCGCCGCCCGATACGTTCTGGCCCGGGCCGCCGAACTCGTCGGACCCGATGTAGTCGCCCCAGAAGTTGCCCCCATCGGGGTAGTCCGCATACCACTGGCTCGTCCCTCTATCCTCGGCGGGGATGACGCAGTCGAAGATCCTGTTTTTGTAGATGTGATTTCCGTCGGTGTTGACGAAGATCCCCTTCTGGCTCTCGGAGATGTTGTTCTCCAGGATGGTGTTGTTTCCGTCGGGCCCTTCCTGAATCTGGATTCCGAAAGAGGGGTTGTTCGCGATCTCGTTTCCCCTGATCAGGTTGTACCCCGACCCCTCCTGAAGAAATATGCCCGAGACCTCGTTTCCGGAGATCTCGTTCTCCAGGATGTGGTTGTTGGTGCAGCCGTGGATCAGCTTGATCCCGGAGATCCTGTTGTTGGTCAGCCGGTTCTTATGGATCAGGTTTTCTCTGCAGTCGGTGAAGGCGTAGATTCCGTAGTCGTTCCTTTCCGCCGCATTCTCCCGGATGACGTTCTCGGAGCAGGCGGGGAAGAGACATATTCCGTACTCGCCGTTGTCGCTGGCCACGTTCCCTGAGATCAGGTTCCGGTTGGAGTTGGAGAGGTAAATGCCGTACCAACCCTCGCCACCGAGGCCGTTGTAGTTCGCGACGTTGTTCTCGATCCTGTTGTTGTCGGAGAAGACGAGGCCGATACCCCACTGGACACAGCCGGTGACGGTGTTGTTGGAGATGGTGCAGTTCTCGGAGTTGGTGAGGTGGATCCCGTAAAACCCGCCCTCGACGGTGAACCCCGAGACCGTCACCTCGTCCGCCTGGATCCTGATCCCTATATCCCGCTCTCCAGCGCTGATCCGCGCGTCGTCGCCGACCAGAGCGATGCCCTTTGTTATCTCCACCCTGCCGTAGGCCCCCGGCGGCACCATGATGGTGTCTCCGACCCCCGCCCGGTCGATCGCCGCCTGGAGGTCTGGCCCCGCCTGGTAATTCGCGGCCGATGCGGTCATGATCAGAAGAAACCCCAGGATCGCCGTCGCGCTGAGGAAGGGAGAGGTATCTGCGGAACTTCTCAAGCTAACCCACCGGGGTTAAGGATGATCTTCAGTTAATAAAGCTAACGTGGCCTCACCCTCACCCGAAACCCGCCATCATCCGGCGATGGAGCCCAGAATCGCAATAGCTCGCCTCGGAGAGGCTTTTGTAGGGTTCATGTAGGTCAAAGCTGACACAAGTCTTTTTATTCGTCCCGGCTCAATGGGTGCTTGAGGTGTTCAGTTTGAGATATGCTATCAAAATGGGCTGCACCCTTGCCTGCGCGGTCCTGATGGTGGGAGCGACCTTCGCCGCGGTCTGGTCATCTGAAGAGGTTCTGAAAGGGGACTCTTACATAGATGCAGGCGCCGAGGATGATAACTTCGGCACCGAGGAGATTCTGTGGGTCAGCTCCGAAGATGACGAGCCGGTGAAGGAGTCCTGGCTTTACTTCGATACCAACGAGATAAAAGAGGCTCTGGGCATAGAATCTGCAGACGACGTCGTATCTGCGACCTTGAAGATATATGCCCAGGAGGTCGAGGCCGAGGGAGAGGTGGAGATTCACTTCTACAACGAAGGCTTCTATGAGGAGACCATCGTCTGGGAGGGCAAGCCCGACTACGACGAAGAGGATGATGCCAACATCGACGTCTCCGAAGAGGGCTGGTGTGAAGTCGACGTCACCGACATAGTCAAGAAGGCCATCGAGGAGTGCCCCGACTGCCCCTTCTCCATGGTCCTGGTGGCAGATGATGATGCGTCGGTCGGTTTTGCCTCCAAGGAGGACTCAGACGGGAATGTCCCGGAATTGACCGTTGAAACGGGTGACGAGTAAGCATTTTGATCCGATCGCTGCGGAGCGGCCCGGGATCTCCGGCCGCTCAAATTAACTTTTTATATGCCATCGCCCGTCTTCCGTCTCTGATGCTCTGCCCCGATGCCGGCTCCAGAAGACCGAAGGTTCTGCGAGCTATGGTGCTCCTTCTCGCGACCCTGGCCCTGGTACTCGCCCCGCTCATTCTTCTTCCGGTGGCAGCTGCGGAGGACATTATCCTGGTGGCATCGCCCGGGTGCAGCAAGTGCGCCGCCGCAGAGAGGACCCTGGAGCGGGTCCTGGCCGATTATCCCGGCGAAGATCTCGCCGTCTACGACGTCTATACTGAGGAGGGAAGGACGGTGGTAAGAGAGCACCGCCTAAAAGGCGGAGTGCCTTCGGTGGTGGCGGGAAACGTCTCCATCGCTTACAAGGACTACGAAGGCGACCAGGCCCTCCTGGAGGAGATGGTCCGGGAGGCCCTCGACTCCGATTCGTCCATGATCGAAGGGCCGGAGGTATCGGGCGCTGACGACTCGTTCGAGGAGGTCGCCAACAGCTCATTCGAGGGCGCACTTGGCCCCTCACAGAGGGCGTCTCCAAGAGGAGGCGGAGAGGAGATCGACGTCTCCTCCCTCTCCATGGCCACGGTCTTCCTAGCCGGCCTCCTGGCCGGGTTCAACCCCTGCCTGTTGGGGATCCTCGCCTTTCTCGCCGCCGCCGTCATATCCAGCTCCGGCCGCCGCCGAGACCTGATCCTCATGGTGGTCTTCTTCTCTCTGGGCATATTCTCCATGTACTACCTCTTCGGGGTGGGGATGCTGAAGACCCTCCACGCCGGGGCGATCGCCTCGAGCTTTCGGATCGCCCTGACCCTCCTCCTCCTGGCGCTGGGGCTGGTCCACGTCGAGGACGCGAGGAGGCTTTCTGCGGGGGGGCGCTCCCTCTTCAAGGCCAGCTGGTCGCAGAAGTACGTGGAGGGGGCCCTGGCTCGGGGGAAGTTCAGCTCTTACTTCATCCTCGGGGCCCTCTTCTCCCTGGTCAAGGCCCCTTGCGTCGGAGCCGTCTACATCGCCATCCTGGGCCTCATCGCCGAGGAGGGGTACTCCTCGGGGGCCGTCTATCTTCTCTTCTACAACCTGGGGGTGATCCTCCCCATTCTCATCCTGGGTGGGGTCATCGCCCTGGGCATGAGCCCGGAGAAGGTGGACGGTTTCAGGAAGGACCACCGAGCCGGGATCAGGCTGGCCACCGGGCTGACCCTCCTCCTCCTCGCCCCCCTCATCTACTGGCAGGTGATCTGAGGTGGATGGATGGCCTCCTTCCTCTCATGCTCTGCAAGGCGATCTGAGGAGACGGGCATCGGGCTGCCTTCTTTCAGTGCAAAAGGATTAATACCGGCGAGATGTCTCTCGCTTTTGAGGTGAACGCTTGTTTTTGATAGGAGAGGCGCTGATAGGGGACGAGCCCGAACTCGCTCACATCGATCTATTAATTGGGGACAAAGATGGTCCCGTGGGGATCGCCTTCGCCAGCGGTCTTGCCCAACTCTCAGCGGGACATACCCCGCTTCTTTCGGTCATAAGGCCCAACTTGCCGCCCAAACCTGCCACCCTGATTGTGCCCAAGGTGACGGTGAAGAACATGGATCAGGCCGCCCAGATCTTCGGCCCCGCCCAGACCGCCGTCGCCAAGGCGGTGGCCGACTCCGTCGCCGAGGGGGTTATCCCCCGGGCCGAGGTCGAGAACCTGGTTCTGATCGTCAGCGTCTTCATCCACCCCCAGGCCCGGGACTACGACGCCATTTATCGGTACAACTACGGCGCCACCAAGCTCGCGATCAAGAGGGCCATGGAGAGCTTCCCGGACATCGATACCGTCCTCTACGAGAAGGACAGGTCGACCCACCCCATCATGGGGTTCAGGGTGATCAGGCTCTGGGACCCGCCCTACCTTCAGGTGGCCCTGGACCTGGTGGATCTGGGGGTGGTCAGGAGAGTCCTCTCCCAGCTTCCGGATAGCGACCATCTCCTGATCGAGGTGGGAACGCCTCTGGTCAAGAAGTTCGGGGCTTCCGTGGTCAAGGAGATCAGGAACGTGCGGCCCAGCTCCTTTGTAGTCCTGGACCTGAAGACCCTGGATACCGGAAACCTGGAGGTGAGGCTCGCCGCCGACGCCACCGCCGACGCCGTGGTGATCTCCGGGCTCGCCCCCAGGAAGACTCTGGAGCTCGCGATCAGGGAGGCGAGAAAGACCGGGGTATACTCGGTGATCGACATGCTCAACGTCCCCGACCCCCTGGCGGTCCTCCGGTCCTTAGCAGCCCTGCCGGACGTGGTGGAGATGCACCGGGCGATAGATCAGGAGGCGGAGAAGCACAACTGGGAGGCGATAGCCGAGATCAAGAGGATGGCAGCCGACTCCGACCGGAAGATCCTGGTGGCCGTCGCCGGAGGGATCAGGGTGGACACCGTGGCCTCGGCCCTCAAGTCGGGGGCGGATATCATCGTCACCGGACGGGCCATCACCGCATCCAAGGACGTAAAGGACGCCGCCGAGCAGTTCCTCAGTGAGCTGAAGCAGACGGAGATAGACCAGTACAGGGTGATGACCGACTTCTGAGATGCGCCCCATCCTCGCCCTCCTCATCCTCCTCGCCCTATCAGGATCGGCCCAGTCCACCACCGAGGTCCTGTCCGACCAGGGGGACCAGCCCCGCGGAGCGGTCGTCCTGGTCGTCGACGGGATGGGGTCGGCCTACGTCTACCCCGAGCTCATGCCCCGGGCCCTCGATGGGACCCCCCTGAAGAGAGCCCTTCTCTTCAACCTCACCGGGAAGGGGGCTCGAGTTCTGAACCTGACCGTCCCCGTCCCCGAGACCGGGCCCAGCCACTCGGTCCTGGTGACGGGCTGTTCCTGGGCCGATTCCTCGATCCTGGGGACCCCCGGGGCGACCATCTTCGATGCAGCCAGGGCCGAGGGCCTCCTGTGCCTGGCCATCCTCCAGCGGGGGGACGCCATGAGCATGGTCCTGGAGCAGGACGGCGTCCTCTTCTTCGACGACAACTCCCTCTGGGGGGCCGAGCCCCTGGTCGGGTCGAAGGCCGACCTTCCTTCGGACCTGGCCGACCTCTTCCAGAGCTGGAGGGATGAGTTCCCCGAGTACAACCGGGAGCGGGGCGTCCCCGGCTACGTCGGATACAACGCCTGGGGCCTGGATGCGGCCGCCGACGTGGTCGGTGCGATGGGAACGCGCCCCTTCCTGCTCATGGTAAACGTCGGGGCCGTCGACAGCGCCGGCCACAACCTCGGCGCCGCGAGATACGTCGAGATAATCTCGGGCCTCGACGCCCCCCTGGGACGGCTCCTCGAAGCCTGCGAGGCCGGAGGGGTCCTCCTCCTGGTCACCGCCGACCACGGGATGTCCTTTCCCTCCGACCGGGGCAAAGGCGGCCACTCCTCCGCCAAGTACTCCTCCCTGGCCGAGTCGGTGATGGTCCCGGCGGTCTTCGTGGGGCCGGGGGTCGACGAGATAGCGGTGACCGGGAACTGGTCGGAGGTGGACCTCGCCCCCACCCTCCTGGACCTGCTGGGCCTGCTGGGAAAAAGGCCGGATCTGCCCCTCTCTGAGGGGAGGGTCATCCCGGTCTCAAAGCGATGCGACCTGATCGTGGACGCTGGGAAGGTGGCCGATGTCGAGGTCCGGCGGGACGGGCCCCTGGTGGCCCGGGCCAGCGGCGACTCTCGCTACATCTTCAGGAGCCTGGATCGGGGGTCGTACACCGTAGTGTCGGCCGGCCGCAAAACTTCAGTGTACCTCGACGGCGACCGGGCCGTCGATCTTCCGATTGAGGCCCCTCGGGGCTTCGGTGCCGTCCTCTCCCCGATCTTCGATCGCGAGAACCGGAAGCTCGTCGCTGGGATCCTCATCCTGGCTATAAATTTACTTGGAGCTCTTCTTATCTTTAGTATCGTGAAGAAAGGCCGATTTTAATCAAACCCCTAAAAGATATCGCCCGATCTGTAGCCTAAATTTGAAGAGATTTCTGATGGGTAATCGTTACGAATTTATACTCTTAATTCCAAATGTGTGGGAGACAACCACCAACTGAAAAACTGGTCGTATATCGCAAAAGAGGGAACTATATGGTAGATAGACGTCTAGATCAAAAAAGGACTGTCATGTCTTTATTTACCGCCTCAAGACTACTTGCTACGATATTGATTATGGCTATGTGCTCCCCCATCATTTCAGTCTCTGATGGTAATGGCATCAAACCACCAATAGTCAGATACTGCTGGGATGCTTTTCCAAACGTGTCTGTCAGCGTCGATCCAAGCGATGAGCCGGGCTGTTTCAACTTGGTCTTTAAGAGCGATCAACGCATTTCAGTAGACCATGACGTTGGAGCAGTTGAGTTAACTGGATCGAGGCTTGTATGCCCAGAAAATTTAACAACATATGAAATAATTGTCAGTAGCGGATCTGTTAAAACTACGGATTATAAATCTGTGTCTCCAGATAATGTAACCGTTGATTTAGGTTACCTTCAAACCATGAATAAATCCGACTTCTCAATTTCCAACGTTGCTGATGGCGATAGAGTGCCTCAGATTCTGACTCTCATGGGAACCTGCCCTACCGATCTGAAAGAGGATATCTGGGTATTCGTCGTAGCTCCCAATGGGCTGTATTACCCCCAATCACCTGATGCATGCAACATATCATGGCGTACACCCAAGGTCAACGGGAGATGGGAGGCTCGGGTAGGCTTTGGTCAGCCTGAAGAGGTGGGGGAGTACTTCGGGCTTGTCCTGACCGTCGCCGATCAGAACGCCAGCCGAGATATCAGCGACACCCTAAATTTATGGTGTGAAGATGGCGTATATACCGGTTGGAAGAGATTGCCACCAGGAGTCGCTGAGGCTCAGAGGATCACAGTAGTTCGTAATGCCGAAATATGGGCCCCAGCGCCGAACATTTCGAACGCCAATTTACATGGTGAAGTGTCGTTCATCAACATCTCTAAGAATGATCCAGCGAATCCAGTTCCTGTCCAGATGAATATCGACGGCAATTGCACCAGCGACCACGAGGGAGATATTTGGGTCTTAGTTTATCCAACGAGCGCCCGTTGGTATCCGCAGTCCATAAGTCCGTGTGGAGGCGTTCATACATTTGAGGCTAACGAAACTTGGCGCACCACAGTCACTTTTGGCGGCGTGGATAAAAACATCGGAGAGCCGTTCGACATAGTAGCGGTTCTAGCCAATCGCACTGCCAGCAACTTCTTTGATAAAAAACAGAGAGAATGGTGCGAGGCGGACAATTACACTGGCTATCTCACTATCGAGCTTCCGCAGGGGATCGAGGAGAAGGATAGAGTCAGAGTTTATAGGAAATGAAGGACGTATTGAGAGGGGTACATCTTCCCCTTTCATTCTACTTTTGTAGCCTCAGGAGGGTTCCTTGGAGAATGGAGCCTCCTGAAGGAACACTTATATTATTTCTTTAATTATTTTCCCTCTAAAAATTTAATTTGGACACCATAAGCTGCTGTTAAAGGAGGAAATGTGATGAACGGATCGAAATCTTCGCATGTAAAGAATTTCCTAACCCTCTCGGCGGCCGTCCTCGTCCTTCTCGCCCTCGGCCCCGCAAATGTCGCCTCGGCCGGAGGCTGGGAGAAGATACCCGACCTGCCCCGCACCATCAACGTCCTTCTCGCGGATGCTGATAGCCCGGGGGTCGTCTACGCCGGGACCGGCCTGTCGGGGTCTGGAAGCGGGGTCTACAAGAGCGAGGACTCAGGGAAGAACTGGAGCCTGGCCTCGGAGGGGTTGGCCGGCGGGGACGTCAAATCCCTGGCCATGGCGGGCGGCACCCTTTACGCCGCCGTCGCCAGCGGTTATCTATACGCCAGTGCCGACGGGGCCTCCCACTGGGAGCAGCTGGGCTTCTTTGGGTATACAGGCTTCAACTCCCGCCTGGCCATAGCCAAAAGCGATGGGAACGTTTTCTTCGTCGCCAACGACGTCCGGGGGGCGGCCGTCAGCACCGATGGCGGGCGCATCTGGCTTTCAACGGAGGGAGGCCTTCCGAAAGATGAGAACGACGAGACCAACGTCCAGTCCGTGGCCATCGACCCGAACGACTCCCAGGTGGTCTACCTGGGGACCGGATGGAGCGGGTTTGCCGGCAACGGAGTCTACAGGTCGACGGACCGCGGAGCGACCTGGTGCCCCGCGAACCGCGGGATGCTCGACTACTCCATAGCATCTCTGGCCATCGATCCATCAAACTCCCAGACGCTCTACGCCGGCGGGTACGAGGGAGACCTCTTCAAGAGCACCGACGGGGCAGTGACCTGGACCGACCTGACGGAGGGGATACCCCTGGACGAGCAGGATCGATCCAGCATCAAAGAGATCCTCCCGGACCCGGCGGACCCGGAGACGGTTTATCTCCTCTCCGAGCGGTCGGGCCTCTTCGTGAGCCCGGACGGCGGGTCGAACTGGAGCGTCCTGGGGGCGCCGACGGAGATCGAGCGCGTCGCATTCACCGCCATGACCGTGGTCTTCGAGCCGGATCCGGCGGTGGTGGTGGGGATCAGGGACGAAGGCGGGTGGAGGCGCGCCCTGGATCCGCCCGCTGCAGAGGACGGTGCCTAAAAAAACTCGATCGATGTTATAGAACGATAGCTCTGAGATCGATAATCCAGAGCACTGTTCTTGGCTGCTGGCATCGAGAGGGGCCGGGTTGCCCGGAGCCCCTCGATCTCAGTCCATCCAGCCGGCAAGAGATCCGCGATGCCTATTAGTCTCTGAGAACAGATGCGTCGACTGTACGATCCCAGATTGTACGATCCCAACGATCCCCTGAACTCAGGCTGAATCCGGGATGCAAGCAGCTGTAGCTTGCATCTGTGCAGTCATACTTCTGCAGAAGTTTCATGGAGAGTTATTCCATATATCCCACATATTTCTCCAGCCGCCAGGGGTGCGCTTCCAGACTACGACGTACTTGATATTCTGCGATCCAGAAGATCCTCCTGGTTGCTGAACTTTGAGCGCGCCCGTCCCCCTCTCCTGGACGTAGTCGCCACCTTCCAATAGCTCTACGGTGTTCAGAGATACCTCTTTCACCCCTGATGCCATTACCGATCTCCAGAAGGCCTCAATTGCGCTCTTTCCCTGTATCATCCCCGCATCCGGCGGGAAAATTACTGCGTCATCGGCAAATCCAGAAGCAGTGATGGAGGCATCATTCTGGACAAATCCTCTGGAGAAATTCTCGTTCGCTTTGGCGATGGCTTCCTCGATATCAGAACTCACCATATCTCCTCATCTCCTTTATGCTTTATTTGCAGACTTAATATTCATCTTCGATCTTATCAGCATTAAATCTTTTTATATAAAAATTGAATGGGAGATTCCAGGTTAAGAATGATTTGATTTTTCTGATATGATCTTATTTTTAAAAATTCCTTAATCATGCTCCTGGAACATGAGATCGAAATCCGCGGTCAAACGACTTCCAGCCAGCTTTAAATATGACCTTCTCGGGACAAATTCGGTGTGATGGTTCATGGGACTTATCGAAGACGCCAGAGCCGGCCGGATTACGGCTGAGATGGAGATCGTGGCGAAAGACGAAGGCGTGACCCCCGAGTTCATACGGCGGGGGATCGCCGGCGGCACCATCGTCATACCGGTCAGCCCCTATCGGGAGGTTCGATTCTGTGGGATAGGAAAGGGGCTGCGGACGAAGGTGAACGCCACCGTCGGCACCAGCAGCGACATCGTCGACCTGGAGATGGAGGTGGAGAAGGCCAGGGCCGCCGAGGAGGCGGGGGCCGACACCCTGATGGAGCTCTCCACCGGGGGAGACTTCTTCGAGATCAGAAAGAGGGTGATCGAGAGCACGAGCCTATCGGTCGGATCCGTCCCCCTCTACCAGGCCTTCATCGAGGCGATAAGAAAGCACGGTGCGGGCGTGGATATGACCGAGGACGACCTCTTCCGGATCACCGAGGAGCAGGCCAAGCTGGGGACGAACTTCATGGCCATCCACACCGGGATCAATCGGATCTGCATCGACCGGATCAAAAAGCAGGGAGGCCGGTTTGGCGGCCTCTGCAGCCGGGGAGGGGCCTTCATGGTGGCCTGGATGCTCCACAACGACAAGGAGAACCCCCTCTACAGCGACTTCGACTACCTTCTGGAAATATTAAAAGAGCACCAGGTCACCCTCAGCATGGGCAACGGATTTCGGGCCGGAGCCGTCCACGACGCCACCGACCGGGCCCAGATCCAGGAGCTGATCATCAACAGCGAGCTGGCGGACCAGGCTCACGACTTCGGGGTCCAGACCATCGTCGAGGGGCCGGGTCACATCCCGGTGGACGAGATCGAGGCGAACGTCAAGGTGATGAAGAGGCTCTCGGGGGAGAAACCCTTCTACATGCTGGGGCCCCTGGTCACCGACATCGCCCCGGGTTACGATCACCTGGTGGCGGCCATCGGCGCCAGCATCTCCAGCGCCAGCGGGGCCGACTTCATCTGCTACGTGACCCCCGCCGAGCATCTGGCCCTCCCCAACGTCCAGGACGTAAAGGAGGGGGTGATGGCCTCAAGGATTGCAGCCCACGTCGGCGACATGATCAAGAACGGAACCCGCGACCAGGACCTGGCCATGGGCAGGGCTCGGCGGGACATGCTCTGGCGAGAGCAGTTCGACCTGGCCATCGATCCCCAGACGGCTAAGATGATACGGGCCGAGAGGGCCCCGGCCGACGGGAAGGTCTGCACCATGTGCGGAGACTTCTGCGCCCATAAAATAGTGGCGGAGAATATCGACCTCCGCCGGTGATAGACATCGCCGATGAGACATCGCCGATGAGACATCACCGATGAGACATCATCGATGAGACATCGTCGATGATAGATCTATCATAGGTGATGATCACTTTCCGAGGAGGGTGGCGAGGAAGCGGAGGACCTCGGTGCTGGAGAGGGCCGCCGCCACCTTCAGCCTCGCTGACCAGGTCTTGCCCTCGATGGAGATCTCACCCTGGTCCTTCGCCTCCTCAAAGGCGGCGACCGGATCGTCCGACTCGATGACCCCGATGATCGCCTCCTCAGAGCCGTTCACCTCTATGGTCGGGTCTTCGATCTCCCCTTCCGTCGTGTTCACCACCAGGCCGTCCTTCGTCTCCAGGCCCGCCAGAAGGACGGTCCCGTCCGACTTTGATATCTCTATCTGGACCCGTTCGTCGCCGAGGAGGGTCTTCAGGATATCCGGGGCGTTTTCGGCGCCCCGGTTGTAGACCTCGACTCCGTGCTGAATGTCTTCAAAGGCGATGGCAAAGCCCGGAGCCGATAGGGCGAACACCAGGGCCGCCGCCAGGATGAAGATCTTAATTTTCATGATCGTCCTTCTTCACCCCCGGCGATTAAATCCTTTTTCAATCTAAAGATTCTCCTAGAGGTCCGAAGCTCGGAGAATCTTTAAGTACGTTCTTGTCGGATGATATTTCTGATATGGATATCCTGGTGCTCTGCATCGATCGAGACGACGACCTGGGCCGGAAGGCCAGGATCGAGAGCCCCGTCGTAGGGAGGGCCGCCAACGTGGAGGCGACTCTGAAGCTGGGGCTGGCGGACCCCGAGGATTCGGACGTCAACACCATCCTCGGCGGGATCAAGGTCTACGACGACCTAGCCTCCCAGGGGAAGGCGGTGGAGATCGCCTCGGTGGCGGGAGATCCCAACGTCGGCCTGATCTCGGACGGGAAGATCGCCCACCAGATCGACGCCCTACTGGAGCGGTTCTGTCCCGAGGGGGTGGTGGTGGTATCCGACGGGGCGGAGGACGAGGCGATCCTGCCCATAATCCAGTCCCGGGTGAAGGTAGAGGGGGTGAAGAGGATCCTCGTCAAGCAGAGCCACAACCTGGAGTCCACCTACTACCTTTTGAAGCAGGTCTTCAGGGACCCGAAGATCAGCCACACCTTCTTCATCCCCATAGGCCTTGCCCTTCTCATATACTCGACCTTCAGCTTCCTGGGACGGTCGGACTTCGCCGTGGTCGCCATCCTGGCCGCCGTCGGGGTCTACCTCCTCTTTCGAGGCCTGGGCCTGGACGACTTCATGGACAGCACCAAGCAGACCTTCAAGGGGAACCTCTATCGAGGGAAGGTGGCCTTCATCACCTACGTCCTCGCCGCGGCTCTGGTCCTCATCGCCACCATCCAGGGGTCGGCGAAGTTCTGGGACTACTACACCGGCGACATCTGGTACGGCTACATAGTCCTGATGATGGTATTCGTCAACCACAGCGTCTGGTGGTACGTGGCCGCGGGGATCTGCATCAACCTGGGCAAGATCCTGGACCTCTACATCGAGGGGGTGGGAGACGAGAGGTCTTACTCCTACCCCTTCTTCATCTTCGCCACCGGGCTCATCTTCTGGTCGGCCTCCGTCTTCATCCTGGTCAACAGCGCCGATATGGACCTGCCTCTCATCTCGGGGTCGAGCACCGAGTACCTGGCCGTCTCCGCGGCTCTGGCCATAGTCATCGCCCTGGTCGGGGTGAAGGTCTCCCGGAGGATGGTGGGCGGGAGATGACCTCGATCTCCATCTCTCCGTCGCACCTCTTCCCATCGCTCCTCCCCCCGTCCCTTCTCTCCCCATCGCTCCTCCCCCCGTCGCTCTCTCCGGGGATGTTCTTCTGATCGAGATCGAGGCCAGCGGAGAAAGCTGCCTCTGCGACTTCAGCTTCGACTTTTTTTGGCAGCATCAGGGCTCACGCCTCGACCCCGACGGGGTTGTCTCCAACTCGCACACCTGGCGGGAGCTGGTGGAGGCGCTGAGTCGGGGCGAGGCGGTGCGGATTCGGGGCGAGGTCGGAGGCCGTCTGGCCTCCAGCCTGGGGGTCGACCTGGCCAGCTTCGGCGGGAGCGGAGGACCGATCGAAAGGGCGGGCTCCATCATCGTCGACGGGAACGTAGGTCCTCGGATGGGGATCAGCATGATCCGGGGCTCGATCTACGTCAGCGGAGGCGTCGCCACCCCCCTGGGCAACGTCGCCGAGGTGGAGTCGGATCTAACCGGATATCGGAAATATCGATCCATAACCGAGCTTCTAGAGCGGGGCGGCCGGGCAGGCCAGGTCGGCGAGCCGAACCATCTCGACGATGCAAAGCTGGTTCTTAAGGACGAGCTCCCCAGGGAGACCCTGGCGGCGCGGTCCCGGGCAAAGAGGGCGTTGAGGGTGGAGGGGGACGTCGGGATGAGCGCGGGGATCCTGATGAGGTCGGGCCTCCTGGAGGTAAGGGGCGATGCCGGGAGGAACACCGGCGTCTTGATGCGGGGGGGAAGGCTCGTCGTCTCCGGCAGGTGCGGCGACTTCACCGCCGCCGAGATGAGGGGGGGCGAGATCTTCGTCGCTGGCGATGCCGGAGGCTTCATCTGCGCCAAGATGACCGGAGGCGCCGTTTACGCCCTGAGGGGAAAGCCGATCCCCCCGGCACGGGCCTCGGCGCTGAAGGGGGGGGAGGCCGCCCTGGTCTCGAAGGTCCTGGGCGTCAGCTCCTTTTCGGCGATGACGTACAGGCGGTTTGGGCTGTGATCTGATCTTCGAGATCTTCTTAAAAAATAGTGCTTGCCCCGCGCCGTTCAGCCCGCGGGGCAGAAGCTTCCTTCGGTTCAGCTCAGATCCCCGCAGGTCAGGTCGCCCGCGTAGCTTCCGACGTACTCGAACTCCCAGTTGGGCCGGCTCCACAGCCCGCAGGCCGTGGACTCGCACTCCGCCGGCTCGCCGACCTCGATCACCGAACTCGCCCGGACGGGCTGGACGACGGGACCGTCGACGGATCTGGCGTCGACCAATACGGAGTTGACGAACCGGCCGGGGTGCTGGGCGCTGACCCGATAAGGGATGGTCACCCTTTCGAACGGCCCGATCTCGATCAGGTTCCAGGTGATGGTGCTGCCGTTGTAAGATGCGAAGGAAACCATGCTGTCCAGCAAAACCATCCCCTCGGGGAGGTGATCTGTCACCGTCGCCGCACGGGTGACGTTGTCGTTGTTGGTGATATCGATCCTGTACCAGACAACGTTCGAGTTCACGTCGTCGACCTCCGCCGTCTTCGTCACCGAGACCGTCTCGTCGAGGCAGCAGCTGAGCCAGTTCAGCTCGAGAGAGCTGAAGTTCGAGGCGCAGACCCAACTGTCGCCGTAACCGCCGCAGACCTCGACCCTGTTGACGAGCTCATCGGGGTAGTACTTCGTCACGTCAAGCTTAAGGATGATCGTCGCCACGTCGCCTATCGCAAGGTGCGTCAGAGTCCAGTTGGCGCTGGTCTCGGTCAATTCAATTGGCCTCAAGGACGACGGCTCATCGAAGATCGATCCCGGTGGGAAGAGGTCTTTCACGTATATCGGGCCGAGAGCAGCGTTCCCGTCGTTCTCGATTGATATGGTGTAGGTCGCTATGTACTTCGTCTTGCTGCAGTTGTAGGCATCACAATCTTCCTTCTCCTCGGCGATACCGTCCAGAGTCTTGGTGACGTTCAGGTGGGGACGGTCGTACTTGGCCGTCCCGGAGAACATTACCCGCCGCTCCACCGAGTAGTCTCCGGAGTAAGCCTCATCGAAGTCGACCTCGTCCTTCAGGATCGCCCTATACCGAGCCTGTCCGGAGAAGTTAGCCAACGTGTCCATCTCGTTCAAGCCCTTGGCCACCGTCTCCTTGTCGAGCTCGGTTATCGAAGTGTACTCCTCGCCGATGTAGCTCGTGCCGGGCACCTTCGAGCGCATACCCTCCTTCCACTTCATCGAGCTGTTGATCGACACGTCGCCGGTGAGGCTCTGGTTCATCGGCGCGTTGACGACGCTGATGTCTTTTGCGATGTAGCTCGTGTAGGTCTCGATCAGCTCCTCGGAGTCGTAGCTGCCCGCGCCCGACTCGTAGGACCTCTGGCTCTCGCCGACCCTTTTATCGACGACGACCAGGCCCGCGCCGGAGGCGGCCTTCTCAGACGAGACTCCCAACCCGTACTCATCGACGTTCTCCACCACCTTGAAGCTCCCGGTGTAGTCCTCGGTCGCCTCAAATAGCGGGGTCTTATGGCGGTCCGACGAACTCGGCATCTTCAGGAAGCCAAAATGGCCCATGCCCTCGAAGGTCGAATCGATCTCCATCACCGACTGGTTCTCGTCCAGGAAGATCCTCGACTCCCCGTCGATGAACGCGGCATGCCGATACGACTCGCTCATGCTGGCGCCGGTGATCCGGTTCTTAGCCCGAGCCTCCTCAGTCCACCTCGAAGAGAAGGCCACGGACCGGTTTCTGTAGAGGCCCAGGGTTGTGGGGGCGTAGGTCGCCGAGACATCTTTGTTCATCTCGATGGACTTGTTCTCCGTCAGGAGCTTCAACGTCTCCTCGCTATCATAGAGGCCCGATCCGTGCTCGCGGGTTTCGAGCTCCGTTCCCGAATCGGCCACATTCACCGAGGCCGAAGCGCTCACGGGGCCTGTCTCTGCGGAATTAATCGTAACGGTGTTCTTCAGGTCGAGGGGTCTCTTGCTTGTGGATAAGCTCCCTCTGACGTTTACGAATCCTTCTCCGGATATATCTCCATCTCGGGAGAATTCGAGATCCTGCTGCTCAGAAACCCTGACGGTCACGATGATCTTACCCGTGGCAGCCACGGGCAGATCTCCGATGGTCCACCGATTGTTCGTGCCGGGGTCTGGCGCCGGAGAAGCGGAGATGAACTCAACGCCTTCTGGATAGCTCTCGGTTATCACCACCTCGGACAGGCAGATGTCTCCGGTGTTCGTGTAGATGATGGTATAATTCAATAGGTCGTTTGGGGCAGCAATGCTCGAAGACGCTCTCTTTTCTATCGCAAGCCCGGGAATTCTCTTGTCAGGCGGCAGATTCCGAAATCCGGAGGGAAAGCCAAGCGTTTCCAGATCTTCTTTGCTCAGGTCCCTCCTGTTTCCAACCGCATCACTAAAGTTGAAGGATGCGATCTCCCAGGTCCCCTCTTCACTACCTTGAGGATATTCCAGTTCAAGTTCATATGTATAATAATCCGGTTCTGGCCTGAGGCCTCCTCCTCCATAACAACAGGTCAACCATTTTGAGGGCCTCGTAATGCAAGTGGTTGCCGATCCCAATCCACTTAGGTCATCGGTCAAATGTGCGGTTAGAGTGACTGTCTGAGAGGAGTTGGACGTGTCTATCAACTTGGGATTGATGTCGAAGCTCAAAATGTTGGGTGGCTTTTTGTCGCCTTCAGATACCACTTCGAACTCGGTGGGAAATCCCATCTCCATCAAATCATCTTTTTCCATATGTGCTTCATTTCCCGCACGATCGACCAAGATCAGATGGGACAGCTCCCAAGTGCCTTTTTCGCTGTATTGAGGAACTCTTAGTTCGGTATCGCAAGTTTCAACCCTGCCCGAAGCGGACTGCATCGATGGAGGATCAATAGGTGTAAATAGAGGCTTGTTATCAATATATTGATCCCCCGATGGACTGAAAAATCGGATCTCAGATGACGCAAAGCCGCTAAGGTCATCAGATATATTTGAGGTTACTGTGATCATCTGGGACGAATTCCAGGCATCGATCACCTTTGGGTTGAAATCAAAGCTAACGATCTCTGGCGGTTTGGTATCCACTTGTTTGATTTTATGGTTTCCAAAGTCGTTCCCCACAGAATCTGCGTCTTTTAACGTGATCGAATGCGATCCGCCCAGCGGATATGTCTGAACCCACCCTGCCTGCTTGACTTCCTGCACTGTATAGTTACTGGGAGCCAGGTAGTCAAAGGAGTAGGTTCCATCTAGGTCGGTCTCGATGAAGTCGATCACTTCTCCATCCAAAAGCAACTCGATCGACCATCCGGGAAGGCCGGACTCATCGCCATCTTTGATTGTGTTGTTGTCGGTATCGTTGAACTTCATGCCGGAGATAGAGAGAGATCCACTATGGCCGTTTCGTAAAGTTGTCGGGAAGCCCAAGTTATTCATGTCATCTTTAGTTAGCCATTTTGCGTTACCCACGTCGTCCGCCAGGAGAAAATACTGAAGCTTCCACGTTCCTTGTTCGCTGTATTTCGGAAGAGTCATCTTGTTCTGGTATGTACCATTTAATTCGTCCCCCGAAATAAGATCGTCAGGTGGAACAAAAAGGACGTCAGATATCTGATTGCCCGAAGGACTTTGGAATCGAACCTGTGACGGACTTACACCCTTCCCTCCAATATCGCCATCAGTAACTCCGCTCAGGTCATCAGTTAGATGAGTGGTGAAAATTATATCCTGAGAAGAAGCAGAGGTGTCAATAGACTTGGAATCGAAGTTGAAACTCAAAACCTCGGGTGGTTCTACATCTCCAGAGGATTCTACTTCAAATTCGGTGGGGAAGCCCAAGTTGTTCATATCATCTTGAGTTAACCATTTTGCGTTACCCACGTCATCCACCAGGAGAAAATACTGAAGCTTCCACATTCCTTGTTCGCTGTATTTCGGAAGAGTCATCTTGTTCTGGTATGTACCATTGAATTCGTCCCCCGAAATAAGATCGCCAGGTGGAACAAAAAGAACGTCAGAGATCTGATTCCCAGAAGGACTTTGGAATCGGACCTGTGACGGACTTACACCCTTCCCTCCAATATCGCCATCAGTAACTCCGCTCAGGCAATCAGTTAGATGAGTAGTGAAAATTATATCCTGCGAAGAAACAGAGGTGTCAATAGACTTGGGATCGAAGTTGAAACTCAAAACCTCGGGCGGTTCTACATCTCCGGAGGATTCTACTTCAAATTCGGTGGGGAAGCCCAAGTTGTTCATGTCATTTTGAGTTAACCATTTTGCGTTACCCACATCGTCCGCCAGGAGAAAATACTGAAGCTTCCACGTTCCTTGTTCGCTGTATTTCGGAAGAGTCATCTTGCTCTGGTATGTACCATTGAATTCGTCCCCTGAAATAAGATCGCCAGGTGGAACAAAGAGGACGTCAGATATCTGATTCCCCGAAGGACTCTGGAATCGAGCTTGTGACGGACTTGCGCCCTTGCCTCCAATATTGCCGTCTGTAACTCCGCTCAAGTCATCCGTCAGCCTTGCCGTGAATATGATCTCCTGAGAAGACGCCGATGTATCGACGGCCTTGGGGCCGAAATCTAAGCTCAGCACATTCGGCGGCTCCGTATCCTGTGCGAAGACCGTCTGAATCACAAAAATGCACGCTAGCAACGCCAGTAATCGAGATAAACCTGACAGATGACTTCCCTCCACATAAGCAGAAGAGACATCATACGATAAACATTTCGCTCAATCTCGGAACGCCAGATTCTCTCCTAATTTTAGTAAATATGATAGTAACGAAGCAAACCGGTAATTATCGTAAGAGATTGATCATCCTCATCCCAGCCCCCCAGCGCTACCGGAGGATCTCGGGAGAGCCGCAGCAATACGATCGCCTTCCGGCCAAGGATGAGGACATCGACCTCAGCCTCCGAAAGATCCATAGTCCTTCCATCTAGGCCTGAGGAGCTGGGGAAGGAGGGATGATGCCCCGGCCTTGGGAGACGGACCGCCCTCACCGCCGGGCTTTTGGCCGGCAGCTCCTTTGGGGCGATGACCTAGAGGAAGTCCTACTCGGCCAACAAATCTCCATAGCTGGTGATTCATGGAGCGGCCTCGCAGCAGCAGTGGTTCTTTCTGTGGATCTCATCCCCCCTGCCCTGCGCCTCAGTCTCTCAGCCTCACCCCTCTGACAATGGCCTCATCCGCCTCGGCGTCTCATCCTAGGGCCTGAGGGTTGCCCCCTTGTTGAGCCAGTTCGATGTCTGCCTTCAACTTTTCTAGACTGTAAAGGACCCTAAAATATTTTGGCGGCGGCCCGCCGACGGATCATGCCACTATCACAATCAGGAAAGTTAAGTATATACCCCATCGAGGCCTATCAGATAGCGGGGAGACCGATAGAATGTTCGTTTGGAGGACGAGATATGACCGGCCCTTTCGATCGCTTATTTGAGGCTCTCATGACCGCCGCCGAGAGGGCGGACGGCCTCTTCCGCAGGGGGCGGTCCAGGACCGGCCTCTTGGTGCTCCTGGCGCTCCTGGCGGCCTTGCTTCTGGTATACGCCCTGGCGCCGGGCCCCGGGGTTCCAATGACCCCCTGCCCCCCGGACAACACCACCGGGATCGGGCTGTCGCCCTCCCTCTGGTGGTCCGGCGGCGGTGCCCGAACGCCCATACTCTCCTCGGCAGGGATCGACCCCAACTCCAAGATCAGCTACCGGGTCCTTCTGGGAGCCGAGGGCGAGGAGATGCAGCTGGTGGGGACGGTTCGCAGTGGCGGCGGGGGAACCGGGAACCTCTTCGTCAATATGACTGCTCCCCTCGCCCCCGGGACCGTCTACCGCTGGCAGGTGGTGGCCGAGAACGCCATAGGAAAGAGGGCCCAGGGCGAGGTCTGGACCTTCAGCACCCGGGCCCTCCCCGAGATCGAGAGCTTCGAGGCGGACAGATCACTGGTGGATCTGGGTGAAACCGTCACCCTCCGATGGTCCGTCGCCAACGCGGGCGAGGCGGAGATTATGCCGGGGGTGGGGGCCGTCCCCCTCCGTGGCGAGATGAATTTGGCGCCGCAGGAGAACGTCACCTACACCCTCTCCGCCACCAACTTCGCCGGGACGGAGCGGGCGTCCGTCGAGGTTGTGGTCACAAGGCCCCTTCTCATCGACTCCATGGCCGGGGGCTGGAGCACCGTCGAGGACAGGAAGGGCTCCGTGGTCAGGGAGATGGGATCGGTTCTCGGGGTCGAGGACAACGCCACCAGGGTATCCTACGACCTGGCTTCTGAGGGATGGGTGGGGATCACCAAGTCCTTCTCGGGCGGCGACGGGAACGGGAGCCTCAACCTCGCCGGGACCGACGGGATCTCCTTCTTCGCCCGGGGGGGCGGCGCCGCCAACGCCCTGGAGCTCCGGCTGGAGGACTCCAGGGGAACGATCAGCAGATTCACCTGGCCTGTTAACACCGCCTCCTCGGACTGGAAGAAGCTGGAGTCGGGATACCGGGAGTTCGGGTGCATGGCGGCCGACGGGAGCGATTGCGGAGAAAGAGCCTTCGACCTCGGCAACGTGACCTCTGTCCTCTTCGTGGTCTCCGACCGGGAGAGGCGCGAGTTTGGAAGCTCCGGCTGGATCGCCATAGACGACCTGCAGGCCTTCCACCAGCGGGACGGCGAATCCGGAGAATGAGGATGAGATGGCCGGGAGGCCTTGCCACTCCCTCCACTCTTCCCTTCCGCTTCCTCTGCTCCCTCCGCCCCTCCGCTATTTCTTCTGCTCTTCCCTCATCACTTCTTTCCACTCTTCTCTCCCGTCTGCCGATCTTTCAGCCAGGGACTCGGCAAATTTGAAGTAGCCGCAGACGGGCTTTCCCAGAAGGACGATCCTGGCCCGGATCTCTTTCCCTTCGACCTCGATCTCCGCCGCCGCCGGAGGCGAAAGGCGGGGCTCGGTGGGGCTTCCGGGACAGATGAGGAGCCGGGGACCCTCCTCCACCAGGGGGCGGTGAATGTGGCCGAAGACCAGGGCGTCCACCTCCATCTCCCTCGCCAAAAAGTCGGCTCCGGTGAGGTCGCGGGAGCGGGCGGCCAGGTGGACGAGGCCGATCCTCGCCTCCTCCACCTCCACGACCCTCCTCTCGGGGAGGCGGGCCTTCACCTGGGGGTGGTCGGAGTTGCCACAGACCGCCTCGAGGGGGGCGAGGTCAGAGAAGGCCTCGTAGACCTCCGGGCTGACCAAGTCTCCGGCATGGAGGAGGAGGTCGGCCTCCGTTGCCAGATCGATCAGGCTCGCAGGGATCTCAGATCCGAACTCGAGGTGAGTATCGGAGATGGCCACGATCCGTCTCATGCATGAAGCCTTTTCATCCCCGCCTCTTCGATCCCCAGAAACTCGGCCCCCACGGCGACGACGCTGTTGGTGAAGATCGAGGCGTTGATCTCGAATATCGGATACCTGTGCATGCTGTACTCGGATACGAGCCAGCTTGTGGTCCTCCGACTCCCGCAGATCTGGTCCAGGTACTCCTCGCCGACCGGAACGAAGGCGATCTCCTCCTCCCGCCCCTTCTCCGCTAAGAGCTCCACCAGCTCCGAGGAGGGGTTTGTGGTTATGGGCAGAACGTCCGCCCCCCTCTTGAAGGCGCTCTTCACCCCTTCCAGGCACTCGTAGGTGTTTCCGCTCCCGGTTATGGGCACGTAAACGTCGCCTATCTGAAAGCTGGGAGTGTTGAAGTCTCTCTCCCAGTAGCTGGTCTTGTTGAGGTGGGTGAACCTCATCTCGAAGGCCCTGGCCACAAGCCCCGACCTCCCCACGCCGCCGATGATGTACCTCCCGCTCCGGGGGAAGAGCCTCTCAAACCAGCGGGAGAGCCTCTCCTCGTCCACCCGGGAGATGAGCCGGCACTGGCCTGCAAAGTCCCGTATGGTGGAGAGGTAGCTCTCGCAGGAGTCGTCCCTCTGGCCATCGATCCTTCCCTGGATCTCCTTGAAGACCGCGTTGAGGAAGGCGAGGACCTCCAGCTCGAACTCCGTCCCCATGGGCGAGAGCTTGGAGGTCCTGGTCATGTCCTCGTCGTACTTCGTCTTCCCCTTGATCACCAGGACCGACCCGTTCTCGTATCTGTCCACCAGCCTGCAGGCTGTACCCTCCTGGTTGGCGGTGATCAGCCTGATCTCTCCGCCCTGGTCGATGATGTCCTCGATGTACTTGTTCACCGCTGGGGTCTCGCCGGATCCGGAGACCGCGATCCCCATGTTCCTCCTGGTATTCCGGAAGTGTTTCTGGACCGGGTCCTCCATGGTGCAGGGGAAGGCGTTGAAGTGGTTGTAAAGGAGCTGGAGGAAGCTGTAGAGGGAGAGGGCGCTCCTCCCGGCCGCGAGACCGTAGACGAAGTTGTTCTCGTCCTTCGGCCTCAAAAACGTCGCCAGAGAATCGGCGAAGGCGTTTACGCTCTCCAGGTCGAGCCTTCCCAGCTTCTCTATAAACGAGCACTGGAGAGCGGTAGCATCCTTGTAAGTGTCGATCAGACCTGCCATACAAGAGAGAAATTCAGGCCAGGGGAAGATAAATAAGCCTTTGCCCGAGCCTCCCCTGAGCAACAGATCGATCAGACCTCTGAGCGTTTCCCAGATCGTTCCTCTCAGCTTATTATCTCCGGCAGCCTTCCCAGGTCTCTTGCGAGGTCGATCTCCTGGGCGATCCGTCTGCCGTTGGAGAGATCCTCCTCGATCAGGTCGGAGTAGGGTGAGCCGCTGATGAAGACGTTGGTCCCGGCGACGATCCGCGCCGAGATCTCGAAGACCTTGAACTTCAGGTCGTCGGTGACGATCGTCTCCAGACAGAAGGGGCCTATCATTCCGCCGAAGAGGTCGAGAGAGGCCTCGACGACCCTCTCCCCCAGCTCGAAGGCCTTGGGGAGGAGCGATTCCCTCAGGACCAGGGGGATGTTCCCGGTGACCACGAAGCTCGGGAATATCCCGGCGGCCTCCAGCTCGTCCATGGACCCTATCCTGAATATCTCGTCGGCGTTGCTCTCGACCCTCCGGTCTATCCCCAGCATCTCCAGGGTACCCTTGCTCAGGGTGTAGCCGGCGGAGCGGATGGGCGAGTAGAAGTAGTGGATGTAGTACCGCGTTCCCAGGATGAACTCCTGGATGGTGTGCCGCTGGCTAAAGTCCACCTTGCTCAGGTATTCGCCTTTGCTCTTGGATATGAAAAAGCCCTTTCCGCCTTTGGCGCCGTGATACTTGACGATCACGGGGCGGTCGATCTCCTCAGGGGTCGCAAACCTCCGCGGAAGGTCGATCCCGGCCTTGAGAAGCCACTCCCTCTCCATCTCCCGGTCGCTCTCCCAGGCCAGGGACCTGCGGTTTCCGAAGGTCGGAACCGGCATCTTCTCGAACTTCTCGGCACCCAGGTACTCCACCAGGGAGCCGTGAGGGACCACGATGGCGTTCTCCTCTACGAGCCTATCGCTCTCCTCGAGGAGAGCTCCGTAGCTGTCCAGGCTGAGAAAGGCGTCGGGCTTGGCCAGGGGGAAGGCATCGTAGAACTTCGGCGGTCGTCCCAGGCAAATCCCCAGGGTCTTGAACCCCTCCCTCCGAGCCCCGTGAAATATCTGGAGGCTGCTATGAGAACACACTGTGGCAATAGTTAACTCTTTTAACTCATAGTCATCCAAAATTTCTTGTATTTCGCTCTTATCTATCATATCTACAACCTTTGGAACGGAATGACATGAGCCAGGTATACATAAGCCCTTCGATCGGCCCATCACGAGGAGCCAGAAACTTCGATCCTGATCTGCCGCCTGATATCTTAAAGTCTCGAAGGGATCCTCTGAATAAGTTAAAATATCTTCGAATTGACCTTCATATCATGCGTGCTTCTCTCAGGAGAGATACTGCGGAGACCGGGGTCGAGGTCTCCCTCGACCTCAAGGGGTCGGGAAAGTCTGATGTGGATACGGGAGTTCCCCTCCTCGACGAGATCCTCAAGATCGTGGCCCAGGCCGCGGCTTTCGACCTCGAGGTGAGGGCAGATGGTGACCTTGCCACGGGGGACCACCACACCGTCGAGGACGTGGCCATCGTCTTCGGTCAGGTTCTGGCCGAGCTTTTGGACGCTGGAATGGGATCCTCCCAGGTCCCCTCCGGAGAGGCTCTGGCCTTCGCCGCCGTCCGGTTTGGGGCACCGGGATACCGGGAAGAAGTGGAGCTTTCGGGCACGGTCCTGGAGGGCATGGAGCTCCAGAACGTCGGCCACTTCATGAGAACCCTCGCCTACAGCGGAAGGTTCACCCTTCATCTCAGGGCTTGGGGTGGTGACGACTGGCAGAAGGTCGAGTCCCTCTCCCTTTCTCTGGGCAGGGCGTTGAGGAGGGCGGCGGCGGACGGCGAGAGCCGCGGCTGAGATCCATGAGGGGCTCATCGATCTGAAAATGGTGATTTAAATTTGAAGATGGAACTTCAGTCACCGTCGCCTCAGGACCTGCAGGAGCCGCTCTGGGTGGGCTCGATGAAGATCTCCGATGTCGCGATGGCGTTGCCGCCTCGGGCGGTGTTGATGGATATGACTATTATGTTTCTGACATCGATATCCATGTAGTTCAAGTCGGTGGGCGGGGATCGGAACTGGCCGTCACCCCTGACAGTGCTTCCCCTCTCGGTATTGATGGCCACCACGCCCTGGAATGTATCTTCATCGTCGGGAGCACCGAATAAGGAGAATCCCGCCAGATCGGTGATGGAAGCGTCAAAAGAGCGGTTTTCGGTCAGATCCTCAGGGTTGAAGATGTCGAAGTTCAAAGCCTCCTGCTCGGAAAAGTTATCTTGAAAACTCCTGAACTGGCTCAAGGACTCAGGGCGGCCTAGCTCCGCTGTCTTGGGGAGATCTCCCTCCCAGACTACGGCGCCGACAGTGCCAAAAATGAGGAATATGCCCATCAGCACAAGGCCGATGGGCTTGCAGTTTCTATCCATGATATTCCTGGAGCTCAACAGGTGCAGGGAGACTGGCTGGTCTTGATGTTCACCTGGTTGTCTGCGATTCCTGCCCCAACGGCGCGAGCGACCTGGTTCCCGGATTGGATGATCTCTATGTTGGCAACCTGAGTGCTGGAGAGATCACTGTCTCTTCGGTCACCAATTCCTTGAGCTTGGAGCTCCTGGCGCTGGTGGCCGCTCTTGTCAAACATGGCCCCGGCAACCTGATTCTTTTCGAGGTTGAAGGCGTTCCTTGCTATCGGGTTCGCTTTCGCAAACCCAAAGGTCCATGCCTCCTGGTTGCCCTGCTTGACGAAGTCGAAGTTGATATTGGCGGGGAACTTGCCGAAGGTCATTGCACCTTCCATGGAGTTCAGGGTTGCGTCCTCACAACAGGGGTCGCAACACAGTCCCTTATCACAGTCCTCTGCCATTGCTGGAGCGGCAAAGAATGCCGCGACCAATACAAATAGCGCTGCAAATTTCTTTATAGTCTCACCCCTTCATTGCGTGATAACCATAGTTAGGTATCAGTCATATTTGTATTTTTTGGTACACGTAATCAGAATTTGATGGTTTCGAATCTCTGGATGATATTCGCTTGCAGCGGCTCATCTCGCCTTTTTCACTCACAATATTCGACTGGTGGCGGAGGCGACGACTCGGGATTGATCTCCGAATCCGATCCTTTTGAGATATTCAACACCATAGTGATGGGGAGATGGGGCAGCATACGTGATGGTGGGCACCATACCTGATGGAGAGACGGGGGCACCACACTTGATGCCGGCACCATATTTGGATGGATGGGAGACAGGCCCATACGAGCTGAGGAGAGGTGCCTCTCCTTCAATAGCCATGATGATAAAACCGCCCGCCAGAAGCTCCAGCATCAAATGCGGCTCTGGGCGGGCATTTCCCTGGATCGATTGGTCGAAGCCTTCAGCGGACGCTTTTCGCGCCCGCCTCCAGGATCTCCAGGTTCAGGGGTATGAGCTTGGGCTTCTTGGCGAAGGTCCGCTTGAAAGCCCCGCCGAAAGCCTCCCGGGGAAGGCCGAGTTTCCCTCTCTCCATCAGCGCCCCGAACATGGCGGTGTTGGTGGCCTGTTCCACACCTCTTGAGAGGGCGATCTCCGTCGCCGGGACCGCGATCGCCGCGACCCCCTCCGGCGGCTCGAAGGCTCCGGCCAGGGAGTCGTAGAGGATCAGGCCGCCCTTCTTGACGTCCTTTGCGAACTTCTCCAGGGACGGACGGTTGAAGGCGATGAGGACGTCGGGCCGGTCGACCACTGGGGATCCTATAGGCTCCCCGGATATGACCACGGAGCAGTTGGAGGTGCCCCCTCTCTGCTCGGGGCCGTAGTCGGGGTACCAGGATACGAACCGGCCGGACCGGTAGGCGGCCTGGGCGAGGGCGAGCCCCATGCTGAGGACCCCCTGGCCGCCGAAGCCCGCGATCTTGACCCCCTTGACCTCGAAGTCAGGATCCAGGAGGACCTGGACCGACTCCTCTTCGGCCAGGCCAAAGATCCGATCCAGGGACTCCTTGGAGTAGTCGCTCTCCATCCTCTCGATCGGCTCCATCTCGCCGGATCGGTCTCTGAACTTCTTCAGGGGAAACTCCCGCTCCATCTCCTCGTTTATGAACCGCTCAACTCCTCTCGCGTCCATCCTCAGGATGGTGGGGCAGGGGGAGAGGAACTCCACGAAGGCGTACCCCTTCTTGTCCCTCTGGATCTCAAGAGCCCTCCTCACCGCCCGACGGGCCTTACGGATCTGGTTTATGTTCGCGAGGGAGACCCGCTCGATGTAGACCGGAGCCTTCAGGGTGTCCAGGAGCTCGCAGATGTGGATCGGATATCCGGAGTCCCGAGGGTCTCTTCCTGAGGGGGTCGTGGCCGTCACCTCTCCCACCAGGGTGGTGGGGGCCATCTGACCTCCGGTCATCCCGTAGACGGTGTTGTTCACGAAGAAGACCGCCATCTTCTCGACCCGGTTTGCGGCCTGGACCGTCTCGTTGAGGCCGATAGAGGCGAGGTCACCATCCCCCTGGTAGGAGATGGGGATGGCGTCGTCCTCGGCCCGGGATATCCCGGTGGCGATGGCCGGAGCCCTGCCGTGAGCCGCCTGGACGTGGCCACAGTCGAGGTAGTAGTAAGCGAAGACGGCGCATCCCACCGGGCTCATCACTACGCACCGATCCTGGATGCCGAGGTCGGCCATGGTATCCGCGATTATCTTGTGCAAGATCCCGTGGCCGCATCCGGGACAGTAATGGGTGGCCGTGGGGGCGGAGCCCCCCTTCCTCTCAAAGAGGTCATAAAATCCGCCGGGTCCTATCACCTTCTCTTTTGCAGCCATCTATGCCACCTCCCTTATCATCTCAATTATCTGATCGCGGCCGATGAGGTTTCCTCCGAACCTCGAGACCAGAGCCACGTCTTTGCATCCGGTTGCAAGCCTTATGTCCTCTCTCATCTGGCCGTCGCTCATCTCCACGGAGATGAAGCGGCAACCCCTCTCGGCTAGGGCCTTCAGCTCTTCAGCCGGGAAGGGGAAGAGGGTGATCGGCCGAAACAGGCCCGTCTTGATCTTCTCCTTCCTTGCGGCGTCCACGGCGGACTTTGCGATCCTGCTGCTGATCCCGTAGGAGACCAGGATCACCTCGGCGTCATCACACCTGTACTCCTCGAATTCGCCCTCATCCTCCCGGATCCGATCGTACTTGTCCTGGAGCCTGAGGTTGTGCTCCTCCAGCTCTCGAAAGTCGAGGTCGATGGAGGTGACCAGGTTTCCCCTCGTCTCTTTGTTGCCGCAGACGGCCCAGGTGGTGTCGATCTTCGGCGCCACGGCCGTCTCGGGGAAGTTGAGGGGCTCGATCATGTGGCCGAGGACCCCGTCGGCCAGAATTATCGCCGGATTTCTGTACTTGAAGGCCAGGTCGAAGGCCTTGATGGTGAAGTCGCACATCTCCTGGACGGAGTTGGGGGCGAGGACGATGTTCCGGTAGCATCCGTGTCCTCCGCCCTTGACCGCCTGGTTGTAGTCCGACTGCTCGGGCCCGATGTTTCCAAGGCCGGGCCCGGCTCGAGCTATGTCCACCACCACGCAAGGAAGCTCTGCTCCGGCGATGTAGGATATCCCCTCCTGCTTGAGGCTCATGCCGGGGCCGGAGGAGGCCGCCAGAACCCGGTGGCCTGCCGCCGCCGCCCCGTAGACCATGTTTATGGCCGCTTCCTCCGACTCCGCCTGGACGAACTTTCGTCCCACCTTGGGGAAGTACTTCGAGGCCTCGTGGAGGATCTCGCTGGCGGGGGTTATGGGGTAACCGAAGAAACAGTCGCATCCGGCGTACATCGCCCCCACGATCACGGCGCTGTTTCCGTCAACTAGTTGGGCGGTCATTTCACTCCTCCTCCTCGAACTTCTCCTTTGTCGGTATGTGGACCTCGATGGCGAAGGGCTCGGGACAGGTATAATAGCAGTTTCCGCATCCGGTGCAGCCCTCCCCCGAATAGACGACGAAATGGTAGCCCCGGGCGTTCAGCTCCTCCCCCAGGGAGAGGACGTTGGCCGGACAGGCCATGACGCACCGGTCGCAGGCCTTGCACTCCAGGACGTTTATGACCGGATAGGGCTTGTCCTTCTCCCTGATCTCGACCCTTCTTATCTTTCCGCTGATCGTCTTTGGAAGCTCGTCCGCGAACTCGACGATCCTGGGGTACTTGTAGGGGGCGGTGATCTTCTTGACGTGGGTCTGAAGCTCCACCTTCAGCTCCTCCGAAGGGAGGTATCCTCTGGTCAGAACCACCGTCGCCTTCACCACCTGTCCCCTCAGTTTGTCCGGAACGCCGGTGATGGCGCACTCCAGGACCGCTGGGTGAGTGAGCAGAGCGCTCTCCACCTCGAAGGGGCCGACCCGATAGCCTGAGCTCTTGATGATGTCGTCGGCTCGTCCTACGAACCAGAAGTAGCCGTCCTCATCTATCCAGGCCGTGTCCCCGGTGTGATAGTAGTCGTCGTGCCAGGTGTTCCTCATCTTCTCGGGATCGAGATGGTAGTCGACGAAGAGGCCGATCGGTTTGCCCCCGTCGGTCTTGATCACGATCTCCCCCTCCTCCCCCACCTCGCAGACCCTATCGTTCCTGTCCACCAGGACCATTTCGTACCCCGGCGAGGGCTTGCCCATGGACCCCGGCTTGGGCTCCATCCAGGGGTAGTTGGCGATGGCGACGACGGTCTCGGTCTGGCCGAAACCCTCCATCAGCCTCAATCCCGTAGCCGCGAGGAACCTGTCGTATATGGTGGGGTTCAGAGGCTCGCCGGCGGTGACGGCATACTTGAGGGTTGAGAAGTCGTACCTGGACATGTCCTCCTTGATCATGAACCGGTAGATGGTGGGCGGAGCGCAGAAGGTGGTGACCCCGTACTTCGCGGCCATCTCCATCATCCGTCCCGCGTCGAACCTGTCGTAATCGTAGACGAAGACCGCCGAGCCCGCGATCCACTGGCCGTAGAGCTTCCCCCAGACGGCCTTGGCCCATCCGGTGTCCGCGACGGTGTAGTGGAGGCCGCCGTCCTCGACGTTCTGCCAGTACCTGGCGGTGAGGATATGGCCCAGGGGGTAGGTCTGGTCGTGGTTGACCATCTTGGGGTTTCCGGTGGTGCCGGAGGTGAAGTAGGCGAGGAGGATGTCGGAGCTCTTCGTCGCCCCGTCGCCAGATGGTCTCTCGAACTCTGGGGATGCTGCCTTAAGCTCCGCCCCGAAGTTGAGCCAGCCTTTCCTCTCCCCGTCCCCGACGAAGGCCTTCAAGACCCGACCGTTCCCCAGCTCCCGGCAGGCTCCGTCCACCTCCTCGGGGACGCCCTCGCCCCCGATGGTGACGACCATCTTGATGTCGGCCCTTCTTATCCGGTAGACGATGTCCTTTCTCTTGAGCATGTGAGTTGCGGGGATGGCCACGGCACCGATCTTGTGCAGGCCGATCATGGCGATCCAGAACTCGTAGCGGCTCTTGAGGGAGAGCATGACTGCATCGCCCTTTTTGATCCCCCGGCATGAAAAGAAGTTTGCCGCCCTGTCGCTCTCGCGCTTCATCTCCCCGAAGGTGATGATCTTCTCCTCGCCGGAGTCGTCGCACCAGACCAGAGCTATCTTATCTGGGTCCATGTCGGCGTAAGCGTCCACCACGTCGAAGGCGAAGTTGAAGTTCTCGGGGATTATAATCTCGAAGTTTTCTACGAAATCCTCGTAAGACTCAAAATCAGACCTTGGGACGAACCTATCCAGTAAAGACGACATTTTTGGTTCCTCTTTCTGCTGTTACATCACCACGACGAGCATCTTCGCGGGCTCGTCGTTTTTGGCCTCCATGGCGTGCCGATACGACGAATCGAAGAATATGGAGTCACCCTCGTTGAGGATGATCTCGTGATCATGGATGGAAAACTTGAGGGACCCCTCCAGGACGTAATCGAACTCCTGGCCCGGATGGCTGTAGCCGGAGGGCTTCTCCTTCCTCGGCTCGATGGTGACGATGAAGAACTCGGCCTTCTTGGAGAGGAACTTGCCCGCCAGGTTCTGGTACCTGTACTGCTTCCTCCTCTCCACCTCCACCCCTTCGCCCTCCCTGGTCACGGTGAAGATCCGCATCCTCGGCTCTTCTCCGGTGAGGAGCAGGTTCATGTCGACGTCGAGCCTCTGGCCGATCTCGATGAGCTTGCTCGCCGGAATATCCATCTTCCCCTCCTCATAGCAGGTGTAGGTCTCCTGGGGCACCTGGAGGTGCTCTGCCATCTCCGCTGCCGTCACCTTGGACAGCTCCCGCATCTCTCGAACCCGGGATGCGATCTCCTCAATCGTCTCCGCCATGCCGATTCACCATCAGAACCTCGATATACCTATGGTATATATCCTCTACCACCCGGCGAGGCTGGGATCTTCGATAATAAGCAGGAAATAAAAAATGGCTCACTAGGGGGCTTCGCAAGATGGTTCACGATGAGGTTCACGATGAAGCTCATGATGAAGCTCATGATGAGGCTCATGATGAAGCTCGGGAGGTGGTCCTTCTCGGCAGAGGCCATCGGCCCGACCTCAACCTATTAATAAACGGCTGCCCTTGATTTATATCAAGATGAAACCTTTCGAGTATCTCGAACACACCGCCGATGTCAAGTTTCGGGCCCGGGGCCGGAGCCTGGAGGAGGTCTTCGAGAACGCCGCCCTCGCCATGCTGGGGGCCATGATAGACCCCTCCACGGTCAGACTCGATGAGACCTGGACCGTAGAGACGGAGTCGGAGAGCCTGGAGGACCTCCTATACAGGTGGCTGTCGGAGATTCTCTACCTCTTCGAGGTGGAGCTGGCCGTCTTCTCCAAGTTCGAGGTGGCCCTGGAGGAGAGCGAGGCCGGATGGAGGCTCTCCGGCCGGATCGGTGGGGAGAGGGTGGACCCGAAAAGGCACCTCTTCGAGACGGAGGTGAAGGCGGTCACCCTTCACCAGTTCGAGATCAAGAGAGAGGCCGTAGAGGAAGGTGACGATATCTGGACCGCTCAGGTGGTCTTGGACGTTTGAGGTGATCCCGTGCTGAACAGGGTTGATGATTACATCTTTGAGGTGCCCGTGGGCCACCAGAAGGGGATGCTCGTGCCGGGAAGGATCTTCATCTCCGAGAAGCTCCTGGCGCAGGTGGAGCCGGGAACCATCGACCAGGTGGCAAATGTGGCCACCCTTCCCGGCATAGTGAACTACTCCATGGCGATGCCGGACGCCCATCTCGGATACGGCTTTCCCATAGGGGGGGTGGCCGCCTTCCGGGAGGATGGCGGGGTGATAAGCCCCGGGGGGGTCGGCTTCGACATAAACTGCGGCGTGCGGATGCTCCGAACCGATCTTCGGGCGGACGAGGTGGCCCCCATGATCTCAAACCTGGTCGAGGACCTCTTCCACGACATACCCTCCGGGGTCGGGGCCAAGGGGAGGCTTCGGGTCTCCGAGCACGAGCTGGACGAGGCCTTCACCCGGGGGGCGGCCTGGGCGGTGGAGGCGGGCTTCGGCGTCCCGGAGGACCTGGAACACTGCGAGGAGAACGGTCAGCTCCAGGGCGCAAAGAGCGACCAGGTCAGCCTCAAGGCCAGGAAGAGGGGAAGGCCCCAGCTGGGGACCCTGGGGAGCGGAAACCATTTCCTGGAGATCCAGAGGGTGGACAGGATCTTCGATGAGCGTCTGGCAGAGCAGTTCGGCCTCTTCGAGGGGCAGGTCACGGTCATGATCCACTGTGGGTCTAGAGGGGCGGGCCACCAGATCTGCACCGACCATCTCCAGGTTCTGAGCAAAGCGGTCCGAAAGTACGGGATAGAGCTTCCCGATAAGCAGCTCGCCTGCGCTCCCCTGGGGACGCCGGAGGCCGACAGCTACTTCGGGGCGATGGCGGCGGCCGCAAACTACGCCTGGGCCAACCGCCAGATCATCTCCGCCTGGACCAGGGAGGTCTTCGAGCGGTACTTCGCCGACGCCCGGCTGGACCTGGTCTACGACGTCGCCCACAACGTGGCCAAGGTGGAGGAGCACTCCGTCGACGGCTCGAAGGAGAGGCTCTACGTCCACCGCAAGGGGGCGACCAGAGCCTTCGGGCCGGGAAGGCCAGAGATCCCGGCCGCCTACAGGGAGGTGGGCCAGCCCGTCCTCATACCCGGGTCCATGGGAACCCCCTCTTACGTCCTCTGTGGGAGCCGGGGCGCGATGAGGCTCACCTTCGGGAGCGCCTGTCACGGGGCCGGGAGGATCATGTCCAGGACCCAGGCCAAGAAGACCTACGCCGGGACCGAGGTGAGGGACGGCCTGACCCGGCGCGGGATCAAGGTGATGGCGACCTCCCCCAAGATGCTGGCCGAGGAGGCCCCCGAGGTGTACAAGCCGAGCGACGAGGTCGTGGACGTGGTCCACCATCTGGACATAGCGAGGAAGGTGGCTCGGGTCGTGCCCCTGGGAGTCTCCAAGGGATGACGGTATGAGGGTATGATGGTATGAGGCTCCGGGTGGTCCTGGTGGAGCCGCTCTACGAGGGGAACGTCGGCTCCGTGGCGAGGGCGATGAAGAACTTCGGGTTCTCCGACCTCGTATTGGTCCGCCCTTGCAAGATCGAGGATTTCGGCCGCGCCATGGCGTCGCACGCGAGGGACCTGATCGAGGGGGCTAGGATCGCCGAGAGCCTCGAAGAGGCGACCTCGGGCGCAAACCTCGTCGTGGGGACGACCGGGGTCAGGGGCAGCAGCACAAACCGCCACCTCAGAGTTCCGAGCCTCAGTCCCCGAGAGCTGGCGGAGAGGCTCGATGGGACGGCGGGCGAGGTGGCTCTCCTTCTGGGTAGGGAGGACGACGGCCTCTCCCGCGATGAACTTCTGGCCTGCGACATCGTCGTCTCCATCCCCACAGGCGAGGATTATCCGATAATGAACCTCTCTCACGCCGCAGCCATTCTATTTTACGAGCTATCTCAGGTTCCGCCCGGCGACCTCGCCCTGGCGAGGGCCGAGAACCTGGCCCGCCTCCTCGACCACTTCCGGGCCGCCCTGACGGAGTCAGAGTACCACCAGCACAAGATCGAGAAGACGATGCTGATGCTGAAGAGGATCTTCGGAAGGGCGCGGCTCACCGACCGAGAGGTCCAGACCCTCCGCGGCGTCGTCCGAAACCTCCGCTGGGGGGCGGAGCATCGGGGCGGCGAGCTCGAGGAGGATGGCTGGGTCCAGGAAGACGGCGAGGGTGAAGAGCTGCCGGAAAAAAGTGAAGCTTGAGATCTCGGATCTCCAATTCGGAATTTAAGCCTTGACGACGTAGGTTCCGGCGATCTTGTCGTGCCACCCCTGCCGCTTCTTGTCGATGAGGATCCAGATGTATCCCAGTAAAAACACCGTCCCCGATATCTCCATCCCCACCCACCGGAAGAAGCCCTTTTTATATCCGACCGGCTCGACCCCGTCCGCTCGGATCAGCTTGATCTCCACCAGCTTCATCCCCGGAGTCTGCCCATTCCCGAAGAAGTAGGTGAAGTACCCTATTCCGATCGCCACCATGAGTACGTAAACCACATAAAAGGTCGTCGAGATATCGCCGCCGGAGATGGCCTTCTCTTCGATGGGGACCCCGAAAAGAAAGGTCAGGCCGATGTAAATGATGATCAAGACCACGACGTCGACAAGATAAGACGCCAGCCTCTGCCCGACGCCTGCAAGATCCAGATCCGCTTTCTCCGCTTGGTAAACTGCTTCATCCATTTCCAACCACCCGCAAAAGATCTCTATAGGTCAAGTTCGTTAAGCAGATATAAATAATTATCCTCATATTCAGACTTCTATTTGAAATGTTGCTGAGGATGAAGCTGAGGAGCGCCCTCAAAACTTCGCCCATTGCTAGAAAGCAAAAAAGGGATTTCTCATTTGCGGATCTGGCAATAGAGCGATCCAGAAGATGAAAAACGACTGCAGGATGAAAATGATGACCAGATAGCCTGGAGGGTCAGACCTCCCAGGCCGCGATCACCTTCTCAATGTTCACGTAGTCCCTTCTGCCCTTCGTCTCCAGGACCAGGACCCCGTCGGCGGAGCCCACCACCCTGCCCCGAAGCCGCTGGTTTCCGTCTCCGCCGAAGTATACCTCTATGTCCTTGTTGTAGAGATGCTCGGATATGAACTTGTCCATCATGGATTCCTCACCTCAAAGGAGCTATTTACCAACAATAAGGCCTTAAACTAGATATAACTTGTGGTTAAGCTCAAAATAAAGCCTGAAATCCAAAAAAACAACTCAAAATTTAAATCAGCTTGATTAAATGATTTTAAGTCGGGTCAACCAGGGTTGTTGATCTGAAAATCTTTCACCAAGTCAAGTCGGGTTTAAGTGGCCGGTCCAAGGGAACCGGATGGAGTCCGAAACGAGCTTAAAAAAGAGAAGCACGTCGGGAGCTGACATCTGACCAGCGCCCGGAATTTTTCCGTCGACTTGATGTCGAGTGGTCATCCGGATACTTTGGGTCTTCCGGAGCCGGAGAAGGTCCCAGAATCCTTCCAATCAACCTTCTTTCCCCTCTTTACCGCGTCCTCCACCGCCTCCCTGATGATGTAGCCGGCCTTGTGGAGGATGGTGTCCTTCAGCTCGGGGTCCTGGTCCATGCTGGCGGTGCAGGGGTAGGCGTGGTGAGCCTCGGAGATCCTCTCCCGGAGGTCGGGCTGATCGGTCTCCAGACCGGTCATCCTCTTGGCGACGTACCAGGTGGAGCCGCAGGGCGCGCTGCGGACGACGTTGGCGGCGAGGATGCTCTCCTTCCCCGGCCGGCTCTCCTGAGTGACGATCTCGATTTTGGGCTCGCCGAAGTGGGCCTTCTCCATGAAGGCGTTTATGGCGGGAGTGGCGGGATCGGGCGCGAGAGCGCAGAAGGGCTTGGCGAAGGCGGCCTCCAGCCCGATCCTTATCGCCTCCTCGGTGAGCTGGGTTCGCAGCCCCAGGGGCAGCTCCTGGGGCCGTTCGGACCCCCCGATGATCCCCCCATACCCCCTCTCTTTGAGGACGGGGAGGAGGCCGAAGATGATGTC